>Ga0164292_10005031_pt1 | contig 10806 bp, 21 predicted proteins | sample GEODES117metaG_FD_111486 | JGI IMG/M metagenome (GOLD analysis project Ga0164292, IMG submission 111486) | Eutrophic lake water microbial communities from Lake Mendota, Wisconsin, USA - GEODES117 metaG | ecosystem: Environmental > Aquatic > Freshwater > Lake | place: USA: Lake Mendota... | reverse complement strand
AGTTGAACTAAAAAGGAATGCAGTTAATAATGGTTGTTCTATGTTTGATTTGCCTTGATAAGCTTGCTGCCTTATTAATGCCAGCTTTCTAACCTCCACGTCTTGAATATCTTTTATTAGCATCAGTTAATTACCGTTAAAATGTAACCATCTCTTTCCCACCTTGCTTTCATTATCTCCAGCTGGTGCAATTCTATTGTTTTGTTTAAACACCCTCTGCGTTGGTGTGATAGCAAAATGTTGATTTTTTCTAATCTTGGATCTGCTATTGACTTTACTTTTGATTTCTTATGATTTCTTGTAAAATCTTCCTTTGGGAAATTCCTATTTCCTTTTGTTGCAAATTGATTGACTTTGTTTGCTTGTTTCTCTTCTACCATGATATTCCTGAATCTATTAAATCTAAACTTACTTTTTCTAACCACTTATCCGCAAATTCCGCATCTCTTAATCGCTGGTCTTTGTTTGCCAACTTTAAACCTTTTTCTGTTTTAATGAAAACCGATATTTTGTCCTGCAGGCTACAAATGTGGTTCATTGGTTTGGATCCGGAAAGAACAAAATCTTTTTCGCATATTTGCTTGATTGTTTTATAGAATGCTTTGTGATTTTCCAAAGTCTCTATTTCTTGTTTTTCTTTATTGTAATTCATTTTAATATTTTAAGTATAGTTTTCTTATCTTCTTTTAGATTGTTTAATTTACATTCTTTTATCAATCCTTGTTCAAACAAATCTATCATTTTAAAAATTTGGTCATGCTCATACCCTAATAATTTAATATTAGTATCTACGTAATTCCTTAGTTCTGTTATTGTTTTCATTCTGTTAATATTAATGTTTCGAACCCATATTCTTTTAATTCTTTTATCCTGTATTCCTGAACCTTTGATAATTTGCCCAGTAATGGTCTTTTAACCTCCACAAATAAAACCTTACCATCTTTTAAAGCCATTAAGTCTGGTATCCCGTTTTTTGATGTTTTGATTAATTTAATCACCAAATAACCTGCATCGGTAAACCGCTTTATAATCTTAGCTTGTATCTTGCTTTCTAACATATTCTTTAAAAAATTGCAGTGTAAAATCCTTTTTGTTCATTACAGCCTTGTAAATATAGAACTCTATACCATTCTCGGCAAAAATCCAAAAGACATCATTTTTAAGCCTTTCCATCGTGCTAAGCCTGTCTCTGCTTTGCCAATATGATGTTGCTGAAAAATCAATATTTAAATATATCAAGTATTTGGCGTTTTTCAAACTTATTCCTTCCCGACCTGAAACAATTTGCAAAGCAATGTTCTTATCAGTGCTGTCAAACTCTTCAACTGTGTTACACAAATTTTCGCCAAATACTTTTTTTAATAGGTTATATTCTTCTTTGAATTTGTAGAATATACCTATTTTAACTCCAGAAAACCTTTCTTTTATAAACTTGGCTTTTGAATCATCAATAATCATAGAATTCCCGCTTTCAAACTTTACCGTTCCGCTATAAAGCTGGTGAACCTTACTCATTAGCTTTACCCCTGTGTCCGCCAGTATTACTTCCTGCTTACCCTCTATTATTAAATCTTTTTTTAGCTTTTTAATTATATCATAAGTCTGCTGCTTCATCTTTACGGTTAATACATTTTCCTTAACCTCCGTTGTAAAGCCAGCCTGCTTTTGCGTAAAACTTATAATATAAGGATTAATGTACTTTTGTATCAAATCTATATTAGCATCGCTGTAATCGTGTAATACACCGTAAGATACATATTTCTTTTTAATGGTTACAAAATCTAAAACCCATTTGTAAAAACTCTTATAATTAATAAAAGGACTATAATCCGAAACTGCAAATTGGTGATAAATCTGCGAATATGATTCTGGGCAAATCGTACCGGAAAGAAATATCATTGGCAAATGTGAAAACCTTTCTTTAATAAATTTTGTAGCAATATTCATTTTGGGATATGCTCCGTTCCTGTGATGCTCATCAGAGATAAGCAAATCAAAATCTTTGTCAGTTACTTTATGTAATGATTCATTATTAATAATTTGAATTTCAAAACTATGCCCAAAGCTTTTGTAATCGCTTTCTATTGATCCGATTGCTTTTTTCTTTGTTAAGAATAAAACCTTTTTAGCTCCGTAGTTTTTAGCCACCTTTAATGAAGTACAAGTCTTTCCTGTTCTAACTTCCATGTTAAGGTAAACAATCTTTTTGGCTTGTAATATATTTAAAGCTTTATTTGCTATTTCCTGCTGGTAATCTCTTAATTTAAAATGGTGCATCTTCCAAAGTATTTACGTCTGTAACCATGAACCACCTTTCGCCCTGTGAATTTCCTTCCGAAAATATAAATCCTTTGTAATTTGAATACTTCTCAACCCAAATATGAAACCTCTTTCTTGATAGTTTTTTGTAGTCAATATATTCGTTTACAAATGTTTCATAAGCTTTGCCTTTATTGTTTCGTGTGTTGCTCCTGAAGTTTTCGCTGTCATTGATCCATTCGTAAAACTCCATCGAAGTCTCTGCGATAAATTTCCTTAGCTTGATGTTTTTGGCATCCTGTTGCATCAAACCATCTTTTAAATACGATTGCAAGCAAAAGACCATGTAATTGTCGAAATGCGTAAAATCATTAACTGTCCAGTCGTCAAAGATTTGCCTCTTAAACTCATCAAAAGGTGTGTTTTTCTTTCCGTAGTGCTGGGCAAATTCTATCTCAAACCTTCTTCTGTCATGGCTATTTCCCTCTCCTTTTATTGCATAGTTGGTGCTGATTACCATTTTCGGGCTTTCCTTCACTGTTAACTTGATTGCATCCTTGTTCTTTCGTTCCAATGTCATGCCTTCAGTAACAAGACTAAATTTAGATTCAAAGTTAAAATTCTTAACTACGTCATCAAAAACAAGGATTTGAGTGTCTTGCTGAACTGTTTGGTATGGAAAAGACTTCTTGTCATCAAAAGTTTTACCATCCAATATGGCAACCTTTCGGATCTGTTTAATGCCCTGAATAAATAACCCTTTGCCAGTGCCACCCTCAGGATTTTCGCTTATTACTTCATCGTTTAATATTATAGCTTTATTATTGGTGTTATCCTTATAGGTGCTAAGTAGATACCCGATTACAGATTCTATTGATTTATCTTTACAGATATTGTTTATAAAGCTTTTGTAATCATTCTCATAATTTAATGTCCTTTTAAACTCTCTATTAATTATTTGGTTTCTCCAGATATATCCATCAATATCAATGTAATCTTTTAGTTCTATTTTGTCTCCTGTTACTTCTAATATGCCATTTCTAAATGCTATGTAAGATTTGTCTTTTTCATCTTTTAGCATCATTAATTCAATGGTGCTTAACATAGTCAGGTAATCATCCGAAAACAATTTAGAAGAAGTGCTGCAATAGTTCCAAACTTCGTTCTCTCGCTTACTCAACAGGTATTCTAATACAAAGTCCTTAATCTTGTCTGATGATGTCTCCTCGACCTTATTTGACTCAATAAAGACCAAAGTCGGATTATTTGATTCATGCGGGAAAAACTTTTTGTACCCATGCCGTTCTAAGAAGTTTTTAAACAGCAAAGAATCTATTTTTAATTTTGGCTTTTTCTCTTCTGTATAATACCAAAAGAAATCATGGTCTACATCCTCTTTAATTTCAGTATAGGTTGAATCGTCAATGCCAAACTTGTTAATTATTTCATTTTTCTTTAAGTCCTTAAACGAACTTTTGATTTTATTAATCTTCTGCTCATTTTCAAAGTACTTTGTTCCAAAAGTCATCTTTTTGTATGCTGACCGAATTGCAGTTATAGCCTCTTTCTCTGGAAAGTCTCCAATAACGATATTATTGTTAATATATCCAATAGCATAATCTTGGCTTACTCCATATTCACAGAATGCACAAGCTAAAACGTAAATGTTTTTATTTCTTTCGCCAGCAACAAACCCATACTTGGCATCCCACCACTTCATCAAACGATTCACTATTTCTTCCTCACTATCAATCGGGAGCAGAGGAACTTTCTCTGTCATTTGATAGCCTTCATCGTTTTCAATATTGCATTCAAATACTTTGGCATTTGGATTGTAATACAAGTCCGGATCATAAGATTCAAAACACACCCTATCAATGTTTGAACAAGCCGAATCAAAGTAATCGTAATTGAATTTATTTTCAAACCCCTTAAAATACTTTTTGTGGCTTTCCTTATTTGCCTCTGGTATTTTAATAACAGCTTTTAAGCCATTACCTCTCGGACTTTTAAAGATTAATGTAATATGCTCATTCTGTTTTAATATTTCTTTAAATGATTTAATCTCATCCAATGGTATTCCATCAAAGTCAAGAACACAAAGCCCTGAGTGTTTAATTAAGGAGTTCGAGTTTCTTTCCGAAAAATTGCCAGCAAAAAGAATACAAGGTAAAGTAAGTTTTAACTTCTGCTTTGTCTCTTTATCTTCGGCATCTGCGATGGCTTGAATTGTTGCAGCGGAGGATCCGTTTTTTATTCGGTCTATTACCTTTTCCATGCTTACATGGTAAGGTACATCTTTACTACCGTAAAGTGTTTTAAAAATAGTAATCATTGTTAAATTTTAGTTTTAAAAAATAAAAATATACCTTTTTAGGTAAAATAAAAAATAGAATTACTTAAAAAAAAATCAAATCTGTTGCGTGATACACTTCCAAAACACTTTAAAAAAATAAAGTGTTGTTTATAACTATCTAATTTATAATAAGTTATAAGCCTCGCAACACTTGCAACACATTGAAACCCATTTTTTTGTAATTTTTATTTTTTTCATTTTTTCCGCTAAAGCAGTATAGGGAGATACTTTTTTTTTCAATGTGTTGCGTTTGCATCATGATTTCAACTTGTATTTAGTTATTAAAGCATTCCAATCTTGCTCAAAACATTGCTGTTCCAATCTTGACAATTCTCCTGTTGCAATCAAGATATTATACATTTGTTTATGCCATACAGTAAGATTCACAAGCTGGTCTACTGCTCCTTCACTTCCAAGGTCTTTATTCATTAAAATCATAAGGTCTTCTAATAAGGCTCTGGCTCGCTGTTTTGTCTTCATCTTAAACAATCCTATGCCATCATCAATTTCGTCTATTAGAGACTGGCTTAAAAGTGCTAAATACATAAGCCTTTTGGCTTCTTCAAATCTGTCTTTCATAATCTTCAATGACATCTGTTAACGAATATGGTAACTTCTTTAAAATAGTGTTAATCGCGTTTAATTTCTCTCTTAACATAGCTTGCACATGCCAATCATGCTCTCCAGCAAGTTGTTGCTCAATAAAACCATACAATTCAATCAGTTTTTCTTTCATAAAAATAGGTTTAATTGTATAAACTTCTATAAACTTGTATAAAAGTAAATGCAAGTTTCTTCAACTGTTTTAATCTGTCTTTCATAATTCTTCAAGTTGGTTTTCAAGTTCCATTAATTGTACGTTATATTCTGCTAAAATTAATTGCCCAATGCATCGAAATAAAACTTCAGATACTGGAAGATTATATTCATATCCATATTCTTTAAAGTCAAAACCTATTGTATAAATAGAACAGTTATTAAATGCTATATCATCAGTAGCTTTTATTCTATCTTTAATGTCATTAATTTGTTTAAAAATTTTATGTCCTCTTTCTATTCTGTTTATTTCTTTTAAAATTATCTTTCTTTGTTCTACTTGTTTCTTGTTCATTTTTTTAAATTTTATTTTATAATTCTCTTAAACACCTTCTACATTTTCGATTGTATTTATCACTTTCATATTTTATTGGCTGATAATAACCATCAGATGTTTCCTCAAATTCACAACCACAATTCTTACAATAAATCACTATACCATTACTTCCAGAGTATGGAGCTAATACCAATTCTTTTTCTTTCATAATTCTTGTACTTATATTAAAGACCCCAAATCAGTCTGTATTTTAATTTGTTCACCATATTTTTTTCGAACTATGTCAATATGAGCTAAAATTGATTTTGCAAATAACTCTAAATCATCAATTGGTGCATCAAGCATTATTGTTTTTTCTTTTTCTTTACCAAATTCTATCCACAACCCAAAAATAGTTTCATCCATTTTTTCATTCATTTCATTGTAAAGAATTAAAATACGTGTGTCGGAATATACTTTTATATTAATCCCGTTTTCGAAATCTGAACTTTCAAAGTTTTCAAAGTCAATTATACATTCTGTTAATTCAATTATGTTTTTCATTTGTTTAATAATTTATTATTCATTTTTAAAATTTCCTTTACATCTTCCCGAGCCAAAAAGACATTTGCCTTGTCTTTCATTTTTTGAGTTTTAAACACTGGCATCGACTGCTCCACCAGCATTTTGTAGAAGTAATGATAACTTATGCCTGTGTCATCTGCCAATCGTTTCATTGAAACCCCTTTTTTCATCAATTCCATGTACTGATTAACTATTAATCGTACATCGTCATTTATCTTATACTTTTTCATTCCACAAAAGTACAAAAAATAATTTGATTTATTTTTAGTTAAAATTAAGTAATTAGATTTTTAATGATTTTCTTATAAAAAGGCTTAAAGACGTTTTTATAAAATCTGTTCTAAACAAAAAAATAGGACTAAATTAGCCCTATCTTTAAAATAAATAATAAAATTTAAAAAATGATTATCTGCAATATTCCAATACACCTAACCTTACTGCTTGGTTTGTATCATTTAAAACATTACAAAAAAGCTTTATGGCTACATGAATTTTATCTCTTTTCTCTAATTGTTCAGAAGTGCATGATTCCCAATCAGAAACTCCAACACTTTTTTTAATATAATCAGCTACTTTTGAAATATATTTTGGAAATTCTTTTTTATTGCCAAAATTAGAATAAATAGCAGAACTCATTTCTTTATAAGAATCACCACTTATATTTCTATTTGCAATTAAATGGTCAAATAACCATTCATAAACTTCTATTTTTAATTTTGGACTTATAGCTAAAGCAATATCTATAAATAACAATGGGTGAACCCAAGTTTTACTATTCCTACCTCTTGATGAATTAATTACTTTAATTCCGTATTTTATTTCTAAATCTTCTACAAATTCATTAGTAGATTTACTTTTTAAATATTGGCTTAAATTAAATTGACTTAAACCATTTTCTCGCCTAAATAAGTTTCCAGCTTCTACTAAATCTGTTGCTGAAAAAAATTCTGATTTGCTTTTTTGAGAAATATCCTTGCCGAATAATGTTCTCTTCATTGTAACTTCCGTTGTCATAATTATATATTTTTTTAGTAAAATTAATATATAATATTTAATATATCAAATTATTTACCCAAAAATATATATTTTATTTCAATGTCTTTGCCAAACTATCGCAATTCACCTCCACCAATACCGTTCTATGTTTCATAAACCCGACCTTAATTTTTTGCGGAACTTTACAAATCAAACCATTCTTATATCTTTCTATCGCTTTGGCTTTTGCCTTTATATCTTTGCTCTGCTCCTGTACTAATATCTGGAATAATGAATCGTTGGTTTTCTTTGCTTGTATCGTTTCATCAAGCATCCTTTGTGTATCATTAGCCCATTTATTTAATTTTGCCTTATGAACAATTAACGTGTCTCTTTCGATTAACAATTTCTTGTACTTCCTGTTGTTGACTGTGGTATAATTCCAAAAGCTAAAAAAACTAATAATGATGAATATACCTATTACAATATAGGTAATTACTTTACTCATCTTTAAATACTTCCAAATCATGTCTTTTTAATTTTTTTGATGTAACAAATTGTGCGAACCACAAAAAAAACTGTTGCTGTAATCCTACTCAATATCAATAACCCTAAATCAATATCTTTTAAATCTGCCAGTGCTATGCTTCCGAACAAGATAATCGATGCATACTCCCAAACCTTTGATTCCATTATTTACTTTTATCGCAATTATAAATTGCCTTTTTAAGGGAATCCTTATTTACTCCTTCTTTAACTGATTCATTTATTACAGCCTTAAAAACGCTCTGTGACCTCTTATATTTGCTTTGGTAGTGAATCATGCCACCCAGCGACAAAACTATCAACAGAATCGAAACAAACACCAAATAAGTATCTTCGCTAATTAGCTTATTCATTATCTTCTCCATTGCCTATGGTTTTAATTACACTATCTTTAAATGCTAATATTATATCCCATGTAAATTGTGCAATGGATCCCATACCTAAACCAACCAATAACTCTGGAAGATTAAATCTTGATGAAATAAACGGTGTGCTGATATACGCTAAAATTGCACCCAACGTTATTGATGCAACCCAGTACCAAACTGGCTCTTCTTTGCTTTTGCCTTTCTTTCTAAATTCGCTTACTTTCCTCGAACCAATCGCAATGGCTTGACCGCCTGCCCCGACAATAGCATGAGCAATGTTATATTCAGCTAAAAATGCAAATGTAGTTGCCGGTACACTTAACGTAATAAACGCATCTACCAACTTGCCAAATACCTGCTCTTTTGTTACCATTTATTTAAACTCTTTAAATTCGAAGTGCATAAAATCAAAACCTTTTTCAAGCCCTTGGTTAATGAACCCATTTGCATAATATATGTCCATCATAGTTCTATATTCTTTTTTGGCAAATTGTGCTTTATCTGCCTTAATTTTTAACCCATTCTTAATAGGGTTTAAATCTTCTGCAATGCCCCAGCTATGCCTTGACCAATCTGAACCACCTCGCATTTTCCTAAAGTTATAACACCCACCAAAAATATCAATCTCCAGCCTTTTAATTTCCTCAATGCCGTAATGCTCCAATATCTCGGTGTGAATCTTTTGAAATACCGGAGCGACTAATTTGTGACATTGCATCTTATTGGTAAATGCCTTTAAATCCCAAGCAATACGCCTTGAATATGGCATAGTGACAGTGATTAAGTTTCTGTCATCACCTGCTTTGCCAAAGATTGATATTATATGTTTGGTGCTTAACATTATTCTGGTACAATTATAATACTACCAATTAAATTTTCTGCTGCCCATTTGGCATCTACTTGTCCTCCGTTTTGTAGGCTTATAACCTCTCCTTTAATATTACCAATGTCCTTGATATTCACATAATAGAAATTTCCTTCAAACTCTTTGTTTAAAAAAAGATCCAATGCTTCTTCTTCGTCTTTGCTTTCCTTTTCCTGCGAAATTTTCTTTATCTCGTTTTCATCTGCAATAATCTTTTCAGCTATTTGGCTTTGGTTTTTTCTTAACTGCAATGCGGTTAATAATCCTACTTGATTAGAATAACTTAATAAGCTTGCAATGATACACTTTTCTTTTGCTTCTCTGTTTGTCATAAATTAAATTTTAGTTTCTACAAAAGTAGCATTTAAATTTGATTTTACTAAAACGTAGCCATACATTGAAGCCAATATTTCAGCATTTAATTCTATTTCGTCAAGTGTTCCATAATCAAGACCTTTTAAAATAGACTTAACATTTAACGTTGCATCCTCTTCTGTTTCTCCTCCTGCTACTAACTTCTGAACTAAGTCATTGCTTGAAAAATATCTTGCGTTATAAAGCGAGCCTGAATCTTGCACAAATGCAATCCATAAGTCTCTTACTTTAAATTCGTTTCTGCTGTATTCCACTGCTGAAACTGCACTGCACATTATGCCGACTATTGTTCTTGTTTCTCCTACCTCGTCAGTAAATGACTTTGGCTCTACATCCCAAATGTAACCCATGTTTGTTCTTTGTTTAAATTACTAAATAATTTTTTGAATCGATTGGACTTGTATAAACTTGTACTTTTTGCATTACAAAAGCATTTTTGTCTGAATCATAAGAAAATAAAACTTTATCACCTAACGCAGGTGTATAAGTTCCAGCCCAAAAGTCAGAATAAGCTAACTTAAAAGGTGTACCTGATATATTTACTAAACTCGTGCTTGTAGGTCCAATGTTTATACTTGCTGAAACCAAATTTAATATACCTGCATAAAAATCCATTGAAACATTAGAGGCAGCGGTTAATCTAATACTTTCAGCTGACCCATCTAATTTAGAAACCCCTGCGAGATTACCAATACTTTGATTGTTTTGCGATGTGAAAAATACGCCTCCGTTTTTAATAACAAGATTTTTATCAAATGCCGTATTGCCAGCCGCTAAAACTTGGTCAATAGTGCCAATACTAACGCTCGGTATTGCTTGCGTAGATAAAACACCGCTTGCATCAGCTACAACCATTCTTGTGCCTGTTCCTGACAAACTACCAATAATTGTACTTGTTCCATACAAACCTACACTCACTGCAGATTCAATCTGTATTATTGAAGTTGATGATAAACGTAAACGCTCTACAAACTGATTGTCGTAGTGTAGTTTCCCTTTTTCCGCTCCATTCTTATAGAACATAATTGCTGCACTATCAAATACACTGTTTGTGCCGTTTAATATTATCTGCTTATTTATTGCAGTATTACCAACGCCTAAAACAGCATCTAAATTCTGTGTAGCACTTGGTAATGTCGCCCAAGTTTGGTCTCCTCTCAAGAACGTCGTTGCTGATGCCGTACCTGATGCCAAACGAGCCGTTGCAATGACACCCGAAACAATATCCACTGCTGCGTGTGTGTGTGCTGATGGTGCAAACGTTGTCGGCACTCCCGTAAGTTTTGTCCAAGCCAATGATGTTATCCATGACGGGTTTACGTAGCTCCCTGTTAAAGACACAAATCTTGCATCTGATTCTGACTTGGTATAAGCATCCGTTATGGCATAGCCTGCTAAAGTTGTT
>Ga0164292_10005029_pt1 | contig 10807 bp, 9 predicted proteins | sample GEODES117metaG_FD_111486 | JGI IMG/M metagenome (GOLD analysis project Ga0164292, IMG submission 111486) | Eutrophic lake water microbial communities from Lake Mendota, Wisconsin, USA - GEODES117 metaG | ecosystem: Environmental > Aquatic > Freshwater > Lake | place: USA: Lake Mendota, Wisconsin... | reverse complement strand
AGCCTTTGTTGATGAAAGTTTTGTCTTAGCGACGTGGACGAGGTCTTCAAGTATTGATTCAGCATATTTTGGGTGCTGAAAATATCCAGTTAAAATATTCGTCCGTTTTCTACTTAGTTCGATTTGTTGCCAAGTAAATTCTTTTTTTTCGTTAATTCTTTTAGCGAATAAATAGGTTCGTAGATCCTGTTGGGTGACTTCAAAGTCTGTAAGGTTTCTAAGTGCATCAATCTCGAAACTTCTGCTTGTACCTGTTAGCGATGAATTTTCTACGAATAACAAATTTGGATTGGCGCTTTTGCCGGCTGCCAATTGAAATAGTTGGTTACCCAAGCCGCCTGCCAACCGGACCATAAGCATTTCATTTTGCATCAAGAACTCTAAATCTCTTTGCCAATTCCCAGACATTTTGCTTTGTAATTGTGATTGCCGAGATTATGTGCCAATTCAAACCCATCCAAAATCTTTGCAAAAGATAAATCGTTGGAACCTTGACGCCTCGTTGAATATACAAAGCGTCTCCCCAACCTTTGCCATAAACCCAGCGCGTTGCGACTCTTCGAAAGTTATACTGCTTCAGATACTGATCCAGGTCAACGATTAGCGTACAGTCTTTGTATACCATCTTCTTGTTTACTTCTGAATAAATCCATTTTGCATTTTTTACTCGTTCTCCGAGTCCCTTTAACGCTTGCAACTCGACGCCCTGCAAGTCTAAGTTTATGAAATCAAATTGGCAGGAGATTGGCAGGACGTCATCCAATCGAGAGGTCGTAACAGAGTACTCCTCTTGTACATTTACATTCGGATAGTCAGATGCGTGAGTTCCAAATTCAAGCAGGCTAGAGGATTGTGAATTGTTGGTTTGTTTGAATTTAAGTATGACTCCTGATGAGTCCCACACAAAAGCTTGTATCACTGTATGGCTGTCAGGGTTGAGACGTGCTCTGATTTTTTCTGCCAATAGTGTTTGGCCTTCAACCCACGTCACGGGAAGCCAACCCGCATTTTCATAATCGCCTGACTCTTCGGCATCATGTGCTCCCACATGAAGAATTCCACTTGGGTGAATATTCCAAAGTTTGCTGAGTTTTGTGACGCTAAAGAGCATGCCGAAAATATACTCCAAAGTGCGCAGTCGGTGATCTGTTTCGTTATTTGGGTTAGTATGGGGCGTGCGCGATCCCGCCCTAAATGTTTACATTGGACACGAATTTGACTCAATTAAGTCAAACGTGCATAGGGGATTGGTTGCAATGGCTCAGTCTTTTTCTGGCAAATCAAACGGACCTCACACTCTGATCACGAGTTTTCTTGAAGGTCATGCTGATAGGACATTTCGACGTTTAACTGATATCCCCACTGATTTGCAAATACGCCTGTGGATTCCAGAGGCGTCTATAGACCTGTGGCCAGATTTTTTGTGGGAATCGTTAGATCGAAGTTCCATCGCGGTTGGGCCGAGTGTGGATGTATTTAAGCCTACCGTTCTGGCTCGACTAAAGCAGGCTCACCATTTGAAAATTCTCGTTCCTTCTGCGTGGGTAAAGCAGCTTTTTGTTGAAGTCTGTGGGTTGGATTCCTCGAGAATTCATGTCTGGGCCGCCGGTATAGACCATGAGTTCTGGAAACCGATTGATTCAAACTCTTTCCGATACTTAACGTTGTATGTAAAATCGACTGTAGCAAATGATGAAATGTTAAATATTAAAAGTTTTTCCGATGAACTAGGTCTTGAGTTGAAGATCGTCCGATATGGCAAATATAAGCTCCGTGACTTTCGTGAACTTCTGAAACACTCCCGAGCTCTGGTTTGGGCTGGATCTACGGAAAGCCAGGGACTTGCTCAGTTTGAGACCTGGGCAATGAATGTTCCCACCTTGATTAGGAGGGCAAGAAATTTTCAGAATTTAGGAATTGGGAGTGAGTCCCCTTACTTAAATGAACAGACCGGTCAAAGTACTCAGCATGACTCAATTACCGCAACCGATTTAGCCAAATTTTCTACAAAACTTGGGTCATTCCAACCGAGAAATTGGATTCTTCAGAATGCCACGACCAGTATCGCTAGATCGAAATTGCTTTCGATTATCGATGCGGAATAACGGGAACTCATGAAGATAGTCGCTTTGATCGCCTTCAGGAATGAAGAAGTATTACTGAAACACAATATTCCACAGTTGATTGGGTTTTGTGACATCGTTTTGGGCCATGACGATAAATCAACAGATAAATCAGGAGAAGTTTTCTCAGGGTTAGGAGGCATCATTATCCCCCATGCCAGAAGTCTTCAATGGGGTAATGGTGGGGAGCATCAGGTCCGGAATGCGCTCTTATTGGCTGGTAGGAAAATGGGCGGAACCCACTTTATTTGCATTGATTCCGACGAAATATTCACATCGGATGTTTTTGCTGAGTTACGTGCTCAAATTCTTGCGCTCGCGCCTGGATCCGCTTTGAGCTTCAAATGGATTAGCTGTTGGGCTAATCCAATCAATGGAAATCTAGCTTACGATCCAAGCTCCGTGGACTATAAAGACTTTATCTTTGCCGATAGAGCTGACCTACAAATTCCTCAAGGATTGATTCACTTTTCAAGAACACCCACAAACGCAACTACTCACGTGCGAAGTAATTCCAGCGGTGGTGTCCTCCATTTACAAAACTTTAATCACACAAATTTTATCGCGAAACAACTTTGGTATCAACTATCGGAAATTATTTTCAGTAATCATCCATACTATTACTTAGATTATAAGTATCTTCGGTACACTGAGAGACCAAAGAATCTCATTGCGCTCAATGGTGAATGGGTAGACGATTTGCCTCAGATAATTAGTGATTCGAATCTGTCCATGCATTGGCACTCTGAGCTAGTCAAAATGTTGCATGATGCTAACAAGCACCAGATTCAATACCTAGGAATGTGGCGTCATCCGGAGCTAGCATCTATTTATAAGCAATTTTACGGGGTGGCACCTCCAAAAATACCACTCGTGATTTCCTACATTGACGCGATAAGATTACAAATATTTTTGATGCGTTCAAAGATTGCAAAATGGAGGTACCAAAATTCAAGATAAGATAAAGGTTGCCTTCGTTAAGTTCGGCGGATTATCTTCTGGTGGGACTGAAAAATGGCTCCAGATGATGGCTACAAACATGAATAATTTGAAATTTGAGGTGACTTTTTTTTACTGTTCGTCCGCACCATATATTGGATCAGACTTTAGACATCCAACTACTGATATTGATCGCCTTAAATTTATGAAGAATTCCCGCGTGGTGCTCAAAGAATTTCAAGTAGGGGCAAAAGATGTAACGACAAATGATCACTTTTGGGTTGACACTAATTTTTGGGATGTGTTTGATGAATCACTTTTCGACATCGTAGTTACGGCCAAGGCTGGTCCAGCCGAATTCCCCTTTACAAAGATTACGGTCCCGATCATTGAATACGTAACACTGGGCGTTGGAGTGGATCAATCCTCATCAATAAAGTGGTCAGTGCATTGCTCGGAGTGGCAAAGAAGGCGTTGGATACGAATGGGTGGTCGGGCTACGCATAGTTCGTCTCTTCCAATTCCACATTTTGGAGTTAGCAGCGATCAAAATTACCGGACCGAATTAAACATACCCAAAAATGCTTTCGTGATCGGTATGCACCAACGGCCTGAGGACACAATCTATAGTGCATTGCCACTCTCAGCTTTTGCCCAGCTGTCTGATTCAAATACATATTTTCTTTTGCTGGGAGGGAGTAAGTTGTATGGTGAACAGGCACAACGAATGGGCGCGTCTAATTTCATCAATTTGCCTTATACGGCAAACGAAGAAGCGATTTCCAAGTTTTTAAATACTTTGGACATGTTTGCTCACGGACGCGCCGACGGTGAAACTTTCGGAACGGTATTCTCGGAAGCTATGGCGCATGGATTGCCATTGGTCACTCATTACTCAAATAGCGGGGCTAATGCGCAGAGTGAGACTATAGGTCCCGCAGGTAGGTGTGTCGCCACTGAGAACGAGTATGCAGATTTCTTGCGTGAAGTTCGGGACAATAAGGCGTTTCACGAAGTTCTATCCTTGAAGGCATTGGAATTTAGTGAAGCAAATTATTCATTGTCATCAGTTGTGCAGAAATTTGAAAATCTAGTTACACAAGTATTAAGTGGAGTGACGAGAAATACGGCGATATCTAATCTCAGTTTTGGACGTTCGCCACTTGGATTCCTCCAATACGGTGAATTGGATAACCCTGCGAGCATCGCGCACCATATTGTAGAAGACACGATTCCAGAGAAGTATGACATTTTGATTGCAGGGCATTTCCTCAAAAGATCAACAGTTTTCTATGATGTTGGAGCCAATATCGGGTTGTATTGTTTGTTTGGTGCCGAAATCAATTCTAAGTTAAAGGTGTTTTGTTTTGAACCACAGAAAGTTTGCACAGAGCAACTTCAGCGAAGTATTTATCTAAATAATTGGGAAAGTAGGATGACGATTTACGATTTTGCACTGTCTGACAAGGAACATGAGGTCGGATTTTATCTTGCTGACACTGGATCATCGATAGAACCTGACTTTGTTGGTCAAACTCTGTCCGAGCCGATAAACATCAAAACTCGTAGATTAGATTCTTTGAAATTGGAGACACCGAATCTTATAAAGATTGATGTTGAAGGGCATGAGTATCAAATGCTGCAAGGCGCATCTCAAACACTAAGCACAAGTCATCCTGTTATTTTTCTTGAGTTAGTACATGCATTGCCATCTCGCAATTATGTCAACCCAAACTTTTCAAAAACTTTGGATTTTCTTTTTCAGCTCAACTATAATATTTATAGAAGTGACGGGAAAGGTTTTCTATGGCGAGTCCGTAGCACTGAACCGCAAGATGGAATACTGATGTACTTGTGCCTCCCCAAAGGCAAAAACTTTCGAACTGTAGCTGACCTTAGAATTCTTCTATGGCACTCAAGATTGAAGAGTGAAATCATTAGACTTGAGCGTCGTTTACGAAATAAAATAATCTGGTTGATCAGGAAATACGGGATTTAATGTCCGAAATTGTTGAAGTTAATCCAGCCTGAATATCGATTTGTGGTGACCAGTTTAAAAGCGACTTGGCTTTACTGATGTTGGGACAGCGCAATTTTGGGTCGTCTTGAGGGAGCGGCTTGTATTCAATTTTACTTTTGGAGTTGGTCATGCGTATGACCGTGCGAGCTAATTCATTCATTGAAACTTGCGTGGGATTTCCCAAGTTTATTGGGCTAATGTTTTTTTCTTCACTCTCAAATAGTTTTACCAAGCCGTCAATTAAGTCTGATACGTAACAGAAAGATCTAGTTTGTCCTCCGTCTCCGTACACGGTAAGCGGCTTATGAGTTATTGCCTGGAGAATAAAATTGCTTACGACTCGTCCATCATCGAGTTGCATTCCTGGACCATAAGTATTGAATATTCTTGCTACTCGGATATCAACGCCATTTTGGCGATGATAGTCAAAAAACAGAGTCTCGGCAGCTCTCTTCCCTTCGTCATAGCAGGAGCGGATCCCTATTGGATTAACATTCCCCCAGTAGGTTTCTGATTGAGGATTTTCAAGTGGATCGCCATAAACTTCACTTGTGCTCGCCTGTAACACTCGCACGTTGCTTCTTGATGCTAATTCAAGAACGTTTAAACTCCCCAAAATATTTGTGCGAATAGTTTCAATTGGGTTTTTTTGATAATGAACCGGCGAAGCGGGACAGGCTAAATTAAAGATTCCATCAATTTGATAGTTTAAATCACTAGTTACATCAGCTGTGACAAAGTTAAACTTTGGGTTCTCCTGAAGATCACGTATGTTCTCTCTGGAACCGGTATAGAGATTATCTAATGCGATAACGCTGTAGTTCCGTTTGAGTAACTCTCGGCATAAATGTGCTCCGAGGAATCCCGCACCGCCTGTAACAAGAACCTTCAATCGTTTCTCCTCGAGTTGCAAAACAAATATACTGGTAGAAATTTACCACGACGAGTTCGAAGCCAGCTTCAGATATGATAAGTTGAAGCCTTATTCGTAATTTTCTACGGAGGTCGAATGAGATTTCTAGTTCTTGGTTCATCTGGCCAAATTGGTAGCGCATTGACACCTTTTCTGCAATCAAAGGGTCACCAGGTGATTCCTTTTGATATCGAAATAAAGGAATCTCAAGACCTTCGAATCCAAAACAATTCTGATCTTTATGCTTTATCCAGTGAAGTTGACTTTGTGATTTTCCTAGCTTTTGATGTCGGGGGCTCAAAATACCTCTCGGCAGCGCAATACGATTACGGATTTATCCAAAACAATCTCAGTATTATGAAAACGGTTTTTGATTTCATAAAACATACAGGACTGCCTCTGATTTTTGCTAGTAGCCAAATGGCTGGAATGCTGCATTCAAGTTATGGCAACTTAAAGGCTATTGGAGAAAAGGCCTCGATTTCCTTAGGTGGTAGTTTCATAAGGTTTTGGAATGTCTATGGCATCGAGAATGATCCCCTGAAGTCACATGTGATCACAGACTTCGTTCGTCAAGCCATTCGGAACAAGAAGATAGAGATGCTTACAGATGGGTCCGAGATTAGAGATTTCTTACATGTGAGTGACGCATGTGCCGCAATTCTACGAGTGACGGAAATCGAAAATGTCGGAGGGTTTGATGTCGCATCTTTTGAGTACACATCAATCTTAGATGTCGCAAAAATAATTGCAGAGATTACTGGTGCGGAAGTTGTCTCCGGTTCTTTGAGCGACTCTGTTCAATCTGGTCACCAGTTTGATCCCTCTCCCGAGATTTTATCTTGGTGGCGTCCACAGGTTTCTCTACGAGACGGAATAAACAAAGTTTTAACTGAAATCGCATTGTGATGCAACCCATTCTGGTTTCCGTCATAGTTCCAGTTCTCAATATGGATGCCTATCTAGACCGGTTTTTGTCGGAATTCAGATTACAGACATTTTTTCAGTTCACAGAGTTAGTTGTTGATTTGAACCGCCCCAGCGCTGAAGCTCTACTCATTGTTGAAAAATACAAACGGTTATACAAGAAACAATTAGTAGTGCATACTCAGTCAGAAATAGACCCCATCGCTATTTCAATGAATCGTGCGATTTTAAAGTCGAAGGGTCGCTATATTGCCATATGGAATGCGGATGATTTACGGACACCTGACTCCCTGGAGCAACAATATAAATTCTTGTCGTCTAAAGGTGAGTATGTTGCTGTTGGCGGACCTTATGTTATTGTGAAAAAGTTTGGTGATGCAATTGGTCGGCTAGTCGACGATAGCGGTGTGGCAGAAAGTGAATTACTTCGAGGAATGTTTCTCGGACCATTTGTGATGTTTGATTCAAAAGCTCTCTCAGAGGTAGGGCTCTTTGATGAGCAACTAAAGTCGGGGGCTGACTTCGATCTGGCTATTCGACTAGCTCGGAACGGCCGAGTTGGTTTTGTCTCTGATGTACTGGGTTATTATCTCGATGCTGGTCTAGGCGCAAGTACGCGACCTAACTCCCTGCAGGCAATCGAAAGAAGTGTAATAGAACTTCGTTATGGAATTTTCGATAAATTTGACCATGAATTCATTCCAAAAATAACAAAATATGATGTCGCTGGTTTGTATTTCAACGGTAAACGAAACTTGGTTCAGGATTGTTTCCATGATTATCACGATTATTACGAAAAAATGACAGATCTGTACTGGCGGCGAACCACGAATTTTTCAATTTCGAGGCAGGCATCGTTTGCTGTCAGTGGCATTGCTGATTTTGTGAGAAGGGGATATTCCCATTTGAAGAATCTGGTGCGCAGTGAGGACCATCGATAGGTGGCGTTTCGCACTTTTCTTTGATTTACGGATTTAAGTATTTCAATCTAAATGGTTTCTCTTAGGTCAATTCGATCGAAGGATTAAACTTATCGAAATTGTATCCCTAGCGAGTTGCCTTCGATTGTTAATATGTTGAAATGCGGAATCGCCAGGATATTTCAACGTTGATGCTGAAATATAACCTTTATAAATACTAATTGTCGAAGAGTGTTAAGAGTCTTAAGTAGGTTTATTTAAGCAGAGGTGTCCCTTTGCTGCCTTGATTTTCTGGAAGTTTGCATCTACGGAAAATTCCCAGCTCCTTATCTGGGTCAACCAGTAGCACGATTCCATGCGGTACACTTTTTCAATGCCTCCTATTACTCCGGAAATGCGCTCAAAATTTCCAAAGCGAGTGTTACGGCGGGTGTTTGATCTCTTTTTTAACCGCTTTTCCATATTAGTTCTACGCGTTGCGGATGTAGTTTGGCTACAGCGATTTTTGTCTCCACTAGCAAGAGATTTTATCCACAGGGCTAGAGGTTTTAGTTACGATTTTTCTCAAAATGGAGAACAAGAATTGATTCAGAAGATTGTTTTCAAATTTAATGATCTAGTTTTTTTTGATGTCGGTGCAAATGTTGGAGATTACTCCTCAAAAATTCTAAGTGGTAGTGGTAATCGAGCATCGGGCCATTTGTTCGATCTAGATTCTGAACTGAATCGTCAACTTGCTCGACGTTTCAATGGTTTGAATGTAAAAGTAAACGATTTTGGTCTATCTAACCGCTCTGAGTCGTTACGTTATTCGCACTTTCCTGACTTTCCTGCTGTGAACTCTTTGTTATCAATTGATTTCGCCCATCTCAACAAGGAGATATCTCTTGCTGAGGTAAAGACAGGGGATTCCTACTGTGATGAGGCCGGTATAGATAGAATCCACTTCCTAAAGATCGATGTTGAGGGTTGGGAACGCTTTACTTTGGAAGGCTTCAGTCGGATGTTGGACCAAAACAGGATTGACGCCCTAACATGGGAGTACGGATACACAACGGCCGAGACACATTGGACAACGAGAGATTTCTATAAATATCTTGAGGAAAAAGGGTACGTCTGTGGAGTTGTCAGAAAGCAGGGCATCGACTTTAGGCCCTGGGAATACGACCTAAATGATTATACATCGGGACCGAATTTTTTTGCTTGTCTTCCCGCGCATAAAGATTACTTCAATCTGTTAAGTGGATGAGGTCATAGTCCACTCCTTATTCTCTATCCAGAGATTGAATCTCAAAAATCTTGTTCGCTCTACTTTATGTACAAATCAAATAGATTACAGATTCGGGCAGAAAGTGAGTGAGAGACATCCTGCCCTTCTTTATCACTAGCCTGAGATTTTTCCTTGTCTCACTTTACGTTTGGCGCGATACAGGTACGACATAAAGAATATTTTTCAAAATACAAGGAATACTCCAGTAATTCAAAAGCTAGAAATTAGATTAACTTAAATAATTCATCCTTAGCAGGTTGAACACATCAAAATCTATAATCGCCTGTATGATCTACTCATCGGTTGTTTTAGATTTGAGTGAGATCGGATGGTGCTTTGAAATTTTTTAAAAGGGGGGTTACAAATAGTCCCCATGAAAATCTAGGACTTAATTTGCCTGAGTACGGAACTGCAGACAGAGAAATTTGTGTGAGCCTATTGACAAGGATTCTGCGCGATTATTCGGCCGTAGAATTGCCATCCTTGTCGAAATATTGCAAAACGCCGCAACAGGCACAGTATTTTGAGTCTCCGTTTGGTGAACACTATAAGTTGATTCAATCCTTATGTACGACTCTTCAACTGCGCAATGTGGTTGAGGTCGGTACCTTTACTGGCATGTCGGCGCTCATCTGGCTCTTAAATGGAGTCTCCCTAACTTCGGTTGATATTGTCCCCTGGCGTGATTTTGAAAATTCGGTTTTAGATGATGATTTGATATTGGGGACAGATTTTCATCAGCACATCTTGGACATTTCGGAAACAGAGTCTTTCAATCAAATGATTCCGACACTTACTTCGTCGGATTTGATATTTCTCGATGGACCAAAGGATGGAAAATTCGAACAAATAGTTGTCCCTCGAATCCTGAATCTTCTTTCAGGTAAAGGCACATGGCTACTTCTTGATGATATTCATTTGAAAGCCATGAATTCTTGCTGGGAAGCCATCACCAATGAAAAGTACGATTTGAGTCTGATCGGACATTCATCTGGTACAGGGCTTGTTCGACTTTAATTCTGAAAAAGTGCGGTTCTATCTTGGTCTACGTCGTCTCTGTGCAGAATTAGGACGAGGTTTACGAGTTCCACGGTTAGGCCCCTTATTCTCAACGATTGGCGCAACATATGGAATACCTGTTGGTTCTTGAGCTCCGGTAATTCGCATTAAGTCTGCGCTGAGTGAAGTCACTGAAACAGACTTAGGAGTGACTCCGGCACGAGATGTAAGTCCTGAGACTGACTTCTGTTGCTTTGATGTTGTCAGAGTTACAACTGCGCCTGATTCACCAGCACGGGCTGTGCGTCCTGAGCGGTGGAGGTAATCCTTGTGATCTTGTGGAACATCTACGTGTACAACTAGTGAAATTCCATCTACGTGGATACCGCGTGCTGCTACATCCGTTGCGACGAGAGCTGCGTTTGCTGAATCCTTGAAGAGTGCAAGTGTGCGTGTACGTACTGCTTGTGACTTGCCACCGTGGAGTGCTCCAACTGGAACACCCGCATGAGCTAGCTTGTCACAGAGACGATCTGCTCCACGTTGTGTTTTTACGAAGAGAATAGTTTTTCCATTACGGGCTGCAATCTGAGCCGTGATGTCATCTTTATCGCCTGGGTTCATTACGAGGATGTAGTGATCCATTGTTGATACAGAGGCACGATCGTTCTGAAGTGAGTGTGTCTTTGGGTTCTT
>Ga0164292_10005028_pt1 | contig 10807 bp, 10 predicted proteins | sample GEODES117metaG_FD_111486 | JGI IMG/M metagenome (GOLD analysis project Ga0164292, IMG submission 111486) | Eutrophic lake water microbial communities from Lake Mendota, Wisconsin, USA - GEODES117 metaG | ecosystem: Environmental > Aquatic > Freshwater > Lake | place: USA: Lake Mendota... | reverse complement strand
TTATGAGACCATTAAGGATAAAATTTTAAAAGTTATGCTTTATTATATAATTGAAAAATTACTCAAAACACAGGGAATAAATGATCTGTCGAGCAGAGATGTGGAAATTTGTAATTTCAATTCTGGCAAATACAATTAAAAAATTTTATGAACCTATAAACCTATAACTACCAAAGAGACAAATAAAAAAGAGAGCCTCGAAAGACTCTCTTTTTGAAATCATATAAGCTTGTGTTCTTATAGCTCAGGAATTCTCAAAACTTGACCTGGATAGATAAGATCTGCATCTTTCAACATCGGTTTGTTAGCTTCAAAAATCACAGGGTATTTCATGGCATCACCGTACATAACTTTCGCTATTTTAGAAAGTGAATCACCTTTCTCAACGGTATGGTATCTTGCTTCAGGGGCTGGAACAGAAACAACCATTTGATTGTCAACCGCACTTACGCCTTCCACGTTTCCTACAGCCAAGGCAATTTTCTCAGCATCTTCTTGACTTTCAGTTTCACCAGAGATTGTCACGGTATCACCACTAATTTTAACTGTAAGGGTTTTGAATGCTAAACCTAATCCTTGTACATGAGCCAAAAGAGCCGAAGCCTTAAGCTCTGGAGTTTTTTCGGCCACTTCAGACTCGGATTTACCAAATATCTTCTCGCCTACTCCTTTAAAAAACGACATTAATCCCATTGTTGTTTAAATTTAAAAATTAGAAATTTATTGAAGACAAATTTAATTTTTTTGTCTGGCATTAAGACAGAAAAGAAAAAAAAATGTCACAAAAAATATTGATTCAAAAAATACGTTTAAATTGCAGGAAAATAAATTTAATAAAATGCGAAACATACTTTTCATATTAGGTTTGTCTTTATCATTGCAAATAGCAACCGCTCAATCTGATGAAGAACTAATTACTCAAACCGTAAACGATTATCTTGAAGGAGGTACAAATGGCGAAGTAGAAAGATTTAAAAAAGCGTTCTTGAGCGATGCTATTCAAAAGTCTGTTGGTAAAACTGGTGTTACAGGAATGACAGTGGAATCGCTAGCGTCAAAAATTAAACCAAATCAAAAAATGGAGCGAACCACAAAGATAGTTTCGTGGTCTTATGCAGGTACGGCAGCAACAGCTGTTACCGAAACAGAGTATCCAACTTCTAAAATCATAGACTTATTGAACCTATTGAAGGTAAACAACGAGTGGAAAATCGTAAGTAGAGTGTATTCGAGAGTAGAAAAAGAGGAATTTGTAACTTCTTCGAGTCCAACAATAGCAAAAGCAGACCCTAAAGCCAAGGGAAAAACAGCAGCCGGCACTACACCGATTAAAAAGAAAGCAGTAGCAAATGACGGCTGGTAATTTAAAAAGCTTACTTTAAAATATTTAACAAATACTGACCATAGCCCGACTTTACTAAAGGTTGGGCTATATTTATGAGTTGTTCTTTACTTATAAAGCCCATTCTGTATGCCACCTCTTCTATACACCCTACCTTAAGACCTTGCCTTTCTTCTATCACCTGCACAAATTGACCGGCCTGCATCAAAGAATTAAAAGTGCCGGTATCCAGCCATGCTGTTCCACGGTTCATCACTCCCACTTTCAAGTTTCCCCTTTCAAGATACACACGGTTTACGTCAGTAATTTCGTACTCACCTCTTGGAGAAGGTGCTATATTTTTGGCTATTTCTACCACATCATTATCGTAAAAATACAACCCTGGTACGGCATAATTACTCTTAGGGATCTCTGGTTTTTCTTCAATACTTAGAGCATTAAAATCAGCGTCAAACTCCACTACACCATATCTTTCGGGGTCTTGAACAGGGTAAGCAAACACCATTCCGCCCTCAGGATCAGCACAAGACTGCAGAAGCTTGCTCAAGCCGCTCCCATAAAATATATTATCCCCAAGCACTAAGGCCACCTTGTCGTTTCCTATAAATTTTTCACCAATCACAAAAGCCTGAGCCAGTCCATTTGGAATGGCTTGCTCGGCATATTCAAACTTACAGCCTATTTGAGCACCATCGCCCAATAATTTTTTAAAATGCGGTAAATCATGAGGGGTAGATATAATCAGAACTTCATTTATACCTGCCAACATCAAAATAGACAATGGGTAATAAATCATTGGTTTGTCATATACGGGCATCAACTGTTTGCTAACCGCTAATGTCAATGGGTGAAGTCTCGTGCCGCTGCCACCTGCTAAAATTATACCTTTCATTTTTTAGTTTGTTTTGTTTTCGTACATAGATGAATAGTATTTCTGGTAATCGCCAGAAGTAATATTTTCTATCCATTCCCAATTGTTTAAATACCAATCCACTGTTTTTGATAAACCTTCCTCAAAAGTCACCGATGGATTCCAGCCCAGTTCAGTCATTAATTTGGTAGCATCTATGGCATATCTAAGGTCATGTCCAGCTCTGTCTGTCACGTAAGTAATGAGTTCTCTACTCTTACCCTGGGTATTGCCCAATTTTTGATCCATTAAGTCACACAAAAGGTGAACCAAATCCAGATTCTTCCACTCGTTATTTCCGCCTATATTGTAGGTTTCTCCGTTCTTACCATTATGAAAAATAGCATCGATTGCTCTAGCGTGGTCAATTACATATAGCCAGTCTCTAACATTCTCGCCTTTTCCATAAACTGGAAGAGATTTTCCATTTTTAATATTATTTATCATCAATGGAATTAATTTTTCCGGAAAATGATTCGGGCCGTAGTTGTTTGAGCAGTTAGAAACCACTATAGGCAATCCGTAAGTGTTATGATAAGCCCTCACAAAGTGATCTGAACTTGCTTTTGATGCTGAATAAGGCGAACGAGGGTCATAGCTGGTAGTTTCTACGAAAAACTCACGGGGGTCATGTAGTTCACCATACACCTCATCCGTTGAAACATGATAAAACCGCTTACCGTCCATCTGTCCTTTCCAAATATTCTTGGCGGCGTTTAAGAGGTTACAAGTACCTATTACATTGGTTTTCACAAAAGCCATGGGATCGGTTATAGACCTATCAACATGCGATTCTGCAGCTAAATGTATTACACCGTCAAATTGATATTTTGCAAACAATCCGTCTATATAAACCTCATCTACTATGTCTCCGTGTTCAAAAACATAATTGGGCAAAGTATCTATGTCCTTCAGGTTTTCTAAATTTCCTGCGTACGTCAACTTATCCAGGTTAACTATTTGATATTGTGGATATTGACTCACAAATAGCCTCACTACATGCGAGCCAATAAAACCAGCACCGCCAGTAATCAAAATACTTTTTTCAAAACTCATCAATTGCTTTTGTTATTTAGTTTTAATTCCCATTGCCATGCATCTTTTAAACTTTCTTCCAATGTTTTTTCGGTTTTCCAGTTTAATATTTCTGATGCTTTTTCTACATTTCCATATATTTTCTCTACGTCCCCAGCCCTTCTTGGCCCTATCTCATAATTCAATTTTACGCCATTTACTTTTTCGAAAGCTTGAATTACCTCTAAAACTGAATTTCCGTTACCTGTTCCTATATTAAATACATCGTAAAATGTACCATTTTTTGTTTTTAACAAATTCAAGGCCGCCACATGGGCTTTTGCCAAGTCAACTACATGGATAAAATCCCTGACATTTGAACCGTCCACAGTAGCGTAGTCATTGCCAAACACGACTAGTTTTGGGCGTTTACCAATGGCCGTTTGTGTCACAAAAGGTATCAAATTGCTTGGCACGCCATTCGGCAATTCACCAATCTCAGCACTTGCATGTGCACCTATCGGATTGAAATAACGGAGTGAAATAATATTCATATTCTCACCAGACTTTATAACATCCTCTAATATATCCTCCGCTATGGCCTTTGTATTTCCGTAAGGCGATTCTGTCTTTTTCTTGGGCGTTTCTTCACTTACAGGTATTTGGTCAGGTTCACCATAAACTGTACAAGACGAACTGAACACTAAGTTTAGAACTTTTGTGGCCTGCATCACCTCCAAAATATTCAACAAGGATCCAATATTATTCTTGTAGTATTTAATAGGTTGCTGCACAGACTCCCCTACCGCCTTAAAGGCCGCAAAATGTATAATACCCTCAATATTGTGCTTTTTTACAATTGTTTCCACCACCGCAAAGTCGTTACAATCAGCCTGATAAAAAGGAACATCAAAGCCAAGTATATTTTTAAGGCCAGCCAACACAGAAACCGAGGAATTGCTGAGGTCGTCAATAATTATAGGTGAAAAACCTGCATTTACCAATTCTACAACTGTGTGTGAGCCAATAAAACCTGCCCCTCCAGTAACGAGTACATTCATATTTAGATATTTTTACAAAAATACTAAGATAAAAAATGTTTTAAAAATATTGTTTGGTTTTAAATTGAATCCTTATGATATTGACCAAAAAAACTACATCGATGAACAGGGAGGATATAAAAGCAATGGTTTCGCTGCTAGATGATACAGACATTGAGGTAGTTAGCATTATTGAGAGCAATCTTAAGAATTTGGGGCTGGAAGTCATTCCGATTTTAGAAATAGAAAAGAAAAACAAAGGTCTTAATCCTATAGTCCAAAAAAAAATAGAGTACTTGGTACATGACATGCATCTTTCTAATTTGTTTGCAGAGTTTGAAGTTTGGAAAAACACCAATCCGTCAGACTTACTTACCGGTCTTTGGCTAATTTCTAAATATCAGTTTCCTAATCTTAAAATAGAGACACTTAATGAGGAGATAAAAAATATACAGATGGAGGTTTGGACGAGAACACAAAACAAAATGCACCCCAATGACGTGGTAAAAGTCTTAAACGACGTAATATTTGAGCATTTTAAGTTTGAACCCAATATCAAAAACTTTCATTCACCATCAAATTCCATGTTCAACATGGTTCTGAAAGAAAAAAAAGGTAATCCAGTAGCCTTGAGCTGTTTGTATATTTTACTCGCCCAAAAACTAGATTTACCTATCTATGGTGTCAGCCTCCCTAATCTTTTCGTACTGATTTTTGATTACCCTGGCTATCGTTTCTACCTGAACCCTTTCAACAGAGGACAGGTTTTTGTAGAAAAAGATATTGATGATTATTTGAAACAAATGAACATCGAACCCAACGAAAAGTACTACAAATCATGCTCAAATATCGAAATCATAAAGCGTATCCTTACCAACCTGTCTTTTGCTTATCAAAAAACTGGAGAAGAAAGCAAAAAACTGGAAATAAACGAATTACTGACAATTTTTGAATAAAAGGTCAATTTGGTTTATAAACGTTATTCTTGAGATTCGAGTCAAACAAAATACCCCTGGGATTAAGCCTAATCGATTCAATTTCAGCACTTGATGGATATTCAAAGTTCCACTCTTTGGTTTTTGACCAAATATCTACAGGAAGATTAATTAGGACAGCCTCCTTGCCTTTTTCTTTTATTTCTAGTTCTACTGGCATTGGCATTTGTTCCAAATTTTCGAGCGTGATATTTACGCCATTCAAGGCGTTATTATTAATATATTTAGCCGTTTTTACAGCCTGATCTATTTTATAATTTTCAAAAAACCATGACTTCCAAAACCACCCTAAGTCTTCTCCCACGACATCTTCAACGGTATGGAAAAAATCAAACGGAGTAGGATGCTTAAAAGCCCACCTTCTGATATACTCTCTCAATGCAAGAGTCAACCGTTCCTCTCCTACTACCGCTTCCGATAGCATTTTTAGCCCCATAGCTGGTTTGTAATAAGCCAAAGACCCAATCTCTTTCTCAGGCATGGCATCGGGTTGAGTCAAAATAGCCTTACTTCCTCTTGCAAAAAAGCCCATATCCTGTGTTTTTTGTTCTCTGTAATACTCTCCATTATTAAAAGCCTTCATGGAAAGCATATTGATGTAAGTATTAAAACCTTCGTCCATCCATGCAAATTTACGCTCGTTGGTACCCACAATCATTGGAAACCACGTATGGCCAAACTCATGATCAGTTACCCCAAACAATCCGGCTCTTTTACTATTGGCACTACAAAAAACTATGCCGGGGTATTCCATCCCGCTCACTATTCCGGCCACATTCGTTGCCACAGGATAAGGATACTCAAAAAGTAGTTTTGAATAATACTCCATACTGTGTTTGGTGTATTCCGTCGAACGCCCCCACTCGTTGTTACCACCTACCTCTGCCGGATAAACCGATTGCACCAAAATATTCTTGCCAGAAGGCAAAGTGGCCTTAGCCGCATCCCAAACAAAAGCAGAAGAACTAGCCCAAGCCACATCTCTGGTATTCTTGCAATTAAATTTCCAAGTCATTGTTCCTGAATTCTTTGGACGAGAATTATTTTTACCAATTTCTCCTTTCTCCAAAATAACCACTGTATTATCAGAAACTTGGGCTTTTTTTAGCCTATCCAATTGCTTGCTTGTTAAAACTTCCCTTTCGTTTGTAAGTTCTCCCGAAGCAACTACAATGTGGTTGTAAGGAACCGTAATTTCGAACTCGTAGTCGCCATACTCCAAATAAAATTCCCCTGCACCCAAGTATGGAGTGGTATTCCAACCTTCTATGTCATCGTAGACACAAACCCTTGGAAACCACTGGGCTATGGTGTAAATCACGCCCTCTTTGGCATCATATTTCCCCATCCTATCGGCTCCGTTATCAGGAATTAGAAATTCAAAATCCATGGAAATCTCAACTTTTTGCTTCGTTTTCAAAGTTTCCGATAAAAATATCTGCATTCTGGTATCATCTATAAAAGATTTTACCGGCTGATTTCTAAGATTTGCTTTCGGCTGTTCAATTCTAAGATTGGCGATTTTATAACCGCCTTCAAAATTCCTCAATCCATATCTACCCAGATTCGGTGGCGTGGTTTTACTTCCTCTTGAGCTCGAATTAAACTTGTTTTGATCCAATTGAAGCCAAATGAAAGTTATTTCATCAGGTGAATTATTGATATATTCGATTTTTATATTTCCCGAAATGGTGTTGTTTTTTTCATCTAGATTGGCCGAAATCTTATAATTGGCTTGATTTTGCCAATATGCTGGACCAGGATTTCCTGAGGCACTTCTATAAACTGTAGAAGGCTGATAGTTTATCATAGGGTTAAAAACCGCCACAGGATCATATTTCGACTTTTCACTGACCTCTTGTGAAAAACCCTGAAAACTGATGAAGAAAGAGAGAATGATTAGTTTGATTTTCATAATTAAGCTTTTGGATGTGCTTTTTTGTAAACTTCTTTTAATTGACTGATAGAATTGTGCGTATATATTTGAGTAGCGGCCAAGTTAGAATGACCTAGTAATTCTTTGATGGCGTTTAAATCGGCACCTCTATTGAGCAAATGCGTGGCAAACGAATGCCTCAAAACATGAGGTGATTTTTTTGAAATAGTAGTCACCATTTGTAAATAATGCTTGACTTTTCTCTGAACAAAAACCCTGTAAAGTTGCTCTTCTTTATCCGTTAATAGTAAATAATCTTGTTCAGAATCAAAGTTTATTTTTTTTAGTTTTATATATTTCTGAATCAAATCTAGCAAAGTCTGATGAAGTGGAATAACCCGATACTTACTTCTTTTACCCAAAACAGTTATTTTCTTTCCGAAAACATCCACATCAGAAACTCTAATATTGATCAATTCAGAAAGACGAATACCGGTGCCGTAAAGCATCTCTAACAATAGCTTATCCCTCAACCCTTCAAAATCGTCGGCAAATTCTACATCAGCAAAAAGATTCCCCATGGGTGTTTCTTCCACATAAACCGGGAGTCTTTTGGCCGTTTTTAGAGATTTCACCAAAGCAACAGGATTAACCTCAATCTTTTTCTTTATTTGCAAAAACTTAAAAAAAGCCCTTAAACTCGCAATCTTGCGGTTTATGCTTCTATTATCTATTTCATTTTCAGACAGTTGCACTATCCACATTCTTATGTTCTGATATTGAGCCTCTAGAATATCAAACTGAGAATCAGGCGAACTCATAAAACTCTGGAATTGCAACAAATCAATCTTATAGGCCAACACCGTGTGTGGGCTTAGTCGTTTCTCGTTCTGGAGGTAGGATAAAAAAAAATCGACCAATTTTGCAAGATTAATGTACCTCACAAAATTAGTCGAAAAATATGGTTCTACAAAAACGATTAATCGTCGATGTGTCCGTATGTTTTTTGCTTGTATGACGCTCTGATCACTTCGAATCTTCGCGATACTGAGGTTTTCTCAAACGCTTGACGGCGTCTTAGTTCTTTCAAAACTTTAGTTTTTTCAAACTTCTTCTTGAAACGTTTCAGAGCCTTATCGATTGACTCATTATCCTTAATCTGAATATGTAGCATAATTTACACCCCCTTCTTTTTTTAAATCGGACTGCAAAGGTAGAAAAAAAGACAATAAAACCAATGCGATTTATTTGTTATACAACAAAAATTTAAATCTTTGATTAAAAACAAATCGATTTTTTGGGAAATTATAATTATTTTTAAAACTCAAACCTCAATAAAACAATGAAACCTCAATCAAAAAAAGACGAAAAATACACTTACGATGCCATAGTGGTAGGGTCTGGAATATCTGGAGGTTGGGCAGCTAAAGAACTATGCGAGAAAGGATTGAAGGTCTTGATGCTTGATAGAGGGAAAAACATAGAACACATAAAAGATTACAAAACGGCACTCAAGAACCCTTGGGATTTCGAACATCGAAACGTAAAAGTTCCTCTCGAAGAAATGAAAAACTATCCCATCCATGAGCGAACTGGATTCACTATCACCGAAGCCTCCAAAGACATGTTTGTGAAAGACGTCGACTATCCCTATCTCGAAGAAAAACGCTTTGACTGGATAAGAAGCTGGCAAGTGGGTGGCAAAAGCCTTACGTGGGGAAGAGTGGCATTGCGATTCAGCGATTTAGATTTTGAAGCCAATATAAAAGAAGGAGTTGGGGCAGATTGGCCGATTAGATACAAGGACATAGCACCTTGGTATGACTATGTGGAGCAATTTGCCGGAATTTCAGGTAGTTTAGAGAATATCCCACACTTACCAGATGGAGTTTTTCAAAAACCTTTTGATCTAACTTGTGTTGAAAACCATTTAAAAGCAGTTGTAAAACACCAATTTGACGGCCGACATATAATTCCACCGAGGCAAGCCCATTTAACCGAACCCACCGAAGAGCAACTTTCTCTGGGAAGGGCAAAATGCCAAGCCCGAGATATGTGCTGGCGTGGCTGTCCATTCGGGGCATTTTTTAGTACACAATCGGCCACCCTACCTGCGGCTAATCGTACCGGAAACCTAACCGTAAGACCGCACAGCATTGTGAGTGAAATACTATATGATGAAAAAAAAGGAAAAGCCTCAGGCGTTAGAGTTATTGACCAAAACAGCAAAGAGATTTTGGAGTTTAATGCCAAAATAATCTTTGTAAATGCCTCAGCCATGGCGTCAACCTATATTTTACTTAATTCCAAATCTTCAAGATTCCCGAATGGAATGGGAAATGATAGCGGAGTATTGGGGCATTATTTAATGGACCACCACTTTTCTGCCGGAGCCTACGCAAGGGTGGAAGGATTTGATGACCAATATTATTTTGGTAGAAGGCCCAATGGATTCTACATACCACGTTACAGAAACATTGGGAACGACAAAAGAGATTACTTAAGAGGATTTGGTTATGAGGGAGGAAGCGGACGAGGCTGGAATATGCCAATAGAAGACTTCGGGGTAGATTTCAAAAACAATGCCTCTAAACCCGGCCCATGGAATATAAGCTTGAGTGCTTTTGCTGAAACACTCCCCTATTTTGAAAACAAAATGTGGATCGACGAATCACAAAAAGATCAATGGGGAATGTCATTGGCCAATTTCTCAGCCGAAATTGGTGACAATGAAAAACGAATGAGAAAAGACATGGTAAACGATGCCGCCGAAATGTTAGAAGCCGCTGGTTACAAAGACATTGGCACTTATGATGACTTCGAAGGCTTTGGGCGATGTATACACGAAATGGGCACTGCCAGAATGGGCCACTCCCCAAAAGAATCGGTACTCAATAAACACAATCAAGTTTGGGGAGCTGAAAACGTTTTTGTAACGGATGGAGCATGTATGGTATCGAATAGTTGTGCCAATCCATCCCTAACCTACATGGCTCTTACTGCTCGGGCAGCCGATTTTGCGGTGATGGAGTTGAAGAAGGGGAATTTGTAAAATCCCTTATTAACTTTTACTTTTTCAATCATAAAAACAATTAAAACAGATGGATATCCCTCATTCTAGAGTCAACGCTATAAAGTTTATTCAAAAATACCTTGAAGATAATGACGTATCAGAAAAAACAGTGATAGATTTATCAGCCGGGAAAGGCTATGTGGCGGGACTTTGGAACAACGCTGGGGCAACTGTACTTGCCTTTGACCTCTATCCTGACTTGATGGAAAATAAAAACATACTGAGCCAAAAAATTGACCTTAACAGGCCATTTCCTATTCCATCCGACACAGCAGATTTTGTTCTATTAATGGAAACAATAGACCACATTTCGGAACAAAAGCAACTTTTCGAGGAAATAAGCAGGATACTAAAAAAAGATGGCATTCTAATTTTAACCAAACCTAACAATAGCAATATATCTGGAAGAGTAGCCAACCTTTGGCTCGAATCAGAACGAGGTGATATGTTTTTACCCAACGAAAAAACAGTAATTGGGTACGACGATCATCGTATTTACATGGGTAGGATATTTTTAATCGGAATTCAAAAAATAAGAACCTTGGCAGAGTTGTCAG
>Ga0164292_10005027_pt1 | contig 10808 bp, 15 predicted proteins | sample GEODES117metaG_FD_111486 | JGI IMG/M metagenome (GOLD analysis project Ga0164292, IMG submission 111486) | Eutrophic lake water microbial communities from Lake Mendota, Wisconsin, USA - GEODES117 metaG | ecosystem: Environmental > Aquatic > Freshwater > Lake | place: USA: Lake Mendota... | reverse complement strand
TACGTGTGTTACACGTTCTGCAGACTCTAAGTTACTTGCGCCATAAGGAACGATTACATCTTCAGCAGGAATAAATATAGATACCTGACGATCTAACGCTGGATCAAAGTAAACTTTCTTAAACGCATTACCCGATAAACCCAAGCCCCACAACATACGCTCATGCTCAGGACGATATTCTTTCATAACGTCGGTGAGCTGATAATTCATATCATCTCTTACACGCTCTGCTGCTTTGCGTTTTTGTGGAGTCTCTTTACCAATAATCTGTGTCTTAACAGGACCCGCCGCCGGAAAAGTTTCCATAATCGTTTCGGACTGAAACTTAACCAAAGCTTCTGATAACAGTGGGTGATATACACCGCAAGCTCCTTCCCACGGTTCGCTTCGTTCTTCCAGACGCATGCCTAATAACTCTAGGCCATCAACATAAGTTTGCATCCAGTCTTTACGAGCACTGATATCATCGTCGATATCACCAAGTAAATCGCCAGCTAAAGTAGCTAGCACTTCATCATCAAGGTGTTCAGCTAAATTGTCATTGAACTCGTCGTCTTTTTCATCAGATGGTTCAAGATCAATTTCCAAGTCACCCATGTTTATCTCAACACTCTCTGGGTCTTCGATCTCAATCTCAATATCGTCCTGATCCGTCTCCGGTTTCATAAGCGGGTCCATCGCGCCTAATCCTAGAGGAGCTTGGTTAAGTGATTTATCTATAGCCATTTTTAATCCTTACTTAATAGTATTCCCGTCTGCGACGGAACTCTCTCACTTCTTCCGGCTCATCTAAGTTGGTACGTATATACCCACCTCTTCTAAACCGCATTAACGCCATAGACACAGAGTCAACATAGTCGTCATGCTCTCCGCCGGGAAACGAAGCTACCTCATCCACTACTTCTTCCGCCCATTGTGTACCCGGAATCCATACTCTTCCTGATGCGAATATGTCTGATACGGCATTAAGACGGCTAATCTTGTCGTTACCCTTTGATGGGGTAAAGTCTTGTACAGGTATACCCATTGCTCTTAATTCATAGATAAGCGGAGCACCAGAAGCCTTCTTCTCTATGATAATACTATCAGGGTCCCACTCTTTAAACTCTTCTATTGCTTTCTTCTTTAGTAGCGGGAACTCCATTCGCTGCCTAAACGCGTTCAAAAGAATGATGTTTGCTTGTGTAATACCAGCATCATCAGGCTGATAGAACACTCCCCACGTTGTACATGCTGAATAGTCAGCCCTGTTTGTCTTCTCAAACGCAGTATCCCACGATTGCAGTACAAATTCACACGATGGAGGGTCATCCCTCTCCCAAATCTGCCACCATTCCCGCTTTACTATCGCAGAAGCGTCCGAAGTGGGGTTTTGCATGTACTGAGCCATCCACTTTTGGTTAGGAAGCTCGTTTTTTAGTGCTGAAAGCTCATCTAATGACCAAAACTGGGGCCAAAGGGGGTTTCCACTAGGTAAAATAGCAGGAAATTCAATAACTTCCCACTCTTCACCGCTTCTTTGTGCCGCTGATTTCAAAACTTGCCCAGTCAAATCCTTTTTTGACCAGCGAGTCATAACAACTACGATAGATCCACCCGGTTGTAGACGCTGACGAGGGCCAGATGTGTACCATTCATACGTTTTGTCGTAGATTTCTGGGTTTATTTCAGCTAATGCAGCTTCTTGTTCACTGTGCGGGTCGTCAATTATTAGGATATCAGCACCTTTACCAGTAACTGCACCGCCTACACCAATAGCGAAGTAGTCACCACCAGCGTTTGTGTTCCATCGTCCTGCTGCTTTACTATCAGATTGGAGAGCTACACCGGGAAATATCTGCCCATATACCTCGCTGTCCACCAAGTTACGAACTTTACGACCAAAGCCTACTGCAAGTTCCGCTGTGTGAGACGTCTGGATAACTTTTTTGCCCGGGTATTTTCCGAGGAACCATGCTGGGAGGAGATAGGAGGCAAACTCACTTTTTGTGTGTCGCGGTGGCATATTAATAATAAGCCTTTTACACTGCCCATTAGCCACCCTCTCAAACGCCCTAGCCATTCTGACATGATGTGCTCCATTAATAAAATTAGGCCAGACCTTATGTACAAAATCCATGAAGTTATTAGCCGCATTTTCTCTACTCTCCAATTGATCGTGTTCTTCCAACGACACATATAAATCCCGCATCTGGGATTCCGTCATTGTAGGTAACAGCTTTAATATAGTTTGTAGTTCTTGGGCGTTCATTCAGCCTCGCCCTCTTGTATATCTATTGTATCTACATCTTCTATTAGTCCAAGCTCGCGTTCTAGCGAATCGTCTGGCGTAATATCTATAGTCTTGTTCTGTTGCTGGAGTAGCAACTTCTGTATCTTGTCTGCGATGACATTCTTTAAGTCATCAGATGTTCTGTGGGTAACTGTGATCTCTGACTTCTCTGCAAAGGCGCCGACGTCAGAAAGTTTTCCAAGCAATTCGATGGCTCGCAGTTCTTGTTTTGCGTCGCCGCAACTGCTGATCTCGAGTAGCCTATTTGTTATGTATGTACGGGCTTGGGTTGCGTCAAGTATTACACGATGGTCGTATTCGTTCAATAAAGCCGACAGCTTTAAAGCAACATTGCCTTGATATAAATTAGGTGGATTGTATGAAGCTTGGGGGGAGTTTGGTTTCTTCTTGGAGTCTACTTGCTTGAACAGGTCATGTGCAAGTTTCTCATCTTCTTCCGTCATTTCAAACGGCATACCTAACTCTGCCATTAACGCAGCCGTAGAGGCAGCAACCCTCGCGTTCTCTTGGAATGAAGGAGCTAGTTCGTCCGACAAGTTGTCCGGGACGGCATTTGTCATAGTAGGTGTAATTGGTGTAGTCATGTCGATGACTTTCGTATTGCTAGCCGAATAATACAACATCTTTTTAAAAATGCAAGGGGTATGTTTCTGTATGCCGAAACCGCCGATTCTAAATTACAAAAAATAGGGGGTGGGGGGTTGTCAATTTGAAAAGGCATGGGGGGTATTCTCAAAGTTGCGTATCTTATGTGCAAATCATAGTGTATATGGTGTGGCGCGCAAAAAATAAAAATGGGCTGGTGCGGGTATAGTAGGGGCTCAAAATCTAGTAAAAAATTATTAGTAAAATCGGCTTACCAGATCGGACAACCAGACAAAAAAAAAGCCCAGACAATTGTCTGGGCTTAGTCCAACGGGATACTAAAGCGGTAGTTTATTCAGATTGCATTAATAGTTCGATCACTTGCTCTAAGGTTGTGACATTCATACAAGCTTTGATCTCGTCAATAGCTGCGGCTTTGAGTTCTTTCAACTCAGCCCCTACTAATTTCAAATGTTCGGCTTGCTTTTCCTTAATCACCTTTTCGAGTTCGGCTATTGTTTTCTTAGCGTCTTTGTTGCTTGGCTGCACTGATAGCGTATTAAAATTTGCTTTCAGTCGGTCTTGTAACTCAGCTATTGTTTCATCTTTATACTCGGCTAGTAACTCGGCTTTCTTATTTGCCCTTTGCTCGGCTTTCTTTTTTGCGACTGGATTACCTGAACTCGGCTTATCTAAACCGAATAGTTCTTTCAGTTGCTTTGCAAAGGTATAGAAAGCTTTATCAGCCGCCTCTCCACTATTATTTGGATTCTCTGAAACATAACCAGACACCCACTGAATCCGGCAAGCCTCATAGGTTGCATAGCTTGGATTTTTACCTAGTGCGCTAGCGTAAGCATTAAGATTTTCGAAATTAGATTCTTTAATCTTAGCAGATCTCATACCACAGTTAAAAGCTTGATCGGCTTGCTCAGGCTTAAGGCTAACAGCCTCGTTAATAGCGTTTGCAATAGCTGTTTCAGTTGCTTGCATTGTTTTCTCGTTTGTCATTCTAAACTCCAATAAAAAGTTAATTATCAATAACATAATTACCCCGTGTAATCATGTCAAATAAGATTATACAGAAAACCAGATAAAAAACAAACAATTTGTTTTATTTTATTGCATGCGACAATTTTCTTTTTATCCAGACAAATTTTCTTTTTATTATTTTTTTGGCAAGGGAACGGTCATGCCAACGTGGTAGCTAAGTAACTGAAAATTCCCTGCACGCATAGGGAAAGGCACGACAAACTTACGCTTTGTAATTATGTCTCTATTGTTCTGTGTTTTTAATTTTATAGAACAATACACAACAAAGTTAGAACAATAGTATTTACATCTAAGCTATTGATTATATTGATTAACATGGTCAAAACTGCATTGTCAAAGTGGCATTTGTTCTAATGTTCCTATTGTTCCGTGATTTTTAAGAGAAAATTAAAAAACTGTTTCGAACGAGCTATCCCGCAAGTGCAACTCCGCACCTCTTTGTTCAAATAAATTTCAGCGCCTCTCTCTCTCAAACATAAGAACATTAGAACATTACGTACAATACGCATAAACACTAGCTTGTAATGTTCTTGATTGTTCTGTTTTTTACTCTTTTTTAGAACAATACAACCAGTTTCGTTATCAAACAGCTATTGTTCCACACGTATAATCAAACAAAAGGTGGACACTTACTTGACTTTGTATAGTTAGTATGTTATAATGTAGTCTGTTGGGTAGATGATGTTTGTTCTGCTCAACACCTTTCAACGACAAACTTACAAGGGGTAAATATGTCAAACAACGTCACGCAAGAAACACTACAACAACTTCACGTAACTATTGCTACTCTGATATCACATCACGACAGCGGAATCATGACGGACTTAGAGTTCGCATACGCAATAAGCGATCAGATACCAAAGCATGACTATGACTTAAAAGGTCTGCTCGATGTAAACACAGGTCTCCGCTATTAATAACGAAACAACGACAAACTTACAAGGGGTAACTATGTCCAAGCGAATCAAACCACACAACACACGCAACCCGAACATTTGCCGAAACTGCAAGGTCAACACCATCGGCAAGAATCGTATGGCATTCGGTCACACAGTATGTCAGGCATGCAGCACCAAAGAAGAAAGCAGATATGAGAAGTGCGGTGAAGTAGGTTGCAGCTTTTGTGATGAGGAAAACAGCCATGATTGAAGACCAAGCAGCATACGAAAAGAACAGAGCAGAAGTAAAAGCCAAAGTGCAAAGCGTAATTGATAACTTCAAAGCGCTTGATGCCAATATGACAAAGCTAATCACCTTGTGTGTAAAACATCTCAAGTACAAATCTCCATTCAAATACGAACACCGAGACTTGTATTGGCAAGACAGAGATGAGCAAAGGCAGCTTCTCATTGCATTAGAGGATTTCCTAGCAAAGAAGGGAGTTAAAGATGATTGACGCTACACATACACCAGAGTGCATGATGTGTGGAACAGAGTACGAGTTTGAACGGTGGAAGATAGGCAAGAAAACTTGTTTACCTTGCGGTGATGCTGTTGCTGAAGCAGCAAGAAAATCGTGGACTATATTAACACCACACAAACAAGGCGCAATGTTCTTCACAGCAGAAACAGCCAGAGAAGTTGCTATCGGTATCAACAACAAGGGAGGGCTAGTTAAATGATTGATGACGAGGACAAAGCAGCAGCAAGGCGAGATTATCACAGGGCGAGAGCATTACGCTTTGGCAGACCTGCAATGATAATTATCGAAGGTTGCATTGATGCCGAGCAGGATAGCGTTGCAAAAATGGCATTACGTCATCTAAACCAAACCAATTTTGATAGTGCTGAATGGCTAATAAACTATGGAATATGTGACCCAGATAAGTTAGGTGACGAAGGGTATCACTTACTTGATGACATCAATGCAGGAATATTAGAAGCATACATAGCAGGTTTTAAAGCAGCTTTTACAGGGGGAAGAAATAATGAACAATAGATTTTTTACGATGGGTGTAATGGTATTTATATTTGTTGTACTGGTTGTCTGCTTTGATGTAGATGGTCGGTATATACAACAGCTTATGTTGTTTTGGGCAGGTGCAGTATTCGGTGCTTTATTAATGGGGGGAATGAATGATGAGGAGCATTAAAAAGATGCAGGTACGTGAGCAGACAAAACGTGATTGGGCAAAGCAACACCAAGCAAAGCAGGTACGTTCTGCTGCGAAACAAAAGCATGAAGCTATGCTAGTTAAACACCACAACGAACTGCTTGCTCGTTTCTATGGAAATCCTGCTTTCAGTAGTGCAGTAGCAAACAAGGTAAACGAAGAGTTGTCCGCCAACTCTATTAGACACATCGTGTAAAACAAGGGAGAAAATAATGACAATGGAAGAATTCGCAAACATCGTATGTAGCAACAGGTTAGTACCGCTAGCCGACGATACCGACAGCGTTGCAGACAAACTTACGTATCGTAAGGAAGTCTCGAAGATATGGTTCGTTGAAGGTGATGCAGAAGTTGCAGTCTTTAATACTCAGGCAGCAGCAGAAGAATGGAAGCAGATAAACGAGATGAAAGGCAAGGTTGACTTTCGTAACATTTTAACAATGGGAGATTTAAATGGTGGATAAAACTAAAACCAAAGAACTGAAAGCGTTCACAAAGGGGCTGCAATCATCTTTGTTTGCTACTCGACCAACAATAGAGGAAGCGTACAAAGAAACATTCAGGGCGTTAGACGGAAACCCCCCTGCACTTGCAGCAGTACAGATTCTTATTAACACAATTGCAAGGCACATTGAACGTAACTATATAGAGAAGGGAGATGAATAATGGTATGGACAGCAGATGGTATACCACCATTAAAAACTTATACAGAAGCGCTGCATCGCTACGATGAGACTAGACCTTATCAAAAGAACAGCACATTTGCGGGGCAAAAACCTTGGGGTGGCAACCGCAGGTACACACGTTCCCTAATAGAGAAGCGAACCGTTGATGGTATCGAGAACGTGGTGGTGTGCTGCTACTACGGCACAGATGTTATTTCGTACTTTCCTGATGGGACTATAAAGCTAGGTCAAATCCATACGTCAGTACATCGTAATGGTGAAACAGTTAATTACCTCTGGGACTCACCGTCAACAGGGTTAGTTATCAAGGCAGGTTTGGGTACGTTTCAGCCGACTCCAAATCATTACTTCATAGACCGCATTGCACGTAATCGTTCGATGAATTATTACATCGACAACAACAAGCAGTATCACTTAATCCAAGAGGGGATAACCATTCTCCCTAGCGGAGAAGTAGAAGGTGGAACACCTGAGTACATTTACACCCTAAACAAGGCAAAGATGTCAGCGTTGCGTAAGAAGTACAAAGAGTTCATCGACTACGGCACTTTGTTGTTGAAGTTTAATGATAACGTGACAATCACGCATCAGGACACGCAGTTGGATTTAACCAAGTACAACCGCATGACAACCGACACCCACATATTGAAGCATCGTGGGAGTGATGATTGTGGGGACTCAAGAGCAGCATGGTTCGATGACTTAGACGCAGCACTTACCTTTACTAAAGAGGAGGACAAGACACAAGTGTTCTATCAGTTGTTTCAGTTTGTCTCTGTTCATTCAGCAAAACGTGAATGGTTGCAGCATGGACAATATTCAGCATCGGGGGGTGGTATACGGTGGCAGTTGATATGTGAGCCAGAGAGGTTCAGAGAGTACATATACGACCTAATACGATACGAGTATGCGTATATGTTATTTGATAAGGAGCTAGCAAGCAAAGATAAACCCGCATCAGCAGCAAACCAGAAGTACATAGCATACGGCAGACAAATGCCGAGAGCAGTAAAGACAAACTTACAAGACGTAAGTGTGTCGCAGTAAACACAATAAACTTAAATCACTAGCAAACAAGGAGAAGTAAAATGCAAGTTAACATGAACGTAGAAGTATCCCTCGCAGAAGCAGAGCAGTTAATATTATCGTGCGGTCAAACAAATGCGATACACCTAGTTGGACAACCGGGAATTGGTAAGACTGCCATGTTTGATAGGGTAGTAGCAAAGACAGGTTATCGTGGTGTGTACATTGATATACCTAACACCGAGTTGGGTGACATCGGTATACCTATGCCGAACCATGAGACAAGAACAACATCGCTGTACCCTAACGAGGTATGGGGATTCCATAAGAACGAACCGCTTTGTATTTTCCTTGACGAGTTTACTAAGCCAACGTCACAAGCTGTGCAGAACATGCTACACCCACTACTGAACGAGCGACGCATTGGTGGTATGCACTTGCATAAAGACTCTATTGTTATCACAGCAGGTAACAACCTAACCGATGGTGTGGGTGATATGCTAAAGAGCCACAGCTTAAACCGTATGACTGTCGTACCTATTCGCAATCCTTATTCAGAAGAATGGATTGAGTGGGGTGCATCAGCAGGTATCGCACCAGAAATGCTAGCGTTTGCAAAAGCGTATCCGCAAATCTTTGCGTCATACAAAGACCCGTCACAGAAAGAGAACTACCATATCTTTAATCCTAAGACTCCACAAAAGTCTTACTTCTCTCCACGTTCAGGTCATCGTGCTAGTAACATCTTATGGAAACGTAGTGAGGTAAGTCGTAATGCTTTGCTTGCAGGTTTGACTGGCACTATCGGTGAATCAACAGCGAGAGACTTACTTGCATACGTTGATGTTGCAGATACGTTGCCTACATGGGAAGAAGTAATTAAAGACCCGAAGAACTGCAAAGTACCAACATCGTCAGCTGCATTGTGCATCATGGCTTACGGTGCAGTACAACGCATTGAGCGTAGCAACATCGCTGCATGGTTTGATTACTTAAAGCGTACACCGAAAGAGTTGCAATCCGTGTTCTGCTTAACCACAGCGAAGAACGAAGACAAGAAGAACATCTTGATGACGAGCAGCTCGTTCGTTACTTGGATGCGTGAGAACCAATACTTATTCTAGGAGAAAGAAATGACAAGCGATGAAGAGAAAGAAGCGGAAAAAGTAAGGGATACAGCTTTACTGATAGCCAATACTCTTACTAACAGCGAAGTAGAGTTTGGTGTTGCGCTAATGGCATTGACTATGGTGCTAGTAAAAGCAGCTATGGATTGTGAGATTGATAAATACGAATTGATAGAATCTTTAGACTCATCAGTCAAGTTGCTTTACGACAATTTTGAAGAAGAGGACAAACTTACAGGAGGTGACTATGTCCAGTAAAAAACTAACAGCAGAACAGCGCATCGAGAGAGCGCACTCACAGTTGATGAGACACAAAGATTTTTGTTTGTTCTCAGGTGTGTTCATGGTAGGTAAGGTGGTAGTCGATGAGATTACACCAACAGCAAAGACCAATGGTAGAGATGTAACGTATGGTCGTGCATTCGTTGACCGCTTAGATGATAAGCAGTTGGCTTTCCTAGTAGTGCATGAAGCTATGCACAAAGCGTATCGTCACTTGATGGTGTGGAAGAACCTAGCCAAAGAGAATGCGCATCTAGCTAATGCAGCGATGGATTATGTAATCAATCTACAAATTGCCGACTCAGATAAAGCACAAGACATCGTAGCTATGCCAAGAGATGAAGATGGTAAGTTGATGGGTTTGCTAGACGAGAAGTATCGTGACATGGATACACGTCAGGTGTACGAGTTGTTGAAGAAAGAATGTAAGGGAGGTAGAGACGGTGAAGGTAGAGGTGATAAGAAATCACCGAGTGGTGGTGAACTTGACGACCATGATTGGGAAGGTGCTGAAGAACTTACTGAGGAAGAAGCACAAGAACTTGCCAACGAGATAGACCATGCGTTGCGTGAAGGTTCAATCTTAGCAGGTAAGATGAAAGGTAACGTGATGCGTGGCATCAATGAGATGCTGCACCCAAAGGTAGATTGGAAGGAAGCGTTGCGTGAGTTTGTCAAAACCAATGTGAAAGGTGGAGACCAATCGACATGGCGCAGACCTAACCGTAGATACTTAGGCATCGACATCGTAATGCCGAGTTGCATAACAGAGAAGGCAGAGCGATTCTCTATCGGTGTTGACACATCAGGTTCTATCGATGGAGCGATACTCGGTAGGTTCTTAGGTGAAAGCAAATCAATATGTGATGAGGTGATGCCTGAGATAGTTGACCTATTGTATTGGGATACGCACGTAGCAAAGCACGAAATATATTCCGGAGCAGAGGTACAAAACTTTGCCGACTCTACTAATCCTGCGGGTGGTGGTGGTACTACACCAGAGTGTGTGCCTGTGTTTATGATGAAGAACAAGATTAAACCACAAGCACTAATCATGCTAACCGATGGTTACTTCTATGGTGATTCGAAAGCAGACAAGTGGGCAGAGCTAGGTGTGCCTGTGTTGTGGTGTGTGGTAGGTAACAAGAGCTTTACTCCGATGTATGGTCAATCTGTTTTAGTTGAAGGGGATATATATGACTAACACCACGTTAGAAGGGAAGAACAAAAGAGTAACAATCAATCTTAGTGTTGATGCAGGAGAGAAGTTGTTGGCAATTAAGTTTGTAGTAGCAGAAGAGTTAGGGTTCATGCCTAGTGTCACTCAGGTAGTAGAACATCTAATCCGTAAGTACGAGTTAAACATAAACAAGGGAAACTAAAATGATAACACTAGCAAACGAACAGCCAAAGTTCGAATCATTTGGCATAGCTTCATCATCAATGTTGGTAGAGCTTTCTATATCTTGTTGGAATGCACGAAAGCAAGATAAGAAAGTATCAATGGAAGTTGATGCAAGTAAAAATACAAAAGTCAAAGCAGGTAACTACAACAAGAACTTGTTAGCGGGTAGCCCTGCATTGGAAGCGGTAGTCAAGTATGCAGCCAACGTGCGACTGTGGAATAACTTGAACACCTTGC
>Ga0164292_10005026_pt1 | contig 10810 bp, 10 predicted proteins | sample GEODES117metaG_FD_111486 | JGI IMG/M metagenome (GOLD analysis project Ga0164292, IMG submission 111486) | Eutrophic lake water microbial communities from Lake Mendota, Wisconsin, USA - GEODES117 metaG | ecosystem: Environmental > Aquatic > Freshwater > Lake | place: USA: Lake Mendota... | reverse complement strand
GCGGCTCCGACCCCGCGCACGGGCGGCAATTGGCGCGTGCAGCTCGGCGCCTTCGGGGTCGCGGCCAATGCCGAGCGGATGTGGAGCCAGCTGGCCGGCAATCCCGCGCTCGCCGGCACGAGAAAGACGCTCCTTCCCAGCGGCAAGGTCACCCGGCTGCTCGCCACCGGCTATGCCAGCGAGGCCGACGCCAGCCGCGCCTGCGTCCGCCTGAAGCAGCAGGGGCAAGCCTGTCTGGTCGCCGGACAGGGCTGAGCATCGCCGAAGGCGCGGCGGGGTTCGACCAGCCGCACTTCCCAAGCGCGCTGAAGTTGCTAGTCTTCCAGCCACAACTGGCTTGGGGGATCAGCCATCAACGAGACGCTTACGCCGAACGCTGGGGAGGAAATCTTCGGCGACGCGCCCGCCGCCATCGCGCCGGTCAGTGCGGCCGAGCGGATCGACACGCTCGATTTCATCCGCGGGCTGGCGGTGATGGGGATCCTCGCTGGCAATATCGTTGCCTTCGGCCAACCGTTTGACGCTTATATGTATCCGGCCGCGTTCAAGGTGGATGCAGGCGATCCGGGCGGGTGGATGTGGATCGTCCAGTTCATCCTGATCGACGGCAAGATGCGCGGATTGTTCACCCTGCTGTTCGGCGCAGGCATGTATCTGTTCATGGAGAAAGCCTGGGCGCGCGGCGCGACCCGCAAGCTTCAGGCGTGGCGACTGGCAATCCTGATGGCGTTCGGGATGATCCACTTCTTCTTCATCTGGCCGGGCGACATCCTGTTCTATTACGCCTTGTTCGGCTTCATTGCGCTCCCGTGCCTCAAGTGGAGCGTGAAGACCCAGCTGTGGGTCGGGCTTGCGGGCTATATGCTGGGGGTCTTGCTCAATGCCGGGCTGACGATGCGGTGGCTGATCGTCGACACGGCGTTTGGCGAATCCTCGCCCGAAATGCTTGCGCAGCGCAAGGAGATGATCGTCGGGATCGACCAGAGGCTGGCGCACAGCGATGTGCCCAATAATGCGATTGCCTCGGGCGACTACGCCACGCTGGTGATGCACCGCCTGACCGAGCAGTGGAACGAGCCGCTGCTCAATGCGCTGTTGTTCGGGTTCGAGACGCTGCCGCTGATGCTGATCGGGGTGGCGCTGTACCGCATGGGGTTCTTCAGCGGGGCGTTTGACCGCGCCAAGCTGCTGCGCTGGGGCTGGATCGGCGTGATCGCCGGAGGGCTGGTGCATCTGGCCATCGGGCTGGTGGTGCAGGCCGGGGGCTTTACCTACTACGGGACGCTCTCCGCGTTTGTGGCGTGGAGCCCGCTGCCGCGGCTGTGGATGGTGCTGGGCATGGCCGCGCTGCTGGTGGCCTATGGGCCGTCGGCCACTGGCTGGCTGGGCGAGCGGGTGCGTGCGGCGGGGCGCGCGGCCTTCACCAATTATCTCGGCACCTCGATCGTGATGATGTTCGTGTTCCACGGCTGGGCGCTCGGGCTGTTCGGGCAATTGAACCGCCCGCAGCTTTACATCGTAGTGGCGCTGGCCTGGGTGCTGATGCTGGCATGGTCCAAGCCCTGGCTTGACCGCTACCGCTATGGTCCGCTCGAATGGCTGTGGCGCTGCCTGACCTATGGCAAGGTCTTTCCGCTGAGGAAGTGATTTTCTACCTTGCTATTGAGAGTGGTTCGCATACATTCGCTCCTGCAAACGCTTCGCAGGAAAGATTCGGCAGCCCATGTACATCTGCATCTGCAATGCCATCCGTGAGAGTGATTTGCGGAAAGCCGCGCTGACCAGCGTTGGCGATGCCGAGGCGACCTATGCCTGCATGGGCAAGCGCCCGAATTGTGGCCAATGCCTTGGCGAGGCTCAGGAAATCATTGACGCTGAACGCGCGGCCGCCACTTGCGACAAATACGCAGTAGTAGCCGCCTGACCCGCGATTGCGAACGTCTCGCAATGCTTTGATTCATAAAGAAAAAATTCGCAGGCCTCTTGCGGACATAGCCGGGCAACGTCTATCTAGGACGCGTTGCCGCACACCGGCTTTGATATTTCGCAAAGGACATTCCCCATGAAGGGCGACCAGAAGGTCATCGACTATCTCAACCAGGCGCTCACCAACGAGCTGACTGCGATCAACCAGTACTGGCTGCATTACCGCGTGCTCGACAATTGGGGCCTCAAGAAGCTTGCCGCCTATGAGCGCCACGAATCGATCGAGGAAATGGAGCACGCCGACAAGCTGGCCGAGCGCATCCTGTTCTTGGAAGCGCTCCCCAACTTTCAGGCGATCCACAAGCTCAAGGTCGGCGAGAATGTCGAGGAAGTGCTGAAAGCCGACCTCGCGCTCGAACATGAGGCAATCCCGCTGCTGCGCGACGCGATCGAGCACTGCGAAAGCGTGCGCGACTATGTCAGCCGCGATCTGTTCGCCTACATCCTCAAGAACGAGGAAGAGCATGTCGACTTCCTCGAAACCCAGTTCGAACTGATCGAGCGCATGGGCCTGCACAATTATGTGCAGCTGCAGAGCCAGGCCGCCGGCGAGAAGTAAGTTCGGGCCGCAGGGCTGATCAACAAGGGGGCAGGGCCGGTCAGCGGCTCTGCCCTTTTTGTTGGGTGGCTGCCTATTCCTTGGACGGCTGCACGCCGATCGCTGCCAGCCGTGTTTCCAGCAGGAAAAATCCGAGGCCGGTCACCAGCAGCAGCATCGTCAGCACCCACAATGTCGCGATCACGGTGCCGATCTGCGCGGTGATATAGGCCGAGATAAACAGCAAGCCGATCACAAGGCTGATCATCACCGCCGCAGCGGTCGAAAACAGGATCGCGCCCTGCATCAACCGGCGCCGGCGCATGTACCATCCGAGCTCGCGCGCCTGGGCTGCGGTGCGCTGGTCCTCCATCTTGTCCTCGATCCGCTCGATCCGCTGAGCGATCCAGATCATCCGGCTCATGATCACATTCATGACCGCCCCGATGCCTGACAGCAGGAACGCAGGCGCAAGGCTGAGCTGCACCACCTGCTGCACCCGCGGGGTCGAGGCGGTGCGCTCGAGGATTTCAAAAGCAAAGGGCGACTTGGCCACATCGACAGCCGCAGCGAGGAGTTCAATCATCATCGCGGAGCCCCCCTTCAGTCCTTGGCGTAGGGGTTCTTGTTGGCCTTGAGCGTCACCCGCACCGGCACCGCATCAAAGCCGAGCTTGGCGCGGATGCCGTTGACGAGGTAGCGCTCGTAACTGGTTGGCAGCTGGTCGAGCCGGGTGCCGAAGATCACGAAGCGCGGCGGGCGGGTGCCGGCCTGGGTGATATAGCGCAGCTTGATCCGCTTGCCGCCGGGCGCGGGCGGGGGGTTGGCTTCGAGCGCATCGTCGAACCAGCGGTTCAATGCGGCGGTGGAAACCCGCTTCGACCACGCCTCGCGGATTTCGAAGGCACCGGCGAGCATCTGGTCCAAGCCCTTGCCGGTCTTGGCGGACACGGCAAACACCGGCAACCCGCGCACTTGCGCAAGGCCATCGTCGAGCGCGCCGCGGATGCCGTTGAACAGCTTGCTGGCGTCCTCGGCCAGGTCCCACTTGTTGATTGCGATCATCAGCGCGCGGCCCTCTTCGAGTACGAGACTGGCGATCTTGAGATCCTGATGTTCAAGGCCCTGCGTTGCATCAAGCAGCACCACCACCACCTCGGCAAAATCCACTGCGCGGCGCGCATCGGCGACCGAGAGCTTTTCAAGCTTTTCGGTGACGTTCTTCTTCTTGCGCATCCCCGCGGTGTCGATCAGCCGGATTTCGCGCACCTCGCCCGATTTGGGATCGGTCCATTCCCAGTCGACCGCGATCGAATCGCGGGTAATGCCGGCTTCGGGGCCGGTCAGCAGCCGGTCTTCGCCAAGCAGGCGGTTGATCAGCGTCGATTTGCCCGCGTTGGGCCGCCCGACAATGGCGAGCTTCAAGGGGCCGGTGGGGCGATCATCCTCGTCCATCGCCGCGTATTCGGCGCGGGCGATATCGTTGGCCTCGTCCCATTCGTCGGCAGCAGCCCCGATGATCGGCCACAGCCCGCCGAACAGATCGGCAATACCTTCGCCGTGCTCGGCCGACATGGCGAGCGGTTCGCCGAGGCCCAGCGCATAGGCCTCCATCGCGCCGCTTTCGCCCGCCTTGCCCTCAGCCTTGTTGGCGACCACCACCACCGGCACTTCCTGCTCGCGCAGGTAGCGGGCGATTTCCTCGTCGAGCGGGGTCAGCCCGGCGCGCGCATCGATCACGAAGATCGCCGCGTCCGCGCCTGCGAGGCTGGCCTCGGTCTGCTTGCGCATCCGGCCAGGCAGGCTGAGTTCGTTCTCGTCCTCCCACCCGGCGGTATCGACCACGGTGAAATGCAGACCCGCGATATTGGCATCGCCCATCCGCCGGTCGCGCGTCACTCCCGGCTGATCATCGACCAGCGCGAGCTTCTTGCCCACCAGCCGGTTGAACAGCGTGGACTTGCCGACATTGGGTCGGCCGATGATCACAACTTCGGGCTTGCGGGACAGGGACATAATGCGCGCCAAGTGGGCGCAAATGCCGGTTTTGGCAAGCAGTAGGGCGGACTGTCGGGCGATGGCCGCCCTTTGCTCAGGCCTTGCGGGCGACTGGCGGGTTCTCGCCGAGGTCCTCGTACCATGCCTCGACCGGGCCGGTGAGCTTGATCGTCAGCGGCTGGCCCTTGCGATCCAGCGACTTGCCCGCCTGCACCCGCACCCAGCCTTCGGAAATCGAATATTCCTCGACATCGGTGCGTACCCGGTCCTTGAAACGGATGCCGATGCCGCGCTGCAGTTTCTCCGCATCGAAATGCGGGCTGCGCGGATTGACCGAGAGGTGATCGGGCGGAACGTCGTTGCCAGTGGAGGCAGGTGCGGTGTCGGGGGTTTCTTCGCTCATGGCCGCGCCCTTAATCCCCAATCTCCGCGCCTTCAAGCGCCTTGGCAAGCGTGTTGCGCTTGCCCTTTTGGCTTGGGGGGGATAAGGGCGGCGGCTGATACGCGCGGGGGGCCTCCAAGCTTCCCGCGCGGCTTCGTTCGGGCATGCGGGCGTGGCGAAATTGGTAGACGCGCCAGATTTAGGTTCTGGTATCGCAAGATGTGGGGGTTCGAGTCCCTTCGCCCGCACCAATTCGCCGCCCACAAGGCCCGGCCTTACAGAATTCTAGTGTAGAAGGCATCAGACCAGTTCCCATGCAAACCAAGCAGACCGTCAACGAAGGCCTCAAGCGCGCCTATCTGATCACGATCCCGGCGAGCGAGCTTGCCGCCAAGATCGATTCCGAGATCAAGAAAGTCGCGCCGCAAGTGCGGATGCCCGGCTTCCGGCCCGGCAAGGTTCCGGCCAATCTCGTCAAGAAAATGCACGGCGAGGCGCTGCACGCGCAGGTCGTGAACGACACCATCCGCGATTCGGTCGACAAGCTGCTGCGTGACGAGGCCCTGCGCCCCGCGATGCAGCCGCAGATCGCGCTCGGCGAGGATTACGAAGAGGGCAAGGACGCCGAGATTGCTGTCAGCCTCGAAGTGCTGCCCGTGATCGAAGCCCCGGCCACCGACGGCCTAAAGCTTGAACGTCTGACGGTGCCGGTGACCGATGCCCAGATCGACGAGGCACTGGCCGGCATTGCGGGCCAGAACAAGAGCTACAAGGACGCCGCCAAGACCAAGAAGGCGGCTGACGGCGATCAGCTGATCATCGATTTCGTCGGCAAGCTCGATGGCGTCGAGTTCGACGGCGGCAAGGCAGCGGATGCAGCCCTTGTGCTGGGTTCGGGCACCTTTATACCGGGCTTCGAAGAGCAGCTGGTCGGCGTGAAGACGGGCGTGGAAAAGACCATCACCGTTACCTTCCCGGAAAATTACCAGGCCGATCACCTCGCCGGCAAAGAAGCGACTTTCGATATCACCGTGAAGGCGGTGAAGGTCGAAACCGAAACCCAGATCGACGAGGATTTCGCCAAGAGCCTCGGTCTCGACAGCCTTGAGAAGCTCAAGGAGATCATGAAGGCGCAACTCGAGCAGCAGACCGCCGGCATGACCCGCACCCAGATGAAGCGCGCGCTGCTCGATCAGCTTGCTGCGGGCCACAGCTTCGAAGTCCCCGCGACCATGGTCGATGCCGAGTTCGAGCAGATCTGGGCGCAGCTCCAGCAAGAAGCCGTGCGCGATGCGGATCCGGCCGCTGCACTCAAGCAGATCGAGGACGAGAAGGACGAATACAAGGCGATCGCCGAGCGCCGCGTGCGTCTGGGCCTGCTGCTGTCGGAAATCGGCCAGGCTAACGGCGTGGAAGTGACCCAGCAGGAAATGGGCATGCTGGTCCAGCAGGCCGCGATGCAATATCGCAACGAGGACCGCGAGCGCTTCGTGCAGTTCATCCAGTCCGATCCGATGGCTGCCGCCCAGCTGCGCGCGCCGCTCTATGAGGACAAGGTCGTCGACTTCCTGTTCGACAAGGCCGACGTGACCGAGCGTGAAGTGACGGTGGAAGAGCTTCAGGCCGCGATCGAGGCCGAAGACGGCGCCGACGCTGCCCCTGCTCCGAAGAAGGCTCCGGCCAAGAAGAAGGCACCGGCCAAGAAGGAAGCGGCTGCGGCTGAGGAGGCTCCCGCCGAAGCCCCGGTCGAAGTCAAGCCGGCCGCCAAGAAGGCGGCTGCCAAGAAGGCTCCGGCGAAGAAGACAGAAGCTGAGGCGGCCCCGGCTGAAAAGCCAGCCGCCAAGAAGGCCCCGGCCAAGAAGACCGCCGCCAAGAAGTGATCAGGCTAAGGCGGAGCGTTTACCGCTCCGCCGGTCGCCACGGACGAAATGTCGGCGCGGGCAACTTGGCTGTCCGCGCTTTTTCGTAGGCCGCGCCTGCCTTGAGCACCGCGTGGTCGTCCCACTTTGCGCCGAGGATGCTGAGGCCGATCGGCAGGCCTTCGATAGCGCCCATCGGCACGGTCAGATGCGGATAGCCGGCAATTGCCGAGGGGCTGCCGAACCCGATCGAGCCGTTGAAATTGTCGCCATTGACCAGATCGCTGACCCACGTCGGACCGCGAGTGGGGGCGATGAGGAACTGCACCTTGTTGTCGGCCAGCAGCTTGTCGAGCGTTTCCTTGCCCGCGATTCGCACCGCATCGGCGCGCGCGGTCTCGTAAGCGGCGCGATCGGTGGTGCTTTGGGCAAGCGCGAAAAGCTCCTGCCCGAACCAGCGCAACTCCTCCTCGCTATGGGCGGTGTTGAAGGCGATGATGTCGGCAAGGGTGCGCGGGGTCGTCCCCTCCTTGAAAGCCGGGATCGAGGCGAGGTATTTGCCCAGCTCCTCGCGCAGCTCGAACATCAGAACGGTGAAACTGTCGCCATACATCTTGGCATTGGGTTCGAAGGTGATATCGACCACCAGCGCCCCGGCGCGCTCAAGATCGGCGACCGCGGTGCTGAACACCGCCTTCACGTCCTCGCGATTGCCAAGCTGGCTCCGCATCACCCCGATCCGCACCCCTTGCAGCGAATAGCTGTCGAGCCCTTCGGTATAATCCTTGACCCGCTTGGCCTCGAGCGTCACCGGATCGGCCTTGTCCTCCCCGGCGATTGCGGTCAGCAGCAGAGCTGCATCGCGCACCGTGCGGCTCATCGGTCCGGCGGTGTCCTGCGTGCTCGAAATCGGCACCACGTGGGTGCGGCTGACGATCCCCACGCTGGGCTTGAACCCGACAATGCCGTTGATCGAGGCCGGGCAGGTAATCGAGCCATTGGTCTCGGTGCCGATCGCGCCCCAGGCAAAGCCCGCCGCCACCGCCGCGCCGCTGCCTGATGACGAGCCGCAGGTGTTGCGCTCAATCGCATAGGGGTTGCGGGTCAATCCGCCGACCGCGCTCCATCCGCTGGTCGAATTGTCCGAGCGGATATTGGCCCATTCGCTGAGGTTGGTCTTGCCCAGCACCACCCCGCCTGATGCCTGGAGATTGGCGATCAGCGGTGCATCGCGGCCGGTGCGGTTGTCCTTCAGAGCGAGGCTGCCGGCGGTGGTGGCAAAGCCTGCGGTGTCGATATTGTCCTTCACCAGCACGGTGCGCCCGTGGAGCGGGCCGACCGTCAACCGCTGGCGCGCGGTCACCGAAGCGGCAGGATCATAATCGATCACCGCGTTCAGCCGCGGGCCATTATCGTCAAGCGCCTGAATGCGAAGAATATATTCGTCCACCGAGAGCAATTCGCTCATCGCCTCGCGGTCCTCCGCCGCGTCGGCGGGCGGGGTCGCACTCTGGGCAAGGGCCGCGGTTGACGTGGTGGCAAGGAGGGCGGCAAGCGCGGTGCGCGCGACAGTGAGCTTCGTCATGACAAGCAGGTTTGCCTGTTCCGCACGCCGATGCAAGCGGCACGATCAGACACGCGTGCGGCGCAATTCACAGGCGACAAGGTAAACGCCCTTGAAATTGCCCCCATGCCTCCGACATAGCCTGTTCGGCAAGCTCACGAAGGACACCCACATCCCATGATCGATCTGCTCGGTAATTCCGGCGAAACCTATGGCACCCAGGGCCAGTTCATGCGCGATCCTGTTACGGGCGCGCTGGTGCCGGTGGTGGTCGAGCAGACCAGCCGCGGCGAACGCAGCTTCGATATCTTCAGCCGCCTGCTGCGCGAACGCATCGTGTTCGTCACCGGCCAGGTGGAAGACGGCATGGCTTCGCTGATCACCGCGCAGCTGCTGTTCCTCGAAAGCGAAAACCCCTCCAAGCCGATCAGCATGTACATCAACTCGCCCGGCGGGGTGGTGACCGCGGGTCTCGCGATCTTCGACACCATGCAATATATCAAGCCGCGCGTGTCCACTGTGTGCATGGGGCAGGCTGCTTCGATGGGCAGCTTCCTCTTGGCCGCGGGCGAGCCGGGTATGCGCATCGCGCTCCCCAATGCGCGGATCATGATCCACCAGCCGTCGGGCGGGGCGCGCGGGATGGCGTCGGATATCGAGATCCAGGCACGCGAGATTCTGCGCATCCGCAGCCGCATGAATGATCTCTACGTGAAGTTCACCGGCCGCAGCCTCGAGGAAATCGAAAAGGCGATGGACCGCGACACCTTCCTCGAAGCCGAGGAGGCCAAAACTTTCGGTCTGGTCGACAAGGTCTTCGAAACCCGCCCCGATATCGAGGAATCATCGGGCGAGGATGGTTCGGGCGGCGCTCCTGATTAAGGAGCGCTCCTGGGCTGTCTTCCGGCACCTGCCCCGAGGCGGGACACGGGTCGCATCATGGGCCGGTTTAACGGGTGTTTTCCGGCCTTTCGTGCCATCAGGCTCCGCGCCGGAGGCATTTAAACGCGCCCTATGTGTTGATTCATCTGGTGCCATAGATACATTTGCTGAATCTGCTGGCGCCGCAGCCATGCTAAAGCGCGCGGATTCGAGGACACAGGAATGACCAAATTGAGCGGATCCGACAGCAAGAGCACTCTGTATTGTAGCTTCTGCGGCAAGTCGCAGCACGAGGTGCGCAAGCTCATCGCCGGCCCCACCGTGTTCATCTGCGATGAGTGCGTCGAGCTGTGCAACGACATCATCCGCGAGGAAACCAAGGCAGGGATCGCCGGCAAGAAAGAAGGCGAGATTCCCACGCCGATGGATATTTTCACCACGCTCAATGATTACGTCATCGGGCAGGACCGGGCCAAGCGCGTGCTCTCGGTCGCGGTGCACAACCACTACAAGCGTCTGAAGCATTCGGGCAAGGCGGGTGACGTCGAGCTTGCCAAGTCGAACATCCTGTTGGTCGGCCCCACCGGTTCGGGCAAGACCCTGCTGGCGCAGACGCTGGCGCGCACCTTCGATGTGCCCTTCACCATGGCCGATGCGACCACGCTGACCGAAGCCGGTTACGTGGGCGAGGACGTCGAGAACATCATCTTGAAGCTGCTCCAGGCCTCCGACTACAATGTCGAGAAGGCGCAGCACGGGATCGTCTATATCGACGAGATCGACAAGATCACCCGCAAGGCCGAAAACCCCTCGATCACCCGCGACGTTTCGGGCGAGGGCGTGCAGCAGGCGCTGCTCAAGCTGATGGAAGGCACCACCGCTTCGGTGCCGCCGCAGGGTGGGCGCAAGCATCCGCAGCAGGAATTCCTGCAGGTCGACACCACCAACATCCTGTTCATCTGCGGCGGCGCTTTTGCGGGTCTCGACAAGATCATCGCTGACCGCTTGCAGAAGCGCTCGATCGGCTTCGGCGCGCATGTCGCCGATCCGGACAAGCGCCGCGTGGGCGAGCTGCTCGAAAAGAGCGAGCCGGAAGATCTCCTGAAGTTCGGCCTGATCCCCGAATTCGTCGGCCGTCTGCCGGTGATCGCGACGCTGCACGATCTCGACATTCCCGCGCTGGTAACGATCCTGAGCGAGCCCAAGAACGCGCTGGTGAAGCAGTATCGCAAGCTGTTCGAGCTCGAAGACGTCGAACTGACCTTCACCGCCGACGCGTTGCAGGCGATTGCCGAGCGCGCAATCAAGCGCAAGACCGGCGCGCGCGGCCTGCGCTCGATCGTCGAAGGCCTGCTGCTCGATACGATGTTCGATCTGCCCGATATGGTCGGCGTGACCGAGATCGTGATCGACAAGGAAGTGGTCGAAGGCAAGAAGGAACCGGTCCGCGTGATCGGCAGCGAAGAGAAGAAGGAAGAAGCGGCTTAGTCTGTTCGCCCTCAGGTGCCGGGCGCGCGCATCCGCGCGGTTGCCCTCGCTTCGCTCGTTCAGCTTCGCTTCGGCTTGCCTCGCATAAGCTCGCACGGCCGTTCGGCCATGCG
>Ga0164292_10005025_pt1 | contig 10811 bp, 18 predicted proteins | sample GEODES117metaG_FD_111486 | JGI IMG/M metagenome (GOLD analysis project Ga0164292, IMG submission 111486) | Eutrophic lake water microbial communities from Lake Mendota, Wisconsin, USA - GEODES117 metaG | ecosystem: Environmental > Aquatic > Freshwater > Lake | place: USA: Lake Mendota... | reverse complement strand
GTACGGATAAATGTCGTAAAACTTGTTTACCAACGATTTTAACACCGAACTCTCATATCTATAAGGACCTGTTTGTTCATCAGGAAGTTCTTCTTTGAATCTATCCCATTTCTTTTTTAGTTTAGTGAAGGCGGTTCCTGATGCCTTTTCCATCTCTTTACCGATGATAAGAGATTTCAAAACATTATAATCGTATTTTGTGATATCACGTTTGGCAATTTCCAAACCTTCTTTATACTGGTCAAACTTATTTATCATTGCCATGATAGTTTGCTCATCATCCTTAGTTTGTTCCTTGAACTTGGTAAGGAGTTGTTTTGCGAGTTTCTGAGAAACTTCTTTAATAATGACGTTTGATAATAACGATGTTAGTCTCATTTCTTGTTCTTTTTCCATATAAATATCAAGATTTATCCATTTTTGTAGTTCATAATCAAAAGTTCTTCCCCCATATTTTGTGATACCCCTTTTTTAGCCGCCGCAGCTTTGGCAAATTGTTTGGTCTCCCATATGTAGGTTTCTTTTGGATACCACAAAGATAATAAATCAAAGTCATAATATGAAAGAGAAAATTTTCCACTTATTTGTGTGAGTAAGTTAGCCAATCTCTCATGGTCCTTCCTATCAAAGTCGTGATTGGAATAATAATTCTCTGTCTTCCAATACGGAGGGTCCACATAAAAATATGTAGTTGGACTATCAAACTCTTTAATAACAGTTTCAAAGTCACCCAATCTAAAATGTGATATTTTATTAAAATGTTCAATCCAATCGGGTTTTGACAACTTATCTCTAAAGGTTAAGAACTTGGATTTGTATTTACCCTTAAGGTCAATGAATGAAGATGTCTCAGGTTTAGAACCACTGAATACGGATGTAAGAATATAGGCATACTTTGCCGCAACATCATAGTCAGGATAGTTCATTGTAAATCCTGAACCGAACAATTCTTTTTGAAACTCACCAAATTGTTCTTTATATATTGATGGTGTTTCTTCAACCCCTTGTTGTTGACATGGAATACGATTAATTGCGTTTAACAAAACATCAGGGTTCTGTAAACACATAAACAAGTTATAGTTTAAAGGATTAAAATCATTATAAACAACCTGTTTGAGATTTGGATATTTTGTAAGGTCCATATTGAAATAACACCAAAACATTCCTCCGAATGTTTCAACGTAGGTTTCAATGTCCTTGGGATAAAACGGTTCAATCCACTTTCCTATTTTGGATTTACCTCCTATGTAACTAAGCATGTATCAAGTATAAGAAAGTTTTACCTAAAAAGCAAATGTTTACTACAAATATTTATTGTGGTATATTAGATATATGGGATGCGAAACTTGTAAAGAAAAAGGTAAAAGTAGAATTAATTGGATGATAGTTTTCAGTGCGTATATTACAATTACAAGCATTTATGGTAACATCATCTTAATCAACAAACTTATTGATTATTTGAAGATTCTCTTTTGAGTTTTACCACTTGTTTAACAAACAAATCACCCTGTCTTATTTGAGACATATACCCTTTGTTTCTAATTCTCAATGGTGATGATGTGTCCAATACCTCAGGTTTCTTAACTTTAATCTCACCTTTGGGGTGTGGAATAGTTATCTCATCTTCCATCATATCTTCAATGGTCTCATAAGTTTTGGTGTAAATTAAATCTTCTGTGGACTTCTCCCACAAATTAGTTTTATCAACCTGAATCTTTAATAACAGGTTTCCAAACATACCGTTATGGTAATCCCCACCGTTTGGAACACGAACAAAGTCACCACTATCAACATTGTGAGATAGTCTGAAGTCCAATGTCTTAAACTCAGTCTTGGTTCCAATACCTGAACAATCAAAACAAGCTTTGATTAGGATACTTCCTTTACCTTTACAAGACGGACATTCTCTTCTTAATACCGTTTGGAAGAATCCATTACCTTGGTTCTGCATGAAGAATCCCTGACCTTTACACGTTGTACAGGTTTGTCTTTCTCCACCACCTCCTGAACAACTATAACAAGGTTTCTGTCTTTGATATGTAATACTCTTATTTGTTCCATTGTAAGACTCCTCAGGTGTAACATTGACGGTCATAATCTTTTCAGGTGCCGATTGTCTTTGTTGTCTTTGTCCTTGAAATGGGTTAAATCCAAACATTTCTGCAAACTCATTCATGTCAAAGTTTCCACCAAACATATTAGATGCTGGGTTGTCATATTTCTCTTTTTTGTCTGAGTTACTCAATGTATCATACGCTTCGGCAATTTCTTTAAACTTATCATCACCTTCAGGGTTTACATCTGGGTGATATTGCTTACTTAATTTCCTATAGGCCTTTTTGATTTCATCGGCAGATGCGCTACGGTCTACCCCTAATACGTTATAATAGTCTTTACTCATGTCAAATTATCAAGTTGTGTTGTTTAAAAATAGAACAAAGAAAAAAATAATAAATAAATTCGTAACATACAAACGAGCCAAACAACTTTACGACAAATTAATGGAAGAAAGTGATAAGGTTATCTTTGAAACCAAACATGAAAATGGAAAACCTTGTGTGTATGATTTGGCCATCATTGGAAATTCAGGTGACAATAACCTACCAATATTTGTCACGGATGAAATGGGTAGAAGTATTAAAATAGATATGAATGAATCTGAGTTAGAGATGCTTGTGTTGTCGTCATATAAGGTCAAAGAACACATCCAAGACTATCAAAGTAATACAAAGATATCTTATGAGTTCTTTGAGAAAAAATACCTGACTAAGGATGGGTTAAAGATGTTATCCATACTAAACAACAAAGTTGTTCTGCAACGTGATGAGGAAACGTTTCTGTTCTCATTAAAGAATGAAGAAGATTGTAATAGATTTTTATCATCGTTAGAAAATTATTATTCGTCAATAAATAGAATGGATGTACTGATTGTTAGAAACGTGTCTTCACCAAATAAAAAATATCTGTATCAGATTCTACAAGACCGTGGTTTTGATAAGAAATTTTTGTATCGTAAAACTACGACACATCCTTGTTGATTAAAAGATAAATCACCTCAGTTCCTGAAATATCTATCTTAAATTTGTTTTCCTCTTGAGCACTGATTTGAAGATTCTTTTTGGTCTCTTCAAACTCGGTTTTGTCAACCTCAAATATAATTGTTGATTTACCTCTATGCATTTGTTGGGTAGCATCAACTATCATTGCTAATTGAACTAAAATCCTATTGTTCTCTTGATTCGTTTCCATAATGTGTAATTTTCAGGTTTTGAGATAATGTCCTCTTTTTTCAAACCTTTTAGTTGATTGATGAGTTGTTGTTTTTCTTTTTCTACGTCTCTTTCAGGAAGCTCTTTATCAAGCTCCTTCTCCATCTCCCTCAAGTCCTTCATCATCATCTGCTCCATATAGTTGGGGGTCTCCGTCAGTTTCTTCATATACGTTGAATTCTAAATGTTTTAATTGTTCTAAATTAGTTGAGCCAAATAACTTTTTCAACTCGTTAACCTTAGATTTGAAAAGTTTTTCTTTTTCTTCTCTTTCCAAATTATGATAAATTATTTTTTGAATTCCTGATAATGTACCTGACATATCATTTGGAACTGTAACAATACTGGTAATTAATTTACCATCACTACCTTCGTTTTGTGTTACTTGTAGTTTCTCTACTAAGTGATTTGGGAATTCCCATGTTGATGGAAAAATCAAATCAAAAGATAGATATGTTTTTAACCTTCTGATTGAGTATAGGTATGGGAAAAGTACTTCAATTATTTCTTCAAATGTCATGTTAGTAAAAATGTAATTATGTAGGATAAGGAAAGACCGTTGTAAATGAGTTCTCTATTACTCAGAATCATCCTTTGCGGTGGTGTTTGTAATAGAGAACCCAAAAACTTATAAACGGTTCTTAAAAGAACTAAGTTAGAAAATACAAACACAAATAATAATATTGTGTATGTATTAATCATTACCCTCTTCTTTTTTAGAATTTAAAATTTCAGCTCTTAATTCTTGAGCCATTGCTTTTAATTCCTGACAATGTTTTCTCGCTCTTGTTCCTGCAGATTTATTACCTGTGTAGAATTTAGTAGTATCTACAGAAAGAGCTTCAACGATTGCTTTGATTTTTTCTAATGTTTCCATGTTATATCCTTTTGTTTATTTTATTGATTTAAACTTAATTTTTTATCTCTGGTTGTAAATACAATTGAGCTTTTTTTATGTATAACTTTTTTCAAAAAGTTTATAAATCTCAGTTATCATATTCAAATCAGACTTGGTGAATGATTTTTCTTCGTCAAAAAGTCCGACCAAAAAATCAAACACATTCTCAGTTATTTGTTCTTCTTTTTGGTCATAAAAAACTTCATCAAAAAACTCTTTTAAATATTCCCTATGTTCGCCTTCAACTTTAAATTTAATCCCTTCTTTTTCAAAATTGTTAAGGGTTCGTTTCCAACACCATTCAAAATGTAAATCCTTTTCCTCTTTGGATAAAATAATCTTATGAGTAGTTTTTTCAAACTCATTACCTAAGTATGTTTGTTGAATTAATTGTAGTAGGGATAAACAAAAATCAGCATATAATTGTCTTTTTTCAATAGTCATATTGTTAACGCTGAACCAAACCTCAGCTTCGTCTTCAGGGACAGGTACTGTAATGTAGGCAAAAAAATTCTCCATAGTCATCCTATGGAGAATAGTAAGTGTGTTTATTTATTTCTGTAGATTATTGTGTTTTTTTGTTATAACCTATCAATTGTTTCATTTTTTCCATTTCTTCGTTGATGACCTTTTGTTTTTTCTCATCTACCGATTCTAATTGGTTAAAGATTTTAGCCGACTTTTCAGTTGAGTTTTTTCCTCCTCTAATTGACTTCAAACTACCCTTTTGTGTTGAGTTACCAGCAATGTCTACAGGTTGTGCTTGTCTCTTGTAAGAAGCATTCATCTGTTCAGCACCATACAAGTTCTCATCAAAGTTCTTTTTAAACTTATCACCAACTTTACTTGACACTGCATTACCCAAATCTTTACCCTCTTTATTTTTCTGAGCGTTACCTGTTTTGCTATTACCTTTTAAGTACATATCAATTTTTTCATCTTCAGGTTTGATTTCATCATACACTAAATTTGTCATACCAGGATATGAAAACGCATCTTCGTATTCATCAACCGCTTCTGATGGAACATAAGCCATTTTATCCATTTTAGCAAGTTCACCATTTCCTTTAGGAAAATGCTGTGGATTTGGATTGTATTCTTCTTTTGAACCGTCTTTAAGGTACTCTTTCATTTTCTTGTTGGTATCTTTCAAAGACTCATCGTTAACCTCCTTAGAAGTCTTTAAATTCTTTTTGGTGATTGCAATGCCAGGGGCTTCTTTTTCTTCACTAACTAATTTTTCAATTAAATCAATTAATTCTTCTTCGGTGAATCTAACTTTATTTTCTTTCAAAGATTTACATCCACAAGATTTCTTATCCTCACTATCAACACCTTTTAAAGGGTATGTTTTTCCATCAACTGAAAAAGATTTTTCACCATCACAAATCGCTTTACATCTTGAATTTGAAAATTCATTACCTTCTTCCATTTCAGATTCATCCGCTTTAGATTTTTTTGAATTACGTAATTTGTCAAAGTCCGCTTTAGTGATTTTACCTTTTGGTTCCGCAACATCAATCCTATCTCTTCCGTCTCCGAAAGCATTTTCCTTAGCGTAAATTTTTCTTGTTATAATTTCTGCTTTTTCTTCTAAGGTCTCCCTTAAAACTTTAGAAACTAAGTTATCTATTTCTTTATTTTCCATTTTTGTTTTTATTATAAATATTTGGTTTAGAGTATTTTCCCTGAAATTTCTAATTCATATTGAATAATTGCTTTAACAGTGTTTTCGTCAAGACCTGTCTTACCACATACGTTTGAGATGACTTTTTTCATTGTCTCGTTTTCCCACAATTTAAGAGCTTTAATATCCCCTTGGTTACAGTATGGAAACTTTGTACATTTCTTTTTGACTGTTACAAACTGTCCACCAGGAATTTGTGTCTTTCTGGCTGCCGCCCAATCTTTTTTATTAGTTGATTTTGCCCAAATAGATGGTTGGGAATATGAACCAGCGGAAGCAGCACCTGTACCTTCTTTAGTTTCAGATTTTTTAACCTTACCTTGACAATGAGCTCTTTGTGAAAAACCTTTTGGATTACTACAATCAATACTATTTTTGTATTTTTGAGACCATTTTTCATTAATTTCTTTATTTTCCAATTTATATTCTTCAGCCTCATCCGAAAACATTGTTAATTTTGGAGCTTTAAACCCTTTTTGGTTTTCTCTCACTTCAGGAACTTTTCCGCTAATTGGGTTAGTAGTTTCTTTTGACGGGGAGTCGATTGATATAGGAGCAAAGACCGCTCCTGCAGAAGCTGCGCCAGTGGCTTCACGAGTTTCTTTTTTCTTCTTTTTAGAAATTGCTTCATTTGATTCTATTTTATCTATCGCTTTATTGGCCGACATAACACTAACAGGGTCCGAAGAACCTCTTAATTTCTCAAACGTACTAACCAAGTCTTTTTGAAAATCTTCCATGTTTATGCACTTTTAATTCTTGATTGCCATTGTGTTCTTTGTTGATACAAATGACCATAGAATTCGGTCAACATTCTCAGAACTATGTCTTTTATATCAGTCTCAATTTTACCATTTCTTTTCATATCTTTTCTAATTTCATCAATTAGTTTGGTTTCAAATTGTTTCATTGTGTTTTGACCAATAAAATCTTTAATCTCCTTACGGATGATTGTTTCAATTTCTTTTTTGTCTGTTGCGGTTAAAGCCATATTAATAAATATTTCAAAAGAAGATTAAAGAGCAAACTGTAGTAACTGACCCTATAATAATTGCAATCCATTTAGTTCTAACTTGACCATCGTATTCGGATTTATAAAAATCACCTCTAACTTTATTTTGGATAGATATGCTATCGGTGTACTTAACTTTTTCTTTTAGATTGAAGATTTCACCGTTCTTATTTGAAATAATAGTGTCTTGTTCAAAGATGATTTTGTCCATTTTTTTAACGGAATCTCTTAAAATAGAGATTCTCATTTCCGCTCTTTCTAATTCATATTTTGTTTTAACCGCATTTTTTAATGTGGCACATGGAACAATACAATCATTTGAATTGGTCTGCGAATAACTTTGAGATATCATTGTCAGACATGTTGTCAATAGAATCAATAGTTTTTTCATATAGGTTTTCGTAATGTTTTGATTTTTTATTTAGGTCTTTTAAATCTTCTTTCAGGTCCGTTATTTTTTCAAACCTTTTTTCGTTATCTAAATTCAAGGAGTCATTTTTTTTATCAATTTCTTTAATTGCGTTTTGATAAAATTCAATCTTTCTTTTATACTCCTCTTCATCAAATGTCTTTGGACCTTTTTCGTTTTTGAATTGATAATAATTTCCAACAATTGAAAGGATTATAATCCCAATCCATATAAATTCTCTCTTGGAGAACCCGTTTTTTTTATTGTTAGTTTCTTCTTTCATATTACCCTTCTGGTTCAGTCTTCTTTCTACTAGCCAAAACTCTTGACCATTTGGCTTTAAATTTATTGTAATACGATGATAGTTTCTGAGCAAAGTCCATAAAATTTTCATCCAATTTAATCATATCACCATTAATATAAACACCACTGTTTTCTCCGATTGAATAGAAAAATTCTAAATCTTGGTCAATTACTTTTCCTGACCACTCAACGTTATTTGTATAAACGTTTAATGGAAAGAAATCCACTAACTCAGAAACTTCCTGTACAAACTCATCCATAGTCTCTTGAAAAGCAATTTTTTCTTCGGTTGTTAACTCCAAGTCAATTTGTTTTTTACCGTGCATAACAAGTATACCTCCTGAAATTCTATAAGCTTGTTGTTTGTCTTTTGGTTCTTGGTTGGTATCCATGTCAATTTCAGTTTCAATTGACATTCCCATATTGTCAGGTTGGTCGGACTTTGCGTCAATAACTTTACCTTGACCAACAGGTTGTTCATTAATGAGACCCACTTTAATTAAATGTTCTCTGGTTTCATGCATTTTATTTTTTTCACCAAGCATGTTTCTTGATGATTTTAAAAGGTTCTTGATTTCGTCGTATGAGTTATTCATCTTTAAGATATTTTGTAAATGTTTGGAAATTAAATGCCGGACTTACATCGGTATATTTGGAATCAAAATTGGCTCTTGTTATTATTCCACCAAATTTGTTTGGTCTGTCTACTTTCGTATTGTGTCCAATACACTTAAGTTCTATTTTATGTTTCTTTGTTAAATTTATACATAATTCAGCGGCTGTTTTTAACTGAATGTCTGTGTAAGGGTCCCATAAAAAATAGTCTCTCCACTTTCTTTCATAAGGCACTCCACTATAAATATTGCTAATCCAGTTAATGTGATAATTCTTTAACTGAACCCTTTCTAACCAACCCAAGTTCTCAAACGAAACAGTTATTGAGTTTCTGTTATAATCAAGTTGTGAAAAATAATTAGAGTATTGAGCATCAGATAAAATCTGAATAACTTTCCCTGTTTTTGTAATAATGTAATTGGGAATTTTTTGGTGTTTACCATTGAACCTATACTTAAGGGACGTTAAATATTCTTCAACGTCCCTTGATGTATGTGTTAAAACAATTTGTTTTTTCTTTTGTTGTTTTCCTGTTGGAGAACCTAATTTCTTTTCAATGATTTCAATCATTTCTTTGAGTAACTTAACCTTCTTATCTTTGGTTGTCCCTCGTCAGTTTCTTCAGGTATTTTAATTTCCTCATCGTCAACATAATATGTTGTTTCAGTTGTTTCGGTAGTTGTTATTTCATTATCAACTCCATCAACGCTGGATTCATTAATTATTGGTTCCTCTTGAATTTCTTCTAAAGGTTCTGAAGATACTACATCACTTGGGTTAACCTCATCTTTCTTTTCAAATGATTTTAACACACTTTCTATGTTTTGTAAATCCTCTTCTGTTGGAACAAACTCAGTTTTTACTCTTTCCGCCTCTTGTTGTCCAACTTTTTTACTTAACTCGTGAAGTTGTTCTTCTGTTAGTTCAATTGGGTTTGGTTGCTCTTCTGTTTCAGCACTCTGTAGTTTTGTTGAATAAATAATCAACATGTGAGCAAACGTAAGAGAGATGAATGGTATCAATCCTCCTGTAATAAATGCCAAAATTCTACGGTGTGAGGTCGCATCAGTTGGGTCAACACCCAAAGGTTCTAAAAGACTTGATATCATATCAACCCAATCTTTAAAATCCTGTGAGTTAACATTTATATGTGAATAGGAATAAAAGAAGTTACCTACAAACTGAATAAATGTTACAATACCAAATGGGATGTAAATGAACTTACCAAATTTCGCCGAAATACCAGCTAACGCCGCCAAAGCCGCAATCTCAACAGCAACTGATAAATATATTGCCCAACTGAATGGGTTTGATAATGAATAAAGAGTTGTTACGTGAGATATAGATACAAATGCAACTAACAGAATAGGAATTAAAAAACTACCTACAATGACTGTATTCAGATTTTTATTAAACCACTGTCTCATTTATTTCTTTAGATTATCAATTTCTTTATCAATTTCAGTTTGTCTTTGAACATCCAACATTTTTCTGTCGGTAGCTTGAATCATTCTTTTTTCTGATTTCAATCCTTCAACTTGCAAATCTTTTTTGGTTGGGAGATTATTTAGAACCTCTCTTTGAGTTTCAACTTCTTTTCTTAATTTGGTAACTTCTGAGTTAGTACCACAACTCTTCAACAACAACAAAAGGAACAAGACCAATAGAATTTGTTGTTGGTATTTTTTTAATGTTTCTAAAAATTTCATAGTTTTTTTATTTAATAGGTTAATTATAAATATCAATTACATATAATCAAACAACACCGAACACTCATTACGTAATTTTCTCAATGCTTTTTCTTTAATCTGACGAACTCGTTCTTTAGTTAAATTAAAATCATTTCCAATATCTTCAAGAGTTCTTGATGTTCCTGCAAGACCAAAGTAATCTTCAACAATCGCTCTTTCTCTCTCGTCCAATATTGACAACATCGTCATTAATTTTTCCTTTAAAACTTCTTTAGTGTTAAAAGTCGCATCGGGCGCTTCTGAATTTTCATTCGGAATAAAATCTATGAGTGTGTCACCATCCTCATTGACTTGAGATTCTAAATTGATAACATTCGGTAAGTAAGCGAACTTTGCAGATAGTTCACCTCCTTTTGAATCAATTAGTTTTTTCTCCTTTTGCAGTTCTTGAACTACGTTTACTGGAAGTCGGATGGTTCTTGCATTCTCGTTTAGGGATTGGAGGATAGACTGTCTAATCCACCAAACGGCATATGAAATAAACCTAAGTTTTTTTGACCAATCAAAGTTTTGAATCGCTTTCATAAGTCCAAAATTACCTTCGGAAATCAAGTCAGATAAGTCCAATCCTTGGTTCTGATATTGTTTCGCCACAGTAATAACAAAACGTAGGTTACCCTCCAAGATTTCTTGTTCAATCATTCTTTTTTCTACCTCAGAACAGTTCCCTGAACAGATACGTTCAGATAGTTCCCTTTCACGTTCAGGAGTCATAACCTTGATTTTACGAAGGTCTTTGAGATAGGACGTAATTTCCTCTTGATTGATGTGTATTTGTGTATTTTTATTTTTCATATTATTTGCCATAGTTTTTTAAGAATTTTTTTTCTATACGATTTAAAGAACTGAACCCATTTGACGAAATCT
>Ga0164292_10005024_pt1 | contig 10813 bp, 11 predicted proteins | sample GEODES117metaG_FD_111486 | JGI IMG/M metagenome (GOLD analysis project Ga0164292, IMG submission 111486) | Eutrophic lake water microbial communities from Lake Mendota, Wisconsin, USA - GEODES117 metaG | ecosystem: Environmental > Aquatic > Freshwater > Lake | place: USA: Lake Mendota... | reverse complement strand
CTATTTTAAAAAGCCAAAACTGTACTTCTGTTTTAATTGAGTCCCGCTTTCCGCTCATACGGCTGCAGGCATACCCTTCGTGGCCGGTATCCGCTGCAATTGGATTTAGTTTACAATAAATATAACTATTTTTAGTTAGTTATTATTAGTTAATTATTTTTAATTAAGTAATTTATATTATAAAATAACAAAAAACCCGACGCATGGCCGGGTTTAATCAATTTTATACAAAAAACAAACTATTCGAAGTAATTGTGGGTTTTATAGCCCCCCTGCTTCAAAAATTCGTCTTTCTTCATTAAATGCAGATCGGCAATCACCATATCTTGAACCAAGGCTGGCAGATCGTACTTTGGAGTCCAATCCAATTGTTTTTTTGCTTTGCTTGGATCACCCAGTAAGAGATCCACCTCGGTAGGGCGATAATATTTAGGATCGACTTTTACAACCGTGGTGCCCAGTTTCAAGGCATCCGGGTTAATGCCTAATTCTTTACAACGAGCTTCGTTCACATGGATAATTACTCCTTTTTCGTTCTCGGCCTTACCACTGAATTCGATTTCAATACCCAGTTCTTCGAAAGCTAATTTAACAAAGTCTCTCACCGTAGTAGTCACGCCGGTTGCAATCACATAATCCTCAGGCTTTTCTTGTTGTAATATAAGCCACATGGCCTCCACATAATCTTTGGCATGGCCCCAATCTCGTTGAGCAGATAAATTACCTAAAAAGAGCGTCTGCTGCAGACCAAGAGCAATCTTAGCCGCAGCACGGGTAATTTTACGGGTCACGAAGGTTTCGCCACGAATGGGGCTCTCATGATTGAATAAGATTCCGTTGCAGGCATACATCTCGTAGGCTTCGCGATAGTTTACCGTAATCCAGTAAGCATATAACTTGGCCACTCCATAAGGTGAACGTGGGTAGAAAGGTGTTGTTTCGCTTTGCGGAACCGCCTGTACTAATCCATAGAGCTCTGAAGTAGAGGCCTGGTAAATCTTGGTTTTTTTCGTCATCCCCAACAAACGAACAGCTTCCAAAATTCTAAGTGTCCCTACCCCATCTGCATTGGCAGTGTATTCAGGCGTATCGAAACTCACTTTTACATGGCTTTGAGCTGCCAGGTTATAAATTTCATCGGGTTGTGTTTCCTGAATAATACGGATGAGGTTGGTGGAATCTGTTAAATCACCATAATGAAGCTTGAAACGAACTTGCTCCTCATGAGGATCTTGGTAAAGATGGTCTATGCGTTCGGTATTAAAGGAAGAACTTCTTCTTTTCAATCCATGAACGAAATAACCTTTCTTTAGCAGAAATTCTGCCAAATATGCCCCATCCTGACCTGTAATACCCGTAATTAATGCAACCTTCATGCTTGTAATTTAACTATTAATATCTCCTATCAATTCTGATGAATGATTCTGAGTAAGTATTGACCATAACCGCTTTTCACCAATGGTTCGGCAATGGCTTTTAATTCTTCTTTGCTGATGAAGCCCATTCGATAGGCTATTTCTTCAATACAACCAATTTTTAAGCCCTGGCGTTCTTCTATCACTTGCACAAACTGTCCGGCCTGCATGAGGGAATTGAAAGTGCCGGTATCGAGCCAGGCTGTACCACGACTCAGGACCGCCACCTTTAGTTTGCCCTGGGCCAGGTAGGTTTTGTTCACATCGGTAATTTCATATTCGCCACGAGCCGAAGGCTGAATATTTTTGGCAATTTCTACCACCGAATTATCGTAAAAATATAAGCCCGGTACCGCATAATTCGATTTAGGGCTAGCAGGTTTTTCTTCAATAGATATGGCACGCTGCTGGGCATCGAACTCTACCACGCCATAGCGCTCCGGATCGGAAACCGGGTAGGCAAACACTACGCCGCCATCAGGCTTGGTCGATTCTTGCATCAGCCGGTCCATACCATCGCCATAAAAAATATTATCACCTAAAATTAAAGCTACATCATCATTCCCGATAAAATCGGCACCAATTACAAAGGCCTGTGCCAAACCATTGGGAACTTCCTGTACGGCATAAGAAAATTTACACCCTAATTGTTGGCCGCTACCTAATAACTTTTCAAAATGAGGCAAATCATGCGGGGTAGAAATTACCAAAATTTCATTGATGCCCGCTTGCATGAGCGTAGATAGCGGATAATAGATCATCGGCTTATCGTAAACAGGCATCAATTGCTTGCTTACCGCCAAGGTTAAGGGATGTAAACGAGTGCCGGAACCGCCGGCAAGTATAATTCCTTTCATTTGGTGGATTTTATAGGTTGATGGTTAAAAATAAGAATTTCTACAGAGATGCTTGCACCTTTTCCTCTAATTCAGCAAACCAGGCCTCCCCATATTTCCGGATGAGCGGCTCTTTTAGGAATTGATATACCGGTACTTTTAATTCGGCTCCATGTGAGCAGGCTGCACTGCAAATAGACCAGCGATCGTAATGCAATACATCAAACTCCGGATAGGAAGTGATGCGGATGGGATATAAATGGCAAGAGAGAGGCTTCTTCCACTTCACCATTCCCATTTCATATGCTTTCTCAATGGCACATTTGGTGATCCCGTTTTCCCAAATTACATAAGCACATTCCTTATTTCCATCTACGCAAGGAGTGGTATAATCACCTTCAAAATCTTTCACATAAACACCTTCAGCCTCCACAGTCTCTATTCCCTTGGCGGTCATCAGTGGTTTTACCATTGGATAGACTTCTTCCAAAATCGCTTTTTCTGCATGCTCGAGGGGTGCGCCTGCATCGCCTTCAATACAACATGCACCTTTGCAAGCATTTAAATTGCATACAAATTGCTCGGAAATGAGGTCTTCGTGGACCAAGACATGGCCTACTTCGATCATGGTTCTACTTTTTTTGCAGCCAAGGGATACTTCAAGCCTTTGGCATTGACCAATTCCATAGTGATGGATCCTACCAATACTTCAACATGGGCTTTTACCGGAATACGGTTACCATCGTCGGTAATCCATAGGTATAATTTGCTGTCTTTCCTGAAGATGCGACCGGGTTGGATAGAAGGGCTGAATTTTAGGCAATTGAATTTACCCAAAGCAGTTCTCACCACCTCTTTACCTAAATATTCTATTTCTAACTGAGAGATACCATCGCTTAAGAAATACGACATGGAGAATTTATCTCCTTTTTTAATATTAGAAATGTCGATACTGCGGGCAAAATAATAGGCCGAAATCACATCAAAAGTTTGAGCAGATCCTTTGAAGGTACCTTTGTTGGAGACTACTTTTTGCTGCTCCTGATAAAAGCGGGCCTTGTCATTTCTGCGATAACTCGACTCGTGTATATTTTCGGTGTATAGATAAGGGGTTAACTCTTTTCGATCGATGTACGAATCGTATCTGTTTCTCACCCGATGAAAGATATCAAATGTGCCCGAAGTTCGGCCCTCAGCTATGAGGTGAAATACCGGTCGGTCGTCAAACTTAAGGTCAGTATCAATGATTCTTAATTTTGCTTCGGCAGCGGTAAAAATACCATACCTGAGTTTATATAGGAGTTCCTCTCCGGGTTGGAAGGCCAATTCGGCGGTATTCTTCAATTCTTGCGCTTGAACTACAGCCAAACTGCATAGTAGGGATAGAAACAAAAAGACTTTTTTCATGTGGATGAATTTAAACATCTTTCCTTTTAAAGAGCGGCACAGTTGAACAAGGCTCCCCATACATCACGCTTTTTGCTACATTCACTAACTTAGCTGCCAGGCTTACATATGCCGAATCGGGAACCGGGATTTCGCCGCAACCTTTTACCACAACTCTTTGATCGCGATAACTTTCCAAATCTAAACTGGCAAGCGCCCTGTCAAATAAGACCGTTTCGAGTAAATCCAAGTCGCCGAAAACAATACTTGCAGCATAGGGGCTTAACTTGGTAGCCAGCAACATATATGCCCAAGTAGGCACAATGGCATCGGTACTGCAATGAATAGCTACGTGCTTACCAGTGTATGCTGCCCAATCGTGCAACTTTACATATTCTCTGAAGTCTTTCTCACGTAAGATCAATCCTTGAAATAGGTTGTCCTTGATATCGTACAGTATGCGTTCACCTGTTGGATAAAATTTAGACAGATCCACACTCACAATGCCGCTTTCAGCAACTTTATTTCTAAGATTTAAATCGAGGTCCATAGCTGAAAAATAAAAAATCCGGAAAGATGTAACATCTTCCCGGATATAAAGTTAAGAAATAAGCTTCTTAAAAGAATTTTACGCGGTAATCTTTGACATCAGCTTGATCACGCAAAACCCCAAATGCAGCACCGGCACCACGTTGGTAAAGGTACTGTACCAGTTGTTGTTTTTGTTTTGCAGGATTTAAGAGAGGTGCAGGATTTGAAATACCGTTTACCACAAAGGCATACACGCCGCTCTCACCTCTAATTGCTTTAGATAATTTTGCTGGCTGTGCTCCAAATATTGCACCCACTAATTTATTTTCTTGCCCAATACCCGGTAAAATAGGATTGGCGAACACCAGGTTTTCAACTGGGATTACTGTTTTACCCACTTTTTGAGCTACCTGCTCTAAGCTGGAAGCTCCGGCCAAGGCCTGGTTCAATTTTTCTTCCAAACGGTTGGCTTTAACCTCTTTGATTACCTGTGGTTCAATTTGTTTTTTAACCTGCTCTAAAGAAAGTGTGCCTTTTTCTTTTACGTCTGTTAGCTTCGCGATTACAAATTGATCGCCAGTTTCAAAAACCTGGTCAGATACTTCACCAACATCGGCACGATAAGCCCAACGGATAATTTCACGCGGATTTTCAAGACCGGCAAGATCAGCTTGCGTACCTACCACATCTTGTGCAATAAGTTTTTTATAGTTCGACTGCTTAGCTAATTCATCAAAGGCTTTGGCATCGCTTGCTTTGTTTAAGAAAGCAGAAGCTTTGGCATAAGCCGCTTGTTGAGTTTTGCTGCTACTGCTCAATGATTTGTCTACTAAAGCGACTTTTACCACTTTCGAAGATCCTTTTTGAGCGTTAATATTAATGACATGCACTCCAAATTGGGTAGTAATTACTTTTAGGTCGCCGGTTTTACCGTTGAAAACTGCATTTTCAAAAGCAGGCACCATGGCACCTCTGCCAAAAGTTCCCAAATCGCCACCTTTATCTTTACTGCCATCGCTACCAAACTGTTTAGCCAATGCTGCAAAGCTTGCGCCTTTTGCAATCAGGTTTCGAATTGAATCAGCTTTTGCTTTTGCTTTATCTAAACCACCCTCGGTAGCCGGATTAATCAAAATATGGCTGGCCGAAACTGAATCCGGACCTACTTTTACATCCAGCACTTTGGCCAGTTTGTAAGAATTACCGGTAAATATTGGGCCTAACAAGGTTCCTGCGGCTGCTTTGAACACTGCAGAATCTAAGGCCGGCTCCAATTGGCCTTTGCGTACATAAGCAATTGGTGTTTTGGTATCAGAGTTGATGCTTACAAATAAAGAATCGTTGGCACTTACTCTGAAATCATTGGTCAACTTAACAATCTTCGCATTGATTTCTGCTGAATCTGCTTTAGATGGCTTGGCATCGAACACCACATATTCAAAACTGCGGGTTTCAACTTTATTGTTAAAACGATATTTATTCTTTTCGTAGTAATCTTGGAAATCTCCGTCTGTCAACTTGATTTGTTGATCGGGAATAGAAGTGTAATCTAAACTTAAGTATTTGAAGCTGGCCAGTTTGTTACGCTGTTGGTAATCTTCACGAGCTTCTAAAGTAGTAACGTATAAACTGTTTTTTACGAGGTTGAAATATTTCTCGCTTAAACGGTTCTGGGTCAGGTTAAGTAAGAAATTGCCCCACTGCTGACGCATTGGGCTGGCAGCATCTTCTTTCTCTATATTATTTAAGAATTGATTCAACTGATCGCGGTTGATCTGGCCAGTCTGCGGATTGCCAAAAGCTTGTAATACCTGTGGATCAGGATTTTTACCACTGATCATGTCATTCAGTTCTGTTTTGCCAACTTGCAAGCCGAGCAAATTCAGTTCTTTTTCAAGTAAGATCTGAGAAACTGTTTGGTTCCAGGTGTTTTCTACCACATAAGCCATCATTTGAGTGCTTAGGGAAGATTGACCCATTTGCTGCTTAAAATTATTGGCGTTTTCTTCCACTTTAGCATTGAAAGATTGAATGTCAATCGTTTCTCCTGCTACTTCACCAACTTGGTTATTGCTGGCGCTCCAAAATGGACTACCCAAACGAACGGCATCGCTAATTAAAAATGCAACGACAGAAAGTCCTATTAAACTGACAATGATAACACCTGCTCTATTTCGCAGGAAACCCATTATTCCCATATGATTAGCTTTAGTTTCTTCAAAAGAGGCGCAAGATACAAATTTTCGGAAAAATTGGTATAAAATTGTGATTCAGCGCTAAAAACTTATGATTATTGACCTACATTAAAATTGCCGGTAGACTGTTCTATTTCATAATAGCTGAAATCTTCATTTGCCCAAAACTTCGTTCCAAATATAGTTTGCGAAACTGTTTTAATGGCTACTGTTTTATTAGAATAGAACCGGCGTAAATTTTCATCCCAGATTAGTTCATCCGATTTAAAGGTTTTGCCTTCTCGGGTGGTAACCACCACATTGTTCCGGAGTTCCATATTTTTTTCATTTTCACGACGAATGGCATAATCGGCCACCACACGGCTCGATTCCTGCTGATTGACATCCAGAAAGATAATGGTGACCCCTTTTTTCATCTCATAGTAGGGACTATTCGTTTTGAAATGAAGCAATTCGGGGGTAATTAATTTTGCTTTGACCACGGCTCCATCACTATAAATGAGCTCAAGGCCTGTGGTTCGATCCATTGGGATCTCTGATTTTTGGGATGCGATGCGTTCCACCTCCCTGAGATCGTTTTCACAAGAACTGATCAAGAACATGCCTATGAAAAACAGGCTCAAATAAATGAAACGGACTTTCATTCCGCTATAATTGAAAGATTAATCGTATTTAGGTTTAATGAACCACCGGTCGTTGAGCGTAAAGCCCAAACGCAGATTCAGGTAATTTTCACGGACCAAGTTATTCGATAAAGTTCCTCTCTTACCCCACTCTGCGGCAAAATTAATTTTATAAAAAGCAGTACGGTTGGAGGGCAAAGGCAAACCTAAACCGAAACATAGGGCTGTTTGATTTATTTGCTGAGACTGAACTTTCATATAAGTTTTATTGAACCTGACTCCCAAGCTGTAGTCGATCAATTTGAAATAGTTGGAAACTGCCGTATAATCTGGGGTATATTGACCCCCTACGGCGATACCAAAACTATCATTTAAACCGGCATTGACGCCGCCTTCGCTAAATTGAGACCATCTGCTATAGTTAAAATCAGCCCCCATTACCCACTTGTTAGCTCTTTCGAAGGCAAATCCAATGCTGTGTGTTTGCGGAATACGCATATTTGATGCCACCTCCGGATTGAAGTAAATGGTATCTATCGGGGCCGATTCAGTCTGATTGATGGCATCATAGCTGTAGCGGAAGCTGGTCATGGAGCCATTGGTATTTAATTTAGAGGAAGTGGTACCCGAATAACCGATGGTCAATACATTTTTTCCTTCCGGATTCACCACATATTGAATTCCATATTGAAAATTAAATCCTCCTACACTCTTTTCAGCTTGGTTTCTTGAACTCAAGGCGGTTATATCCTCCGGAAATTCTGTGGATTGTTTATTCTTCAAATTTCCAAAGATGTAGGCCATGTTAAAACCCAAACTTAAATTTTTTGCTACCTGATAGCCATAGCCCAAATGCGCTCTCGATAAACCTCCTTCACCTGCGTAAACCTGGTCCACTTTTACATCTTCAAGTAATTTATGGGTACGATATTGATATCCCAAATCTGAATAGGGCATCAAACCAAAACTAAGCGCAGATTTAGGATTGACCGGAATAGCGATCAATAAATGACTTAAAGTACCGTTTGTAGTTCTTTCAGACATACTCGATTTACTGAGTGTTCTAAAATCAATGGTAGCACCAATATCAAAGGTGCTGAGGTTGATCGCACTGTAAGCTGCAGGATTGGCAACGTTAATATTATTGTAGCCTCCAGCTTTACGAATACCCATAGCCAGGCCACCCATACCGATATTTTGAGCAATTAATGCAGGTTTGATATCACCTAAGCCAAATTGGCTGTAGGGCGAATTGGTGGTATTTTGCGCATGCACATTTACCGCAAAAAATAATATGATACATACAGCGATATATTTAACTTTTTTGATCATGTTGATGACAGATAACTTCATTCAAACCTATTAGCACTAAATCGGGTTCACAAGAAAGATGGTTGGCAAAGATGCTATTTTTAAGGCGAGTATCAAAAAAACGGGCATCTCCGCCACATAGTATCACCCGCAAATAATCATGTCGCTGACTATATTTTTGGATAAAACCTTCCACTTCGGCTACGACGCCGTTGATTACTCCAGATAAAATAGATTCGAGGGTATCTCTACCAATTAAACCCTCAAAATCTGGGTCAAAATCAACTAAAGGAAGTTTACCCGTGAAATGATTTAAGGCCTTTAAGCGCATTTGGATTCCCGGACTGATACTGCCGCCTTCATACCTACTTTTATCATCAATCAAATCATAAGTAATACAGGTTCCGGCATCTATGACCAAAACTGGCTGATCCGGATATATAAATCTGGCACCCATCAGGCCAGCTAAACGATCTGAACCCAATGTTTCCGGGCTTTTATATTCATTGATCAAAGGCAATGCCGTGTTGGATGAAAAACGCTGATAAACGGTAATAGTTTTGAGCAGGTTTGCTATTGCTTCCGCGTCTTGACCAACTGATGAGAGCAGGCTATTTTCAACTTCATACTCTTTAACGAGCTGTCGGACTTGGGTGGGATCTATTTGTTGAAGAAGGATTTTGTGGACCAGCTTGCGTTGATGAAAAATCGCCAACTTGAGACCTGAGTTCCCGATATCGATGACCAGGTTATTCACAGGCTTAGGCCAGGGCCATTTTTAAAATTGATTCAAAAATCCCCAAACCATCCTGATTGGCTAAAACCGAATCGGCGGCTCTTTCAGGATGGGGCATCATACCAAATACATTTCTGCCTTCGTTGCAAACCCCTGCGATGTTGTCAATAGAGCCGTTTGGATTGGCGGCTTCTGTTACTTGTGCATTTTCATCACAATAACGGAACAAGATCTGATCCTGATCCTTTATTGCTTGGAGTTCCTCAGGTTTAGCGAAATAATTGCCTTCTCCATGTGCAATCGGAATTTTAAGAGCCTTGTTTAAATCAAGTTCGGCACTTACTAAACTGTTATTGGTTTCGGGTTTGAGATAGATGTTCTTACAAATGAATTTACGGTTTCGGTTATGCAGTAAAGCTCCAGGAACCAAACCGGCTTCGGTAAGAATTTGAAATCCGTTACAGATACCCATTACATAGCCTCCCCTTTTCGCAAATGCAATTACCTCTTGCATTACGGGCGAAAAACGAGCAATGGCGCCGGAACGCAGGTAATCGCCGTAAGAAAACCCACCCGGCAAAATCACCATATCCACCCCTTTGAGGTCGTGATTTTTATGCCATAAATTTTCTACTTGTTGACCCATGATATTGCTCAGCACATCGATCATGTCCTGATCGCAATTGGACCCGGGGAAGGTAACTACACCAAATTTCATACTACAAAGCTATTCAATTTAGTGAATTTTCGGAGACCCGATCTGTTAAAAAAAGTTAAAGTCCGGGAAGAACTCGAAAATGAAAATAGAGGCCAGTAATAAGAAAAAAACACCCTCATAAATCCATTTTTTTGCAGCATGCATAAAGTAATAGGAGAACAAGACTGCCAGTGGTGCCGCCGCCAATAAATAATGATTGCTCATTGCCCCAAACTTCGGACTGGCTGAAACCAGGGCCATCAAAAAGAACATGAATAATAACTGATACGATTTTCGGATGTGCACCACGCTCTTGAAAAAGTTCATTCTCAATTGAATAAAACTTAAGATGCTCACCATGCCTAAGGGTAATAGGATCCAATAATTGAAAGTTTTAATTGGAGCAAGGCCAACAGGATTGATCCAGGCTGACTGACTAAGTGCAAGTGCATCATTCCAGAAATAATAAAACCCCAGAAAGAAGAAAACTGTCAGGAATCCCAAAAGGCCAAGCATCCATTCTCTCCAATTGAATGGTCTGAAAATCAGCAGGCTGATCCAGATGAGTGGCAGCATTAAAACAAAAGGGGTATAAATGATTGTTCCCAATGCAATTATCATTCCGGCATTGTAAATCAAAGGTCTGATTTCCTGCACCCGATACATTTTAAAGAATTCATTCAAAAGCCAGATGACAAAGAAATTGAGTACCTGTACCGGTCCGAAATAAACAAATGAGTTCAGCAAATTGGCACAAATAATAAAGAGCAAAGCAGGTAAAAAACTGGCTTTACCAATCAAATTATGTGTGTTTACAATTGAATTGAACCAAAATGCCTGAATAATGAGGATACTCAAACTAAGCATAAAATGAGTTCCTCCTCCCAATTGTAAAGCAGGTAGATGATCAAGCAGTAAATGCTGATATAATTGATGAAATGAAAGATCAGCAGCAAGTGATTCATCCCAAAGAACAAAGCGCAAAAACAATGCGCCAAGTATCAACAGCGGTATATTAAAGGGATGGAAGGTCCTGAACTGTTTGATCATATGCGGATACGAAGATCAGAACAATTATAAGAT
>Ga0164292_10005023_pt1 | contig 10813 bp, 10 predicted proteins | sample GEODES117metaG_FD_111486 | JGI IMG/M metagenome (GOLD analysis project Ga0164292, IMG submission 111486) | Eutrophic lake water microbial communities from Lake Mendota, Wisconsin, USA - GEODES117 metaG | ecosystem: Environmental > Aquatic > Freshwater > Lake | place: USA: Lake Mendota... | reverse complement strand
GCGCGATCAGTTTTGGCAACCACCATTAAGCCACTTGTGCCAACATCTAATCGATGCACGATCCCGGTTCGCTCGGCAGCCCCTGATGTTGAAATTGTGTACCCCGCTGCAGCCAGTGCGCCAACAACTGTAGGCCCATGCCATCCTGGACTTGGATGTGCCGCGCATCCCACTGGTTTGTTGATCACGAGAATATGGTCATCGTTGTAGACAACTTCCAAACCTTCAAGCGGCGTCAGTGGAATGGGTTCACGTTCAATAGTTTCAGGAAGCAGCACATCAATGACCTGTGAAGCGCTGACGCGATCTGATTTACCAAGAGCTTTTCCTTCGCAGGTGATGTCGCCATCTTCGATAAGTCGAACAATTGCTGAACGAGATAGACCTAGGACTCGAACCAGCGCGCTATCTATGCGCTCTCCAGCAACGCCCTCTGGAACGCTCAGCGTACGTAATTCTCTAGCCACGATTCTCCTCGGTTACTTCTGCGCGCCTGGTGGGGCAAAAGGAGGAATCTCCTTAGCGATTAACAGTACTGATACTAACGCTGCGCCGACTATTGCCATATCTGCGACGTTAAAGACCGGAAAGCTCGGCAATTCAATCCAATCAATGACATGGCCATTAAAGATCGATGGTTCTCTGAAAATTCGATCCGTAAGGTTTCCCAGAACTCCACCGAGAGCCAGTCCCAGAACCACCGACCACCATCGATTCGCAATCTTGATTGCGTAGTAGGCGATAACAGCAACGGCCATAACGGCAAGAATTGTGAAGATAAATGTAAAACTAGTTCCAAAGCTAAAGGCGGCGCCTGGGTTAAATACCAAACGAAGTTGAAGAATTGAACCGATGATTTTTATCGGCTCAACTTGGCTTAAGTTATTAAGGGCCCACACCTTGGTGGCGTAATCGATGAGCCAGATCAAGGCTGCAAGAAAATAAAGTCGTTGCCAGTGAAAAGTGAATCTTGCCAGAGGCACCTTTAGCGTCGCTCTTCTTTCTGCTTACAGATCATGCACAGGGTTGCTCGTGGAAATACTTGCAGGCGCTCTTTACCGATCGGGTTTGCGCAATCTTCACAATTTCCGTAGCTCTTGCTATCGATGCGATCGAGTGCTCGCTCTGTCTGCAAAACCATATCGCGAGCATTAATAACAAGTGACATCTCATGTTCACGTTCGAAGGTCTTTGTGCCAGAGTCTGCCTGATCATCTCCTGCGCCTTCGCCAGAATCTGCGATTAACTCTTCCATTTCAGTCTCAATCAATTCCAGTTCATGCTTGAGGCGGAGCAGCTCTTTTGAAAGTTCGATGCGAATAGCCTTAAGTTCTGCCGCACTCCAAGGGGTCTCCCCAGCTGACGCGGTGACAGGTGTAGGGGCAGATTTAATTGGCTTAAGTGGTGCAACTTTCTTTCCACTCTTTACTGGACGTGGTGGAGGTGGCATAACAAGTCGTCGCTCTTCAACGACAGGAGCTGCAACAGGTGCGATCACTGTGGCAACTGAAACTGTCTGTGATTTCTCATCAACGGTGAGCGTTGGCTTGCCAGCTTTAGATGGAAAAGGTCGACCCGGTGCACTCTTCTTTACTGGTGCTTTAGCGGGAGCTTTCTTTGCTGCAACTTTCTTAGCTGGAGCCTTCTTTGCAATTTTCTTTGCTGGAGCTTTCTTGGCTACCTTTTTAACTGGTTTAGCTGCAGCCTTCTTGGCAGGGGCCTTTTTGGCGGGAGCTTTCTTCGCCGCCTTCTTGACTACCTTTTTTGCTGACACGCCGCGCACCTTATGCGCTTTTTCGACTTCTACCAAATATGCCACTCGTTGTAGAGGCTGAAAATATTGCTCCTCTCTTTTCGCAAGCGCCGATTACGGCAGGTGAAGTGGCCTGCATTAGACTCGGCACCCTCATGAGCTCACAATTTCGCCCACTCGCAGCCCAGATCGACCTGCCTGCGATGGAGCACTCAATTCTTGCACTGTGGGCTGACCAATCAATTTTTGAACGATCACTCAAGGCGCGCGAAGGCAGCACTCCATGGACTTTCTATGAAGGCCCACCCACCGCCAATGGAATGCCTGGAACCCACCATATTGAAGCTCGCGTTTTTAAAGATGTCTTTCCACGTTTTCATACGATGAAGGGCAAGTTCGTTACGCGAAAAGCTGGATGGGATTGTCACGGACTTCCTGTAGAAATTGCAGTCGAGAAAGAGTTGGGATTTTCTGGCAAGGGCGATATCGAAAAGTTTGGCATCGCACCTTTTAATGACAAGTGCCGCGAATCTGTCACTCGACATGTAGATGCATTCACCACCATGACAGAGCGCATGGGCTTCTGGGTTGATTTTGATCAAGCGTATTGGACGATGTCTCCTGAATATGTTGAGAGCGTCTGGTGGTCACTCAAAGAGATCTGGAAGAAAGGCCTCCTTGTTCAAGACCATCGCGTTGCTCCATATTGCCCACGATGTGGCACAGGACTTTCAGATCACGAGTTAGCGCAAGGCTATGAAACCGTTACAGATCCTTCAGTCTTTATCCGCTTTCCCATTACTTCTGGCGAGTTAGTCGATCTCAAAGCATCACTACTCGTGTGGACAACTACTCCGTGGACACTGGTTTCAAATACTGCAATTGCGGTCCATCCAGATGTTGATTACGTAGCAGCGCGGGTTACGCATGAAGAGTCGACAGAAGTCCTCGTTGTAGCAGAAGCGCTCATCAGCAGCCTGACTGGGGATGTTGAGATCCTGAAAACGTTTAAGGGTTCATCTCTCGAGCGCGTGACATATTCGCGTCCTTTGGACTTCATCGAAATTCCAGGCTCACATTTTGTAGTCCTAGCAACATATGTGACCACCGAAGATGGAACCGGCCTTGTGCATCAAGCGCCAGCATTTGGAGCAGATGACTTACAAGTCTGTCGTAGTTATGGATTGCCAGTTGTTAATCCCATTGCACCTAACGGAACATTCCTGCCTGAGGTTGCCCTCGTTGGTGGACTCTTCTTTAAGGATGCAGATAAGCCACTTGTGAAAGAACTCAAATCTCGGGGCGTCCTCTATAAGCATCTGCAATATGAGCACCCTTACCCGCACTGCTGGCGTTGCCACACAGCACTTATCTATTACGCACAGCCATCGTGGTACATCCGCACAACCTCAATTAAAGATGCACTCATCCGCGAGAATGAAAAAACGAATTGGCATCCTGAGACCATCAAGACCGGTCGATATGGTGATTGGCTCAATAACAATATTGACTGGGCACTTTCTCGCAATAGATTCTGGGGAACTCCCCTACCTATCTGGCGCTGTGAAAATAAACATGAGATCTGCGTTGATTCGCTCAAAGAACTTGGTCAATTAGCTGGGGCAGATTTACTTGAATTAGACCCACATCGTCCCTATGTCGATGACATTACCTTTGCCTGCGCAGAATGCGCGAGCACGATGGTTCGAGTTCCAGAAGTAATTGATTGTTGGTTTGATTCTGGTGCTATGCCATTTGCCCAATGGGGATATCCGCATAAGGAAGGCTCGAAAGAGAAATTTGAAGCGGCCTACCCTGCTGACTTTATCTGCGAGGCAATTGACCAAACGCGTGGCTGGTTCTACACGTTGATGACTATTGGAACCTTAGTCTTTGATCAATCTTCATATAAGGACGTTCTCTGCCTGGGACATATCCTTGATAAAGATGGACGCAAGATGAGTAAGCATCTTGGAAATGTTCTCGAGCCTATTGCGCTGATGGATCAACACGGAGCAGATGCTGTTCGCTGGTACATGCTTGCTGCTGGATCTCCTTGGTCTGCGCGCCGAGTTGGCCACGATGCGATCAGCGATGTTGTGCGAAAGACGCTTCTGACGTACTGGAACACCATCTCATTCCATTCTCTTTACGCCCATGCATCCAACTTTGATCTAGCGCAATCTCCGGCAGTTAAAGATCGTTCTTTGATGGATCACTGGATTTTATCTGAGCTCCATATTCTGATTGAAGATGTAGATAAGGCGTATACCGAATTTGATTCACAACACGCAGGTCGTGTGCTCGCAGCCTTTATTGACGATCTCTCTAACTGGTATGTACGTCGGTCACGTCGTCGTTTCTGGGATGGAGATGCGGCTGCTCTTGCAACGCTCCATGAATGTTTAGAGACCTTGACTCAACTTCTTGCACCTATGGTTCCTTTTATCGCAGAGTATGCATGGCAAGAGTTGATTCGCCCCGCTAACTCTGGTGCGGCCGCTTCAGTTCACCTTACAGATTTTCCAGTTGCAAATACACAGATGATCAACCGCACGTTGAGTACTCAAGTTGCCATGACTCGCCGAGTGGTCGAACAAGGTCGAGCAGCACGTGCAGAATCTGGAATCAAGATTCGCCAACCACTTGGACGTGCATTGATCTCGGCCCCTGGATGGGACAAGTTGCCGAGTGAGATGAAAGATCAGATCGCCGATGAACTTAACGTGTTGAATCTTGCCGATATCGCCGATGCCGATGGAGATCTTGTCGATATCTCAATTAAGGCGAACTTCAAATCACTCGGTGCAAAATATGGCGCCGATGTTCAGGCAGTTGCAAAACTCATCACCGCAGCCGATGCGACCGCACTAGTTAAGACTCTTCGTAGCCAAGCGAGTGCAACGATTGGAACTTTTGAGATAGACCTAGGCGATCTCGTTGTTACTGAAGTTCCAAAGAGCGGCTGGATGGTGGCAAGCCATGATGGTGAGTCTGTAGCTCTTGATCTCACCCTTACTCCTGAGCTCATTGAAGCGGGTGTGGTCCGCGAAGTTATCCGCTTTATTCAAGAGCGACGCAAGAGCGATGGCTTTGATATTTCAGATCGCATCATCGTGACCTACAACGCTCTACCTCAGACTGTTGCAGCAATCTCGGCTCAGGATTCCCATATCTGTGATGAAGTACTTGCGACTTCGCTGACACGCGATGAAACACTTGTTGTAGGTGAGAACGAACTTGGTATTGCCCTTACTCTCAAGAAAGCTTAAAGAGTTACTTTCACGATAGTTGAAGCGAAGTTCAGTGCAAGCAAGAGCACGATAAATGATAAATCTAGTGAGACTCCACCCAATCTCAGCGGCGGAATAAAGCGACCAACAAATCTCATCGGTGGATCAGTAATCGCATAAATTATTTCAAAGAGAGCAATTAGCCCACTTTTCGGGCGCCAATTTCTGGCAAACATTCGTACGTAATCAATAATCAGGCGAGCGAAAAGTACCCACTTGAAGAAGGTGAGAAGATTGAGAATTAAGTCTTTAAACATCTGAGTTAAGTGTTTTTACTTAGCTCTGATTGAAAAAACTTGCTTGTGCATATGCCGCTTTATCTTCAGTGCGCACGTTCACATTTGCTGGTGAGATAAGAAATACTCGGCTTGCAATTCTTTCAATTCCGCCTTGTAATCCAAATGCTAACCCACTTGCAAAATCTACAAGACGCTTACGTTCTGATTCATCCATGTCATCAAGATTGATAATCACCGGGTTGCCCTGGCGGTAGTGCTCTGCCATTTGGCGAGCTTCTGAATAAGAGCGTGGGTGGAGAGTGACAATGTTGTATGAAGGTTCAAGATCTAAAACTGGCTCAGCCTCAACGAGTGTGCGACCGCCAATAACGGTGACACCATTTGTCGTTGTAGAAGTCTTCTCGGTAACCACTCGGCTAACTGGCTTCGGCTTAACTTCTTCGGTAGCACCTTCAGGACCATCAACGAGGCCGAGGTACTCCATTACTTTATTGAGTGCAGACATAGCGGTAATTTTACGCGTGAGTAGCTCTGGGACCGAGTATTTGGCTACCTACGCGGATATGTGTCGCACCATGGGCGATTGCAATTTCATAGTCTGCGCTCATGCCCGCAGATAGTGATTGCGCCATCGGAAAATCGCGACGGAATCTTTGAGCGATTTCGGCAACCTCAGCAAAGGCCTTCTCTGGCTCTGCCTCTACGGGAGGAACAACCATCAATCCAATGAGGTTCAGATGGTGCGACGTGACCAGAGCCTGACCTAATGCCATCAGTTCGTCTCCCCTGACTCCAGCCCTTGAAGAATCTCCATCAAGAGAGAGTTGGATGAAGATATCCAATCGCTTTCCAGAAATTTCTCCTACAGCTCGCTCGAATTTTGGAACATGAGATAGGTCATCCAGCGAATGAACAGTCTGGGCCCACGATGAGATCGCAGCAATCTTGTTGCTCTGGATCTGACCTTGGTAATGCCACTGTGCTGGCACAAGGGCTGATTTTTCTAATCCCTCAGCACTTCTATTCTCCCCAAAATCTGTAACTCCTAATTCTTTGAGAATTACGACATCGCTTACCGGATAGGTTTTAGTAACCGCGATGAGCGTTATCTCCTCACTCTTTCGGGAAGACTGCGTCGTCGCCTTAAGAACACGAGCTTGGACATCTGCCAGAGAGTGGGCAAGTTCGGCTTTGCGATCCAGTTCGCTCATAACCACACCACCCCCACTTGTCGTCCAGATACGCCATCTCTCCTGTAAGAAAAGAGATCCTTGTTTTCAACTGTACATCTACCCTCATCAATCACTGTGATCCCATGATTTTCTAACTGATCAATGAGTGCGCGCGATAGGTCGAGTGAAATGCCCCCGTCGAAGGTGCGAGAAGCTGCAAGTGGAAACTTTCTGCAGACTTCATCATAAATCTCTTGCGATACTTCATAACAAGTGCCGCAAATAGATGGGCCTACGATGGCAGAGATATCTGATGAACCATAAGTACGCATCCGATCAATTGCTGCCAAGGCGACTTCATTCATGAGTCCTTTTCGACCTACATGTACTGCAGCAACTGCGTCAGTAGAAGAAAGCAGAAGTGGAATGCAATCTGCGACCATCACCGCCAGAGCGATGCCCGTGCGTGAAGTGACGAGAGCATCAGCAATGGGTGGCGAAACCTTCTGGTTATCTACTACCGCCACTGCGTTGCCATGTACTTGCTCCATGAATTGGATAGGAAGGGCGAGATCGCTTTCAAGGCGTGAGCGATTGCTAAGAACAGTGGTGAGGTCATCTCCCACATGAGTGGCTACATTGTTAGATAGAAACGCACCGGTAGATAAACCACCGGTGCGATCTGTAAAACAGTACTTCACTCTTACTTCATAAAGTCTGGCACGTCGATCTCATCTTCAGCCACCAGATCTTCGAATGTGACGCGCTTTGCAGGCTTGTTCTCATCGAGATCCATCGCCACTACGAGAGGATCGTTATCAGGCAGAGGATTAGCTACTCCGCCTAAGGTAGCTGCATCGATGACAGGAACTGCAACCTTCTTTGGCTCTCCCCCATCAAAACCTGCAGCAATCACAGTGATTCGAACTTCGTCACCGAGTGCATCATCAATTGTTGTTCCAAAGATAATTCGTGCATCTGGATGCGCTGCCGCCTGAACGAGTTCGCACGCCTCATTGATCTCAAAGAGACCAAGATCTGATCCACCTGCCACTGAAAGAAGAACACCCATCGCACCATCGATAGATGCTTCTAGAAGTGGACTTGAGATCGCCAATTCGGCAGCTCTGATTGCTCTGTTCTCACCGCGTGCTGAACCGATTCCCATCAGCGCAGAACCTGCATCTGTCATCACAGTCTTCACATCTGCAAAGTCAAGATTGATGAGTCCAGGTTGGGTAATGATTTCAGTAATACCTTGAACACCTGAGAGCAGAACTTGATCTGCACTTCTAAATGCATCAACTGCAGTGATATTACGGTCAGAAATTGCGAGAAGACGATCATTTGGAATAACAATGAGAGTGTCTACTTCGCTGCGAAGAAGTTCAATTCCTTCTTCTGCCTGACGCATACGAATTTTTCCTTCAAATGAGAAAGGGCGAGTGACAACACCAATGGTGAGCGCTCCGAGATCGCGTGCAATTTTGGCAACAATTGGCGCGCCACCTGTTCCGGTGCCGCCACCTTCGCCTGCAGTAACAAAAACCATATCCGCGCCACGAAGAATCTCTTCAATTTCTTCGGTGTGATCAATTGCGGCTTGACGTCCTTTTTCAGGAGCAGCGCCAGCACCTAATCCCTTTGTTGAAGCGCGACCGATATCTAATTTCACATCGGCATCACTCATAAGAAGATGTTGCGCATCTGTGTTGATTGCAATGAACTCAACGCCTTTAAGACCAACATCGATCATGCGATTGATCGCATTTACTCCTCCACCACCAATTCCAACAACTTTGATGACGGCTAGATAATTCTGTGGTGCGGCCACGTGAGTCCTCCTTATGAACTATAAACCTCGCCTTGAGACTTACGATTCATCTCTCTAATGGCGGTCAACTTAGGCTGATCACAGGCTGCAATCAAATACCGACTCGAACCAATTCCTCATCTACAACTTGAGAGTTATCGACTGAATATATTTCGCATTTCACTTCACAATCGGTGCATGTGGTGCCACCACATCAATGACTTTAATATCTTTATTTTCTGGCAATTTTAGAAGTTTATTAATCACCGAAATCTTTAGGGCCATATCTTGACTATCGCCCCATCGAATACGTAGTTCGCGACCATTGATGACTGTATTAAGGGTAAAAGTTTGTGACGAAGTGGCGGTCATCGAGGTGATCTGGCTACGAAAATTCTCTGGCAGGGCGGTGAAGAGCTCATTAGCCTTCAGGGCGCTCTCCGGGCTCTTTGCTGAAATGAGTGCCAGATCTGGATTTGTATACCCAGGAAGTGAGAACAACTGACCTTCTTCATCAATCGTCTGACCCGGAACTTGATCAGAGTTAAAGAAGGCTAGCGGCTCTCTCGGAGTGATTTGGATTGCAACTGAACCCCTTAACCAATCCCTGGAAATAGCTACTTCCTTTACCCACGATAACTTCTCAATTCTTCGAGACACTGACTGCGGATTCACGCGCGCTAACTGTTGGCCCACTTCAATCTGGCTCTTCTTCTGGATTGTCTCTTGCACCACTGAGGTGGGAGCCCCGGAGATCTCAATGTTTTTAACCTTGAAGATAGAAGACCAACCGAGAAGGTAAGCCAAAAGGATCACAACTACAGAGATGATCGCTATAGGAAACGAAAATACTTTTCGATTGCGCAGTGACATTAGTGTGACGATGAAGTTTCGAATCGACGTTCAAGACCTTGAGCAATAATTGGAGCTAAAGAATTCACATCCCCTGCTCCCAAAGTAAGAATCACATCCCCAGGCTTTGCAATTGAAATTATCTCCTCCGATGCTTCAAGGAAATTAGGGATGAATTTTCCGCGCTGCATCTTCTGCGCGATGAGGGATGCACTTACGCCAGCAATTGGTTTCTCGCTCGCTGGGTAAATCTCCAAAAGTATTGCGTGATCTGCCAGATCCAAAGTTCTTGCAAAGTCATCGAGAAAGGCTTGCGTACGCGAGTAGCGATGTGGTTGAAAGATCACAAGCACACGACCATCGCCTGCGTATCTACGTGCTGCAGTCAATGTGACATCAATTTCTGTCGGATGATGACCATAGTCATCAATTACTCGTACACCGGCAACGCTGGCTTTAAGTTCAAATCTTCGTCCTGCACCTTGGAAAGACTTCAGTCCTTCCAAAAGCGCTGCTGCGGGTTGGCCAAGACTGAGGCCCATCGCCAGCACTGCAGCGGCATTAAGAAGATTGTGATGACCTGGTACTTGCAATTCAATTGTTCCGACTGCCCGAGCCTTCCATAGGGCTCGCGCAGTTGAGCCACCAGGTAATAACTTTATATTATCGATTACTAAATCTGCGTTCTCATCCTGGCCGTAAGAAATCTTCGTAGCTGCAAAATCTGTCGCCGCAATTTTCTGCGCTCCAGGATCATCTTTACAGTAGATGAAGAATCCATCTGGATCTATAGAGCGAGCAAACTCATTGAAGATTGCCATAACTGACTCTTCGGTAGCAAAGAAGTCAACGTGATCATGTTCTACATTTGTGACGATCGCGCTAAATGGGCGGTACTCCAAGAATGAACCATCAGATTCATCTGCCTCGGCTACAAAGAATTCACCAGTGCCGCGATGCGCATTAGATCCTGATGCCGTGAGGGTTCCACCAATTGCAAATGAAGGATCTGTTCCACAGGCTTGAAGAGCAACAGTGAGCATCGATGATGTCGTTGTCTTGCCATGCGTTCCTGCCACGGCAATACTTTTACTAGCAGACATCAGAATTGAAAGCGCCTGAGCTCGCGTGAGAAGAACTAATCCCAACTCGTGTGCGCCTTGAATCTCTGGATTACTTTCTGCAATTGCATTGGAATACACGACAATATTTACGCCTGCTAGATGTGCGGCATCATGTCCAATCTCTATCTGGGCACCGAGAGCGCGAAGAGCTAAGACCACAGATGAATCCTTTGAGTCACTTCCAGATACAGCTAGACCATGTGAGAGAGCGATGCGAGCTAAGCCGCTCATTCCGGCGCCTGCGATACCGATGAAGTGAATCCTCTTTCCAGCCCAGTGATCGAGAGTTGTGTGACTCATCGTCTATCTTCTGCCATCGGAGAGGGTGTGTTCTGCTAAGGCTAAGATTTTTGCTGCCGCCTCTAAATCAGAAAAATCAGGAAGATCACTTGCCTGATCGCTCTGCGTGAACATAGCCTCCATATTATCGACAAGCCAGCTATCAGTGAATGATTTTTGATCAAGAACGCGCGCTCGACCCAGCTCGACTAGATAATCGGCATTTACCGCTTGCTCGCCGTTGCCAATCGGAAGTGGAATGAAAAGTGCATATTTTGCAAGTGCTCT
>Ga0164292_10005021_pt1 | contig 10815 bp, 13 predicted proteins | sample GEODES117metaG_FD_111486 | JGI IMG/M metagenome (GOLD analysis project Ga0164292, IMG submission 111486) | Eutrophic lake water microbial communities from Lake Mendota, Wisconsin, USA - GEODES117 metaG | ecosystem: Environmental > Aquatic > Freshwater > Lake | place: USA: Lake Mendota... | reverse complement strand
AAATAATAGAGGGGCTGCCTCTTGTACAGAAATGCCATCTGTAGTGATGTAAATTTTTTCATTTTGATTAACAAAACATGCTTTAGTTTCTCCAAATGCACCAATATTTGAATTGGCGAAGGTGCTGATATTCGTCCATGAATTGCCAGCATCAGTAGTTCTAAAAATTCCATCTAGCCCGCAATAATAACCGTTGGTTGAATTAGTAAAAAAAACATCATATATTTCTCTCGTTGCTGTGCTGTTTAATTTAACCCAGCCTTGGGTAAGTATATCAGTGCCATTGTTATCAGACGATTTTGAACATGCAGCCAGTAGAATGATTGCAGTTAAAACTGAAATAAATTTTAACATTGTATAATTATTTTTGTTGATATTTCTGCGACATTTCAAGAATTTTTACAACTTGCTCTCTTCGCACAGCTTCAAAATCTTGAAGAAACGTTTCAATGGAATCTCCTGATTCTAAATAATCAAAAAGGTTCTTAATAGGTACTCTTGTACCATTAAAAACTGGCGTTCCTCCTAAGATTTCCGGATCTATATTGATCACTCTTACATCCATAAAAAAGTGTATTCAAATTTAAGCTTTTGTTTCCACTTTTAAACTTTGGTCAAATAGTTCAAAACAAAAAGTATCTATGAAAAGAAAGTTGAATGCTTAAACCACCTCATCATTCCACCACTTCAAACTGATATTGCAACGACGGTTGTCCATTGATCAGAATAGTAACCGGAAAACTGTCATCTTTTTTGAATTTATAGGAAAAACTTAAAGTAGAACCGGTATGATCAAAATTCATGGGCTCCGGTTTCAGTTGTTTGTTGCCTTCACCAATGATCAATTCTACTGAACTGATGGTTTCCTCGGTATCTGTTTGAAAACTGAACTTGGTAGCCACTGCGAGTTTGCCTTTTACAAAACCTGTTGCGGGGTTAAGTTTGATTAATCCGAAAGGGTAGGCCCCCGGGAGCAAAACCGGTAAGGCATAAAAATCTCTTTTCGCTTTTGGTCCGTCGCCCAATTGCCAGGCCTTGTTGTCCGGAAAATGATCCTGATTAAAAAGTGCCCTGTTCGGAAAGAACATACGGCTGTTGAATTTCGGCGTAAAAACCGATTGCTTCTTATCTAAGTATCCGCTGCCTTTTGCTGCATCTACATAATACCATTTATCCGGACTCTGCCCCAACTGCACTACATTCCAGGAGTGGTTGATTTCATCAGAAGGATTATTGATGTCTTCTGCATTATTTTTTACAAATCCATCAACAGAGAGGCAACGTATTTCGGCAATGCTGCACATTTCCTGAAAAAGCAAAGCAAACCCCAAAGAAGTAGTTTTTCGCATCTGGATCACCTGAACCGGATCGGTTTTTTTATTGTCGTTCGAACGGATGGCTTTGGGGTCGAGGGCGATGTTGCGGGCGATCCAGGTAAATATCGCCCTGGCTTTATCTTCTTTTGTATCAAAATAACTGGTAAGAGTGTCTGCAATGGTGGCTACGTTTAGGGAATCCAACCTGCCTAATTTAGCTACATAAACATCTGCTTTCGAAAAGTCGATTTGGGCCTGAACGGTTGCTGTACTTATGATGGCTATGCAGGTGAAGAAAAATCTTTTCATGCCCAAAAATAAGAAACTCCCGCATACCTTACAGATTCTCTCCTTGTTTGTTATTTCGCATTTGTTTGAATTTCTCAAACTGTTCAGGGCTTAGGATGCCTTTTATTTTCTCGAGATAAGAAACCCTGAGTTGGGTCATTTTTTGCTTTTTTTCTTCTTCAGATAGGTTGGTGTCGGCCTGAATAGCAGAACGGTCTGTTTTTAAAGACTGGTTCACTTCTTTGAAGGCTTTTTTCTGACCATCGGTAAGGTTCAGTGCTTTTACCATTTCAGCACGGTCGGCCTTGGTACCTGTATTTCCTGCAACGATGCTGCTGTCTGAGGGGATGGAGGGCTGTACTTCCCGTCTAACCTGGCTGAATGCTGCATGCGTAGTGGTCAGAAGCAAGAGGGTATAAATGATTTTGCGCATAAATATTTTTTTTCGACGCTAAGACGCTAAGTAAGGCATCAGGTTTAATCAGTGAAATATTATTTAATTGCGGTTGATAAACACCCTTTTTATTTTTCTTTCCAAAAAAAATAAGACATCTTTTTTTCCTTATCGTCGTAGGTTACGATTTCCTTGTCGTGGTGAAAATCAAAATAACTGAGCAGACCGAAATCGCCCGAACAGCAAGCGGTATGGGTAAGTAAAGTGCCTAATAGGAGAAGGGTACAATAGGGGTTTGTAAAGAAGCAGCCAATAATCAACAAGGTTGAAATCACCACAAACGGGGCCAGTGCAACGATCCGGAATTCTTTATTATTGGCTACAAATTGGTCGGCGATGGCCAAAAAATAAAACTTTTTCAGATGGGCATCGTAGGAAGTATGCAGCGCTCCCTGCGATTTGTAGGCCAGTACATGGATATATTCATGCAGGGGAATTAATAAAAAAGCCAGAGCAATGCCATTGCAAAAATACATCAGGCCCCTTCCGATGCTGAATAGCTCATTGCCATGGTAAATCAAGAAACAAAAAACGATGATGGCAACGATGATAATATTGAATACATTGAAAAAAACAGAACCTGGGGTGGGCTTTTTGAGGTAGGTTCTAACAAATGGAATCAGCTCCTTATGATCCAGTTGATCAAGCAATGCGTATCCGTTATGGGGTAAACTTTCCGGACTGAGCGTCATACCGTGAAATATTTTAGTGATGATGGCAAGTTAGCAAAATAATAATTTTAGTAATATACTGCCCTTATCTTTCTATCCATAAATAACGCTTCACTCTTCCCCTTCAACATTCAACATTCCTTGTTCCTTGTTCAACATTCCTAAGATTGGCAATTAGCTCAAAAAATAGAAGCTGGAATGAAAACACCCAGTGTTAGCAGATCGGAAGAAATGAAAGCCTTAGGAAAATGAAAGCCGATTTTAAATAATCATTCTTAAAAGAACTCTAAAGAATAAATAAACTTCCCAATTCCCAATTCCCAATTCCCAAATCCCAAATCCCAATTTCTTGTTCATCATTCTCCATTCCTTGTTCATTATTCAACAATGCCTCCGCATAGGCTTTGCTTTTTCTTCCGAATAAGTTACCTTAGTACTAAAAACCGAAATGGAAACCGTTCTTATCAATGTGGAAAAGAAAGCTGACATTGCTTTTCTTGTAAATCTGGCGAAAAAATTAGGAATGACAGCCAAGCCGCTTTCAAGGGCTGAAGTTGAAGATTGGCAATTAGCTCAAAAAATTGAAGCTGGAATGAAAACACCCAGTGTCAGCAGATCGGAAGTAATGAAAGCCTTAGGAAAATGAAAGCCGATTTTAAATAATCATTCTTAAAAGAACTCTAAAGAATAAATAAACTTCCCAATTCCCAAAACCCAAATCCCAATTCCCAATTCCTTGTTCCTTCGGACTTACTCATAGAATATGCAGAGGAATGCGATTCCATAAACCGGTTATGTTATTAACAGCTATTTTTCATTTATGAAAAAAATACTTACTAACGGAGTAGCGTACCTGCAAAATAAAACCACCTGTTTTTTTACCGGATATTTTCCTCCCGTTTAAACTTTTCGAGATAGAGTTGGTTTATGGCCTGCTTTATGATGGTTACTTCGCTTTCCAAATTATCGATGCGGTATTGGAGTTCGAACTGAGCTTCGCCATTAACGGCTTTCATCGATTTATTGGTCCGGTGCAGATTGATGTCCGACAGCAGTTTCTTTTTTTCGGTAAGCTCCTCTTTTAAAAGCAGGGTGGTTGATAGGATATGATATTTGCGTTGCAGGGTGGAAAATTCTTTTTCCATTTTTTCAACCTCATGCGAAGGATTACGATATATTCCCCAATACGCTGCAATTTCAGGGTATATTTCAGGATGAGCCGGTTGATTCCGTTTTCGGAAAAAAGCAGAGTAGGATCTGGGGCAGACTTTCCCTCTACTTTCTTGCTTTCCATTTCCAGCTGGATGAGTTTTTGCAGGGCTTCTCTGGGCAGGTTTCTTTTACCCCATTCATACTGATTTACCAGACTGCGGGAAACCCCGAGTAAATCGGCCAGTTGCTGCTGGGTAAGGGAGAGTTTTTGCCTGATTTTCATGGCTTTACAGTTAAAAATTTTTATACTGAATTTTTGAAATACTTCTTTTTTTAGTGAAAATGCTGAGTTGTGCCAAAATTCAGAATTAATTTTGGAATTTGGTACAGATTTGTGCCAAAAATTGGGGGGGGGATTTTGGTACAAGTTGGCAAATAGGTAAGGTAATTTGGAAAAGCCAATTACAAAGGGAATCAATATTCATTAACTTTTTTTAGTTGAATAATTAAACATTTTGCGCTTGGATGAGCAGAAAATAAAATACTAAAAAAATTGGCAGTTATAGATTAGTCCGTAAATTTGTCCGTGTCCGTAAAAATGTCCGCTATATGATTAATGTCAAATTTTACCTCGATAAAGCCGATAAAAATAAATTTTATCCAATACACCTTGTACTTAGGCAAAAAGAAGCAAAAGTGAAAGTTGCTACTGGAGAGAAAATATTGAAAGAGGATTGGGACAATGCTACTCAGTCTGTAAAAGTTAGTTGTTATAACCACAAATGGATAAATAAATATCTTAAATTTTTAAAAAAGGAAATTGAAAAGCATATAGATTCAGTACCTCATTCTTTATTAACTGATAAAAAAATTAAAGAAAAAATTCTATCTCTCGTGAATTCACGTAGAATTAATACTGACGTTAAATTGGTTTGTGATGATCAGGAATATTATAAGGGAAAACAGAAATTTACTTTTTTAGATTTGTTTGCAGGCGCTGGTGGATTTAGTGAGGGTTTTTTGCAAGCAGAATATGGAAATCGATTGTACGATTTCTTGTTAGCAAGTGATATAAATGAAAACTGCGAACTAACACATCTCGCGCGTTATAATTATCAATTGGGGCTTGATGCTGTTTTTTTACGACAAGATATAAGTGAAACAGATTTTCTTGATAATCTACTTAAAAGTTTAGATGGGAAGCAAGTTGATGTAGTTTGTGGTGGCCCACCATGTCAAAGTTTTAGTCTTGCTGGAAAAAGAAAGAAATTTGACAAAAAAGATGATTTGTTCGCACATTACCTTAAAGTAATCCGGCAATTGAGACCAAAATACTTTGTTATGGAGAATGTAAAAGGTATCCTTACGAAAGAGGAAGGTAGAATTCGTGAAATGATATTGCAAGAAATTAAATCTATAGTTGACTTGAAGGAGTTTCATCAATTGGTTAATTTTATTGGCAAACTTAAAAAGCTTGAAAAGGTAAATTATTTCATTCTTGAATGTTACAATTTACGTCTACAATTTGAAACTATTAACGAAAAGGAACTTGAAGTAGCTAAAGAAAAATACATTCAAAATATCGAGAATAAATTTAGGGTGCTGATTCCCAAATTTGTTGACTACAAAACAAGCAAAACAGATGCAAGTATAAGCACAATAAGGCATGGGTTTAATTTATTAAAACGGGAAAATGAACTTGCATACATCAGAAAGAAGGTGATAAATGAAAAGGCATTGTGTGATTTAGATAATGATTTCTATTATGAAGATTTCAATAATTTCTTAACAGCAATTGAATCTGAAACAATAGTTGAAAGGGTCAATAAAGCTTTTAAAACTCTGATGCCAGCAAAAGAATTTATTAATGAAGTCAATGAGATAGTAAAGGCGTTAGAAATATATACTTATTCTTTTGATGAGTGTATGGATGGCTTGTCCGGATTTGTGAAAGATGCTAGGTTGGAAAGTGAGTTTAACGATATATTGGCTCACATACGACTGTATAACATAGATGAACCTTTTGTAGCATTAGCGTCAAATTATGGAGTGCCGCAAAACCGGGAAAGAGTTCTATTCATTGGTTGCCGAAAAGACCAGCAATTAATTAAACAAGTGCCAGCAACAGTTTCAGGTAAAGATAAGGTTACCATTTTTGAAGCCCTGTACGATTTGGATTTCGTGGGGAATGATGAAGAAAAGCTATATTATGAGAAAGTTGACTTAAAAGCAAAATATAATGGTACTACTGAAAAGATGTTATCGTTGGTAAAGAAGAGAACTGTAGATGGAAAGATTGATGAACGTAAAGGGATGACTTATTCAGAGTGGTCTAAACAAGGCCGTTTAAATGGAAGGTTTGTAAATGCTAAGAATCCATTCTATGTTAGGAATTTTGAAGAGTTAGAGAATCAGTTAACGCACATGGTTGCCCCTTTGCATAATCATAAAACGAGTAAACAAAACGATGATGTAGTAAAACGACTTGATGTTATTTTGAGTGCGGGGGATTACGACTTGGCAAAGAAAAAATTAAAGCAGATTGGACTTGAATCTGAAAAAAGGAATTATAACGTGTTGAAACCAGATGCACAAAGCCCTACTGTGATGACGATTGCTGATGATTATATTCATTACTCTAATCCAAGGGCATTGACTGTAAGAGAAATGGCAAGGCTGCAATCATTTGATGATTCATTTGTTTTTCAGGGAAAACGGTCAACAGGTGGAAATAAGAGGAAAATGGAAGTGCCGCAATTTACTTTAGTAGGGAATGCTGTGCCGCCATTAATGGCAAGAGCAGTAGCTTTGGAAATATTAAAAAATATCCAGTAAATCTATAGATGCGACAACTTTCAACCGTTGAAATTAATAGGATTAAATTATTAACAGAGAATTCTGTTGAATTCACTTTGATTGAACCTACTAAAACAGGTCTTGAAAAATCAATTATGGATGCGACTGGACCTGTTAGAAGTTATCTAAAGGAAAAATTGGTACACGATTATGATGAACAATATCAGGGACAACCTTATAAAGTATTTATTCATTCCTACTTAGTTAATACAGACAATCTTATTCCATCAACAGCTTCACTTTATCGTCCTGTTACTAAGAAAGGTGACCCTAGGATTTGGTTTAAGGCTTTAACTGGTTATGTAAAGGCAAATGATATATTGGGGATAATAGCTTTTGAGAATCATTTATATGTTATAAACATTACGAGAATTGATATTGAAATTTTACTAAAAAGTAGAATAATTAATCCACTTCAGGATTTAGTTACTCAAATAAAGTCTATTTCGAATTTTGTTGCGGATGAATTACTTGGATTATTAAGAAAAGTTGCTCAGAGAGGGCCTGTGCCTGCCATGTTAAAGGCTGATACCGCAATTGGACGGACTCTTGAAAAACTTTTAGGGATTGATATTAATTCGTCAAGAAAACCTGATTATAAAGGGATAGAGATAAAATCCTTCAGGGATGAAAGAGGCAATAGAAAAAATTTATTTGCGCAAGTACCGGAATGGTCATTAAGTAAGTTCAAAAGCTCATCAGAAATTTTAAAGAATTTTGGATATTCTCGGGATTCAGATTATAAATTGTATTGTACAGTTTCAACTCTTAAAAGAAATTCTCAAGGATTGAAATTGAATATGAACAATAAAATCAATCAGCTTCTTGAAAATTCAGATAAAACAGAAATTGGTGATTTTGTTGTCTGGTCATTGGAAACATTACATAAACGATTGTTAGAAAAACACAATGAGACATTTTGGATAGCAGCTGATTCTTTGCAAATTGACGGTATTGAACATTTCATTTATAAAAAAGTTGATCATACTAAGAAGCCAATTGTATCACAATTTGATATATTATTAGAACAAGGAATTATAACACTTGACCATTTAATAAAGAGAACAGCTTCTGGTAAAGTAGTTGAAAAAGGACCTTTGTTTAAGATCAAGCCAACCGGTTTGGGGCTTCTATTTCCTCCTAGCATGGTTTATAACTTACTTTCATAAAGGTTGAAGTGGATGAGAATTATTAATAAATTGAAAGCGAAACAGGAATTTATAAATAGTGTAATAGTAAGAAATATTTCGAAAATATCACTGCGTATTGTATAACACGTTTGAAGGGCGGAATACGTGAAAACTATTGCCAAATCTACGGCAACGTCTTTCTTAACAGCAACTTTACATTATTGCAAAAGCTAAAAAACGCTTGAAACATTATAACATCTTTTTAAGGTTACCTTTTTGCATTTTAAGTGATTAACGCTAAATGCATTTTATGAAACGTTATCAAAAATTGTTAATCGGATTTTCTCTTCCTTTTTTTATTTGGGGATGTAACCAAGAAAATAAAGAAACCTTAGATCATTTATCACTGGCTGACAGTACTTCAAATGCTTTTATTTCTTCATCGGCTGCAGTTCAAAATGATAAGGATACCACAAGACGATTTATTAGAACTGCTGACCTGAAATTTAAAGTTAAAAGTGTCATCCAATCCACCTATGACATTGAAAATATCACTAATCGAAATGGAGGTTTTGTAACCTACACTAACTTGACAAGCATCATTAATAATGTAACCAAAATCGCTGTAAGCAACGACTCTTCCCTTGAAACAACCTATTACACGGTAAGTAATTCAATTACTTTACGAATTCCCACTACTAAACTCGACACAACCTTAAAGGAAATTGCTAACAACATCGACTATTTAGACTATCGAATTATAAAAGCAGAAGACGTTGCATTACAAATTTTATCTAATAATTTGATACAAAAGCGGTCTTTAAAAAATGAACAACGTCTTATAAAAGCTATTGATAACAATGGCAAAAAGCTAAACGATCTGGTTGCTGCCGAAGAAATATTACTAAACAAACAACAGCAAGCTGACAACGCTAAAATATCAAACCTTTCATTGACAGATCAAATAAACTTTAGTACTATAAATTTAACTATCTATCAAAGACAAACAATCAATCGAGAACTTATCTTCAACGATAAAACCATTGATTCATACGAGCCAGGTTTTAGGTCCAGGCTTCTTGATGCACTGAACTTCGGCTGGCATATGTTAGAAACATTCATCGTTTTCTTAACAAAATTGTGGGCATTACTTTTATTCACCATTTTGATTTACTTCATTTACAAAAAGGTGGGCCATAAACTTAAATAATCAATTTTGGCATTTCCGGAAAATGTTACGCTTAATTTCAACCACAAATTTTGTATCTTTATTAGGTGAAAAAACAGAATAAGTACCATTTTGATATTAAGATTGATAAACTTACTAATAGCATACTTAATACTATTTCTGGCGACAGTTTTCTTACTGATGTTCATCCTGTAACAAAAACCGATTTAAGGAAAGTTACTAAGAAAAATGGATGGCTTTTTAATTGGTCAACTGAACTTAAATATTCTGACAGGCATATTTTCAAATTAACAATTCGTGACAACCCCAATATTATTCAAGGTCTTGCTAGTATTAGCGATTATGAAGATCATTATTATTTGCACCTTGTAGAAAGCGCTCCTTTCAAATTAGGAAAAAACAAGCTTTACGAAGGCGTTCCAGGAAATCTATTTGCTTTTACTTGCAAAACTTCCTGGGACAAAGGCTACCAGGGTTTTGTTTCTTTTAATTCTAAAACTAAACTTATGGAACATTATGAAAATAGTTTGGGTGCAACTAATGTAGGCGGACACAAAATGGTAATATTCCCAAATGAAGCACTAAAACTGATTCAAAAATATTATCCAATTTAAAAAACTATACAAAATGGGACTTATAAAAGAACCGAAAGGGGTTGATTTAGTGGTTGGACCATCAGTCTTAAAAGAGAATGATAGAAAATTGATTAGTGAGATAATTGCTAATTATAAACTTACAGGGAAACTTCCAACAAAAAGTAAACAAAATAATACACGGAGAGTGAATGCTTCTGGAATTCAAAAAAAGAAAAAAGTTACTGCGTAATTTGATCCCAAGCTTCTTAGATGCAGGTGCACCACAGCTAACGAACATTAGCGAAACTTTCGCTGGCACAAGGACTTTCAGCTTCATACCTACACCAAGCTTTGGTTCTCGGCGGAGATTCTACTAATCTCCAAATTGAGTGTTGATAAGCTTTGCACTTGATGTATGCAACTTGGTTTGTTCCAAATCTTCATTACTTTTGGCTTGAACGGCCAGGTTGATAGTTCAACGATTTTGCCAGCTTCTAGAATGATTTTCGTTGGCATCAATTACAACAAAGGATCAAATATTTTAATTAGCTTTATAACCAAAACCACAAAATATGAACTGGTATCTATTAGTATTAAAAAAGTATGCAGATTTTAACGGGCGAGCCAGACGAAAAGAGTATTGGTATTTCACTTTAGTCAGCATCTTGATTTCTATAGTTTTAACCATCATCGAAATGAAAATGAAGGTTGCTCATATAGACTCCCTTTATTCACTTGCTGTTTTGCTCCCAAGTATAGCTGTCGGAGTTAGAAGAATGCATGATGTGGGCAAAAGCGGATGGTTCATTTTAATCCCGATTTACAATCTTATTCTCGCCTGCACTGAAGGAAATAAAGGTACAAACGAATATGGTCCTGATCCAAAAAGACCCGAGTTGGAAGATGACATCGAGTTAATTGGAAGAAATTAAACGGGCTAACAAAAGTATGAGGCAAAGTTTGAAAAAAAAACTGTAGACAATTGTTTCAATTTAGAAATAACAACCTAACAGGTTATACAAGGGCATTAATGACAGGATGCAAAGGATAACAATTTTCAAGCAGTTTATACCAATGTGATTTATAGAATATGCTAATATTTTATAAATCTTACAGTGGTAAACGCCGATGGTATCAAACAAATAGTACTATGAGGCAATAGCCTTTATTGGACTATATTGTTT
>Ga0164292_10005020_pt1 | contig 10815 bp, 8 predicted proteins | sample GEODES117metaG_FD_111486 | JGI IMG/M metagenome (GOLD analysis project Ga0164292, IMG submission 111486) | Eutrophic lake water microbial communities from Lake Mendota, Wisconsin, USA - GEODES117 metaG | ecosystem: Environmental > Aquatic > Freshwater > Lake | place: USA: Lake Mendota, Wisconsin... | reverse complement strand
GTTGCGGCTGATGTTGCGCAAGGTACGGATCGGGATCACCGCGTCCGGTGCGTCGATCGCCACGCCGCAGCCGTAGCTGTGTTCGAGACCCACCACGTCGTCAACATGGGGGTAGAGCGGCAGCAGCTCGGACTTGATGCGCTGCACCGCGAAGTCCACCACGCCAGCGACGCATTGCACCGTCTGGGTGATGGCCAGAATGTTGCGGGTGCCCACGCTGCCATCGGCGTTGCGGTAGCCCTCGAAGGTGAAGCCCGCCAGGGGCTCCATCGGCGCCACTCGGCTGGTGGCCATGGGCAGGCCCTCGAGCGCGCGGGCCTGGGGCATTTCCAGTACCCGCTCGTGCACCCAGCTGCCGGCCGGCAGGTCTTGGGTCGTGCGGCCGATGGTGACGTCGTAACGCCTCACATCCGCGCCCGCAGGCAAATCGACCAGGGCCACCTTGTGGCCCTGCGGCACCTTGTCGCGCAGCGTCGGGCCACCGGGCAGGGCAGTGCCCGCGGGCAGGCCGCCGTCATTGGCGACGATGGCCACGTTGTCGGCCGCATGCATGCGAATGAGAAGGGGCGGTCGAGTGGTCATGGCGTCGGGCGTTAGCGCACCAGGCAGGGCTTCTTGGGGTCGAACTTCCAGCCGGGAATCAGGTACTGCATCGCGATCGCATCGTCGCGTGCGCCCAGGCCGTGCTGCTGGTAAAGCGCATGGGCCTTCTCCACCTCGGCCATATCCAGCTCAATGCCCAGACCCGGCTTCTTGGGCACCTGCACGTAGCCGCCTTCGATCTTGAGCGGATCCTTGGTGAGACGCTGGCCGTCCTGCCAGATCCAGTGGGTGTCGATCGCGGTCACCTTGCCGGGCGCGGCCGCGCCCACATGGGTGAACATGGCCAGCGACACGTCAAAGTGGTTGTTGGAGTGCGAGCCCCAGGTGAGGCCCCAGTCGCGGCAGGTCTGCGCCACCCGCACCGAGCCCGCCAGGGTCCAGAAGTGCGGGTCGGCCAGGGGAATGTCCACCGCCTGCAGCGCCAGCGAATGGGCCAGCTGGCGCCAGTCGGTCGCGACCATGTTGGTGGCGGTGAGCAGGCCGGTGGCACGGCGAAACTCGGCCATCACCTCGCGACCGGAGAAGCCGTCTTCCGCCCCGCAGGGGTCTTCGGCATAGGCCAGCACGCCATGCAGGTCTCGCAGCAAGCGCACCGCGTCCTTCAGTAACCAGCCCCCGTTGGGATCAAGCGTGACCCGAGCCTGCGGAAAGCGCGCGTGCAAGGCATGTATCGCCTCCACCTCCTCCTCGCCACGCAGCACCCCGCCCTTGAGCTTGAAGTCCTGGAAGCCATAGCGTCGGTGTGCGGCTTCGGCCAGGCGCACCACGGCGTCGGGCGTCATCGCAGCCTCGTGGCGCAGGCGCAACCAGTCATCGGGCGCGGCCTGTTCGCCGGACGGATCGCTGGCCGGATCGACATAGGGAAGATCGGTCTTGTTGCGGTCACCGACGAAGAACAGGTAACCCAGCATCTGCACCGCGTCGCGCTGCTGTCCCTCACCCAGCAAGGCCGCCACTGGCACCCCCAGGTGCTGGCCCTGCAGGTCCAGCAGCGCCGATTCGATCGCAGCGACCGCATGGATGGTGGTGCGCAGGTCAAAGGTTTGCAGGCCGCGCCCCCCGGCATCGCGGTCGGCGAAGCGGGTACGAACGTCCTGCAAGATGGCCTGCAAATCGCCCACAGTGCGCCCTTCGACCAGCGGGCGCGCGTCCTCCAAGGTCTGGCGGATCTTCTCGCCGCCGGGCACCTCACCCAGGCCGGTGTGGCCGGCGGTATCCGTAGCGATCACCAGGTTGCGGGTGAAGAAAGGCGCGTGCGCACCCGACAGATTGAGCAGCATGCCGTCGCGGCCGGCGACGGGAATGACCTGCAGTTGGGCGATACGCGGGGCGGAAGACAGGGCCATGGGGGCTTTCTCAGTCGGCAGTGATCTTGCGACTGGTGATCAGGCTTTGCCAGCGGGCATATTCAGCGGCCTGGAAGGCGGCGAACTGCTCGGGGGTGTTCAGGACCATCTCGAAACCGAGGTCCAGCAGCCGGGTTCTGATCGCTGGCTCGTTGAACGTGGCCAGAGTGGCCGCGTGGATACGGGCCTTCACGTCGGCGGGCAGGCCGCGCGGCGCGGCCAGGGCCTGCCAGGAGGTGACGCCCGCGTCCCGAATGCCCAGTTCATCGAGCGTCGGCACATTGGGCAGCAGCGGTGAGCGCTTGGCGCTGGTGATGACCAGCGGCCGCAACTTGCCCGACTGGATCTGCGGCATGGCGGTGTTGATGTTCATGAAGGACGAATCCACCTGGTTGCCCAAGAGGTCGTTCATCACCGGGCCGCCGCCCTTGTAGGGGATGTGGATGCCGGTGGTGCCGGTCTGCTGCCAGAACAGTTCTGCGGTGAGGTGGTCGCTGCTGCCGTTGCCCGAGGAGGCGAAGGCCATCTTGTTCGGGTTGGCCTTCACGAAGGCCATCACATCGGCCATGGTCCTGTGCGGCGAGGCAGCAGGTACCACCAGTACGTTGGGGGCCTGCACGATGATGGTGATCGGGTCCAGGTCTTTGAGCGCGTCATAGGGCGCCTTGATCAGGTGCGGCGCAATCACGAAGGGGCCCAGGGACGACACCAGCAGGGTGTGGCCGTCGGCCGGGGCCTTGGCCACCTGTCCGGTGCCGATGGTGCCGGTGGCGCCACCGCGGTTGTCCACCGCCACCGAAAGGGCGCCCAGGCGCTCCTGCAACTTGGGCGCCAGCACGCGGGCGATCAGATCAGTGGAGCCGCCAGGCGGAAAGGGCACCACCAGTGTGATGGGCTTGTTCGGGAATGGCTGCGCGGTGGAAGCCAGTGTGACCAGGCTGGTCATCATGGCAACGATCAGTTTTTTCATCATTTGTCTCCTGGGTCGTGGGTCGTGGATCAAGGTCGGGTACCGAGGCGCAGGCCGGCATCAGCGCCGGTCCGGCTGCTCCCGGCGGTGGGGGCATCGGCAAGGTTTGCCCTGCCACGGCGGACACCGGGCAGAAGCTCACAAAAGAGATAAGACATCATATCTCTGATGATCAATGTCACCGTAGCGAGGTTCCCGGTCGTCGGTCGGCATCACGCGGTCCGCCGATCAGCCCTTGGGCATCGCCCGCCGCCGTCGCTCGCGGCTGTTGCTCAGGTGGGTGCGCATGGCTGCACGGGCCGCGTCGGCGTCCTGGCGGGCAATCGCCTCGTACAGGCTCTCGTGCTCGGCATGGACCCGCTGGAGGTACTCCCGCCGTTCGGGCGTCAAAGGAACGGCGGGCTCGAGCCGGGCGCGCGGAATCATCATGCCGCCCAGGGCAGCCAGCAGGTCCGCGAAATGATGGTTGTGGCTGGCGCGGGCCACCTCCAGGTGGAACTGGAAGTCGGACCCCACCGCATCGCGCCCCTCCCCCACCGCCAATACAAAGGTGTCCAGTGCGGATCGCATGGCCTGCAGATTGGCTGCATCGCGCCGGCTGGCCGCCAGGCCCGCGGCCTCGGTCTCGACCGCGATGCGCAACTCGAGCACCCCGATCACCTCCTGGAGCGTGACGACCTGGTCAGGCGCGATACGGAAGCTGCTGGCGTCACCCGGGCCCACCACGAAGGTGCCCACGCCGTGACGGGTTTCGACCATGCCGGCGGCCTGCAACTTCGACATGGCCTCCCGCACCACCGTTCGGCTGACACCGAATTCGACCATCAGGTCGGCCTCGCGGGGGAGCTTGCTGCCAGCGAGCAGCCGACCGTCACGGATGCGGTCGCCCAGGGCCTGAACGAGGTCGGCGGTGAGAGAGCGGGGTCGGCGAGGGGCGGTCGTGCTCATGCCCGAATTATGGAGCCGTTGATGTACGACGTCTCATCAAACTTGCCATCTCCGTCTGCCATCTGTGCCGGTACGGCCTGGCCTTTGGCACTTCTTTCGCCAGGCCGAAAAGAGGCTGCGCAGCCTCAGCAAGCCGACGCCCCGCTCAGCGTGCCGCGTACTCGGGCACCCGAGACATGAGCCAGGCGCGCACGGCGCCAGCCTCGGGCGCCGGGCCGGCGGTATCGATCCAGCCCTGGACGGCGACCAAGTCCAGCGACTGAAGGCCCGAGACCCGCGCCACCCGCAGCTTGGGGTGAGGCGTGGGCTCGGTGGTCTCGTCGTCGGCCAGCAGCTCTTCGTAGAGTTTTTCGCCGGGGCGCAGACCGCTGAAAGTGATGGGGATCTCTTCCTCGGTTTTGCCCGAGAGCCGGATGATCATGCGGGCGAGGTCCAGGATCTTCACCGGTTCGCCCATGTCCAGCACAAAGATCTGACCCGAGCTTCCCATGAGGCCGGCCTGCAGCACCAGCTGCGCGGCCTCGGGAATGGTCATGAAATAGCGCACGATGTCCGGGTGCGTCACCGTCACCGGCCCACCCTTGGCGATTTGCGATGTGAACAGAGGCACCACCGAGCCGCTCGAGCCCAGCACGTTGCCAAAGCGCACCGACACATACTGCGTGCCCGAATTTTCGGCCGCTACGGCCTGCACCACCAGTTCGGCCAGGCGCTTGCTGGCGCCCATGATGTTGGTCGGGTTGACCGCCTTGTCCGTGCTGATCATCACGAAGCGGCGCACGCCGCACTCGCCGGCCACCCGCGCGGCGTTGAGCGTGCCCAGTACGTTGGTGCGTAGCGCCTCCACCTCATTGAGCTGCTCCATCAGCGGCACATGCTTGTAGGCCGCGGCGTGGAAGGCCACCGAAGGCGCATGGCGCTGGAAAATGGCGCGCAGGCGCTCGGCCTCGCGCACATTGGCGGTGTAGTAAACACCTTGCAGCTGCGGGTGGGCCTCGCGCAGCTCCTGCTCGAGCGCGTAAATCGCGTACTCGGACACATCCACGCACACCAGCCGAGCGGCGCCCAGGCGGGCGATCTGCCGGCACAACTCCGAGCCGATGGAGCCACCCGCACCAGTCACCAGCACCGTCTGGCCGGAGATCATCTCGGCAAGCCCAGCCACATCGAGTTGCACCGGGGTGCGACCCAGCAGGTCCTCCAGCGCCACACGACGCGGACCGGAGGCGGCCGATGGGTCGGCCTGCAGCCAGGCGTCCGCGCGTGGCAGTGTGAGCAGAGTCAGGCCCGCATCGGCCGCCTGCAGCATCACCTCGCGGCGCTGCGGGGCGCCGGGGCTGCTGGCAACCAGGGCGGCCTGGGCCCCGTGGTCTTGCGCGGCCTCGGCCAGGGAGTCGGGCGTGGCCACTACCGTCAGGCCCTGCAGGCTGCGGCCCACCTCTTGCGGCAGTGGCGAGACGATGCCCACCGCACGCCAATGCTGGGAGCCCTTGATGGCGCGCAGGGCTTCGGCGGCCTCCTGCAGCGTGCCCACCACCAGCAGGCGGCGCCCAGCGGCGGCGGCGCCACCTGCGCCTGCACCAGCGCCCGCGTCACGCTCGGCCAACGAACGCGCCAGCGCCCGCGCACCCGCCAGCAGCACCACCACCAGCAGCGGGTGTATCAGGAGCACGGCACGCGGAAACTGCGGCAAACGCAGCATCAGCACCCCGGCCGCTGCCAGCGCGCCGCCCAGGGCCAGGGCCCGCGCCAGCTGGCGCAACTCGGACAAGCTGGCGTAGCGCCAAACATGCCTGTCTACCCGCAGGGCGACCAGGGCTAGCGCATAGGCGGCCAAGGGCACGGCCTGGGCTTGCCAGGCGAGTTCTGCGTAGTCGGTAGGCAGGTCCAGGTTGAAGCGAAGCCAAAAGGCACCCCACCAGGCCAGGCCGATCAGCAACAGGTCGAGTGCGAGCTGCGCCAGCGTGTGGCGGGACCGCATCATGCAGCCGCCCTTCCCCTGTCGGCCTGGTCGCGATCCAGGGCACGCAGCAGCAAGTCGATGACCCGCTCCAGGTCGGCGTCGCTCATGTTCGAGCCGGAGGGAAGGCACACACCGGCTTCGAAGAGCGCCCGCGAAACGTCCTCGCCCGGCGCATGCTCGAAGTACGGCGCACCGGCGAACAAGGGCTGCATGTGCATGGGCTTCCAAACCGGCCGGGCCTCGACCGCATGTCGCTCCAGGGCGTGCAGGAGGCGATCACGGCGCGCGCTGCGGTCCGCGGGATCGCCGCCGGTCAGGGCAAAGCAGGTGAGCCAGCGGGTGGCGTATTGGCCTTCGCCCTCGGGCTGCCAGGCGATGTCGCCGCGGCCAGCCAGGGCCTCGCGGTAACGCTCGAAGACACGCCGGCGCGCCCGCACCCGATCTTCCAGCACCTTGAGCTGGCCGCGGCCAATGCCCGCCAGCACATTACTCATTCGGTAGTTGAAGCCGGTCTCCACGTGCTCGTAATGCGGCGCCGGCTCGCGCGCCTGGGTCGATAGCTTGCGTGCACGGGCCATCAGCGCGGCGTCGTTGCTCACCAGCATGCCGCCGCCAGAGGTGGTGATGATCTTGTTGCCGTTAAAGGAGTAAATGGACAGGTGGCCAAAGCTGCCACTGGCGCGGCCCTTGTACTTCGCGCCCAGGGATTCGGCCGCGTCTTCCAGCACCGGCACGCCGTACTGCTCACAGATCGGCAACAGCGCGTCCATGTCGGCGTTCTGGCCATACAGGTTCACGATCACCACGCAGCGGGGCAGGCGGTTCTCGCGCTGGGCCCATTCGAAGGCGCGCGCCAGCGCCTGCGGCGACATGTTCCAGGTCTGGGGCTCGGAGTCGATGAACACCGACCGGGCGCCGCAGTAGTTGATCGGGTTGGCGCTGCCCACAAAGGTGAGCGAGGAGCAAAACACGGTGTCGCCGGGTTTCACACCCAGCAGCAGCAGGCCCAAATGAATGGCGGCCGTGCCAGAACTCACCGCGGCGGCATGCCCCATGCCCACGTGCGCCGCCAGCTCCTTCTCGAAACCGTCCACGTGAGGACCCAGGGGGGCGATCCAGTTGGTGCGGAACGCCTCCTCGACGAAGACGGACTCCTCCTCGCCCAAGTGAGGCGAGGACAGCCAGATGCGGCTGGCCAGTTCACGCGCTGACACCAGATCAATCGGCCGACCAGCTGCGTCCACCACCGGCACATGCTGAATGCTCAGCGCGTTCATGCGTTCCTGCAACTGAGCGGGGGTGACGTTTTCGTCGGCCACCAGGGGCTCGCGCCCGGGCAGGTCGGCCAAGGTCTTGTTGGCGGCGACGTCGCCGAGCACTGCGCGCCGCAAGTCACCGTCGGTGATGGTGCGCAGCAGGCGCCCTTGCGGATCGACCGCAAGCAGCACGCCCTGGGCGGTGTCGTCCATGACCGTGAGCGCCTGCTTCCAGGGCAGACTCACGGGCACGCAGAGGGCATTGAAGGTGTCGGCGTTCATGGTGGCAGGGGTCGTGTTCAGTAGGAGTTGACCTTGTTCATCAGGTCTGGGGCCAAGGGTTCATTGGCCAGCAATTCGACGATGCGCTCGCCGGCACGGCCATCGCCGTACACATTGGCAGGAAGGTAGGGCCCGTGCGCGAGCTGGGCCTGCAGGGCGGCCTCAATGGCATCGGTCTGCGGCTCGCAATCGCGCGTGTTGGCATTGCGCTGGCGCGCGTTCTGGCGACTGCCCACATTCACCACCGGTGTGCCAAAGCTCGCCGCCTCGATGATGCCCGAGGAGGAATTGCCCGCCAGCAGGTCGGCATGGCGCAAGGCCGCCAGGTAGTGTGAACGCGCGAGGTGACGAATGCGCCGAACACCGGCGCCGTCCAGTGCCTGGAGGATGCCACCGCCCCCGGCGTCGGCATTCGGATCGAGCCAGACCACCTGGCGGCCGCTGGCAATGACGCTGCGCTCAAGCGCCTGGCGCAGGGCCAGGGTCTGGGCGTAGGCCTCTTGCGCCTCTTGCACCACCGGATGGAACAAGACCAGCGCATAGCGCCCACCGGCCTCCAGGCCCAGCGTCTGCAAGGTGGCCTCGCGCGAGAGGCTGGCCTCGGCCTCGATGCCATCGAGGCTGGGCGCACCCGTGACCCACACCTGCGCAGGCCGCTCGCCCATGCGAACCAGGCGGTCGCGCGATTCTTCCGTGGCCACGAAATGCCAGTGACTGAGTTTGCTGATCGCGTGGCGTACCGGTTCGTCCACCGTGCCGGAGCGCTCACCTCCATGCAGGTGGGCGATGGGAATGCCCCGGTGCAGGGCCGCAATCGCGCCAGCGAGCATTTCGCCACGATCGCCCAGGAGCAAGACAAAGTCAGGGGCGTGGTCGCGCAAAGTGTCGGTCAGGCCGATCACCGCCTGGCCGATGCCGTGGGCCATGGCATCGACGCTGCGTTCATCGACCCCGGTGGGGATGCGCGCGACGATGGGCAGGCCCGTCGCCTCGATCTCTTGCACCGTGAGGCCGTAGGCCGGGCTCAGGTGCATGCCGGTCACCGCCACCTGCAGCGACAAGGCGGGATGGGCCGCGATGCGGGCAAGGGTGGACGCCATCAGGCCGAAATCGGCCCGCGTGCCGGTGAGATACAAGACCTTGCGCATCGCTCAGACGCTTTCCAGCAGATCCCAGTGGAGGGTGGTGTCGGCCGCCACATCGGCGGCTAAGCGCCGCCCGGGCAACGACGCGAGGTGCTCGGGCTGTATGCCGGTACCGGGGCGGCGCAGGACGAGGTCGGCCACCGTGAGCACATGCCCGCGCGGCCGGGCCGCCGCCAGCACCACGCTGCGCCGCGCGACATCGCGGGTGTTGGCCTCGACGGCCGTGGGCTGCTTGACGCCATCACCGCGCATGGCCTCGACCAGCCGGATGCCGCGCACCATGGCGGCAAACTCCTGCGGGTCGGCCGAGGCGAGGTGGTCGGGCCCCGGCAGGGCTTTGTCCAGGGTCAGGTGCTTTTCGATCAGGGCTGCGCCGAGGGCAACGGCGGCCAGGGCGGCCTCCACACCCTGGCTGTGGTCAGAGTAGCCCACCGGCAAGCCGGTGGCCTGCGCCATGGTCTGGATGGCCAGCAGGTTCAGCGCTTCGGCGGGCGCGGGGTAGGCCGAGGTGCAATGCAGCAGGTGCAAGTTGTGGGCATCCGGCGCTGCGTGGCCCGCAGCCAGACGCGCCTCGCGCACCCATTGCACCGCCCGCTGCACCTCCTGGAGCGTGGCCATGCCCGAGGACATGAGCATGGGCAGGCCAGTGGCCGCCGCATGCTGCAGCAAGGGCTTGTTGGTGATCTCGCCAGACGGCATCTTCAGGCGCTGCACGCCCAGGCGCACCAGCAGGTCGACGGCCGGCTCAGAAAACGGCGTCGAGAAAAACTCGATGCCGATGCGTGCGCAGTGCGCAGCCACCTGTGCGTGGCCCGCCTCGTCGAGCTCGAGGGCCTTGATCATGTCGAACTGGCTGGTGGCACCGGTGTTGGTGCGCTGGTAGTCGGCGGTCGCGGCGCTGCGCGTGACCACGTCCTCCGCGCGGAAGGTCTGGAACTTGACCGCATCGGCTCCCGCTGCAAGCGCCGCATCGGCCAGTTGCAAGGCCATGGCCACGTCACCGTTGTGGTTCACGCCGGCTTCGGCGATGACAAAGACTTTGCCGTGCTTCATGTCTGACTCTCAAGGGAAGAAGGGGTGGCGGCGCCGGTGCGACCGCTGGTGAAGAGCCACTCGGCGGTGTCGAAATCGAGCCGGTCGTCGATGTCGATAGAGCGCTCGCGCGGCATCACCAGGGGGCACATGTCCACGCTCCAAAAGCCATCACGCACCGCCCGGGTCAGCGCGTCACGGCGCCAGACATAGATGGCGCCGTTCAGCCCCCATACCTCGGGAACCGCCTGGCGGGCCACGGCCTGGCCCGAGGCCAGGGGCTTGGAGAGGCGCAGGCCGCCCTCGGGGGCCGCCTCGACCAGCGTGTAGTAGGGGTTGTGCGAGGGCTGCGTCACGCTGACCACCAGGCCAGCACGATCGCGCAGCGCCAGGGCTGCCTGCAGGTCGTGTGCACTTCGCAGGGGTGAGGTGGGCTGCAGGTCGACGATGGCGGCAATCTGCGCGCCACCAGCTTCGAGGTGGGCCGCCAGGTGCTCGATGGCGGGCAGCTTGCCGGCGCTGTCGGTGGCGAGTTCAGCGGGGCGCAGATAGGGCACCTGCGCGCCATGGTCGCGCGCCACCTGGGCGATTTCTTCGTCGTCGGTGGAGACGTACACGCCCTCGATCTGCGGGCAGTCCAGGGCCTGGCGGATGCTGTGCGCGATCAGCGGCAGCCCGGCGAAGGGCAGCACGTTCTTGCGCGGCAACCCCTTGCTGCCGCCACGTGCGCAGATCGTCGCAATGAGGGCGCCCGATGCAGTCACGCCTGCGCCTTCCTCGCGATGATCACCCACTCGGCGTGGACCTTGCTGCGGTTTTCGAGGGTGCGGGAAACCTGCTCGATCTGCAGCACGTTCCAGGGCTTGAACAAGGCGGACAGGTCGGCCTCGGAGGCAAAGCGCACGATGCCAGTGCCGGCAAACGGGCCCTCGCTACAACGCCAGGCGTTGTGCCCGTGCGCCTCGCCGGTGCCGTCGCCCCAGGTGCCAGCGGCGGGGGTACGCACATACAGCCAGGCCCCGGGGCGGGCCACGCGGTGCATTTGCGCATAGACGCGGCAGGCGCTGTCATGGTCGACGCAGGTGACGGCGTCGTTGTCGATCACCGCGTCGAAGTGGTTGTCGGCCCAGGGCAGCGGTTCGCACGTATCGCCCACGCGCAGGCGGTCCGCGTCACCGCGGTTACAGCCAGGAAGCTCGGTGTCCAGGCGTTGACGGGCCTGCGCCGTGCCGGCCTCGGTTGCTTCCAGGCCGTGCACGCCAAAGCCTTC
>Ga0164292_10005018_pt1 | contig 10818 bp, 7 predicted proteins | sample GEODES117metaG_FD_111486 | JGI IMG/M metagenome (GOLD analysis project Ga0164292, IMG submission 111486) | Eutrophic lake water microbial communities from Lake Mendota, Wisconsin, USA - GEODES117 metaG | ecosystem: Environmental > Aquatic > Freshwater > Lake | place: USA: Lake Mendota, Wisconsin... | reverse complement strand
TATATATATATCAAATTATGGTGGTTAGTAATAAAAAATCGTATAGAAATAGTATTATTATAAATAAGCGTAGATCTAAAAACAATAATAAGCATAGCTCTAAAATCAATGGAGGGAAACCACTTATGCGAATTGTAGTTAAAACATTGACTGGAGACGCCTTTACATTAGAAGTAGAAAGTACATCTACAATAAGTGATGTAAAGGCTAAAATTCAACAACACGAGGGTATTTCGACAGACAGACAAATCCTTTTGTATAGTGGTAAACAACTTGAAGATGAACATACACTTGCCGACTATAATATTCAAAATGAAAATACATTACATCTAGTTTTAAAGCTTCGTGTATTTCAAGTTTTTGTTAAAAAATTGGATGGAGAAACGATTACATTAGACGTTGAAAGTGAAGATACTATTAGTAGGGTAAAGGTTAAAATTCAAGATAAGTTTGATCATCCAACTTACCACATGCATCTAATTTTTAATGGTAAAGAATTAGCGGACGGTCAAAAACTAGCAGACTATAATATTCAAAATGGAAGCATATTACATTTATTTATAGTCACTCCTGTATTTCAAGTTTTTGTTAAAAAATTGGATGGAAAGATCTATACATTAGAAGTTAAAAGTGAATTTACTATTGATATGCTAAAGGCTAAAATTCAAGAAATAGTTGGTATGCCCGCTAAAAAACAGCGTCTGGTTTTTGATAGCACAATATTAGATGGTAAAACACTAGCAGACTATAATATTCAACAAGGAAGTACCATATATTTAATTGATTTATTTGTAATTCCTCCTGTAGTATTTAGGGTTATTGTTTACACCAGTCCAGAAGTATATTTTACATTAGATGTAGTAAGCACAGATACTATTCGTCAAGTAAAGGCTAGTATTCATCGTAGGATAGGTATTTCACCTAACCGTCAACGTCTCTATTTTAATGATAACGAATTGCTAGATAGGGCAACACTAAAAGACTATAATATTCAAAATGAATATCCATTATATTTATCTACACGTCCTAGTTTAATACATGTGTTCTTTACTCGGGTCGATAATAACAGAAATGTTCATCAAATAGAAGTTGATAGCACACATACTGTAGCCCAAATAAAGTCTAGAATTGAAAATATTGAAGGTTTCCAAGATGTAACTGTGCATAATCTGGTTTTTGCTGGTCAACAAATGGCAGATGATCGAACACTAGACGATTATAATATTCAAAATGATAGCATGGTATATTTAATTCTAAAGCGTCGCGGTTGACTATAATTAAATTACTAAAAGCTTATTATTAATCTATTCAAAAATATTATTTTTCTGTATTAGTAATATAAAAAATAATATTCTATTAAGCTATTTAATCTATTGGTTATATTTAAATCTATAGTTTTTGAATTAAATCAATTAATATTTTTTTCTTTGTTTGGTATAATTCTAAAAAGTATGAAGCATTACATGGTTGTCCATATTGTGTTAAGTCATCCCACCATGCTTCCAATTTGCTAAGTTCCGAATTTAAAAAAGGCTTATTGTCTAATTTATCTTGAATACTCTCAACATAAACTCTATTGTCTTTATCAATTTGTGATTTCATTCGCTCTTTACATTCAATTATTTCTCTTTGTCTCTTTTCTTCGTTCAATCTACACAATCGTAATTCTTCTTCTTGTTTAATTCGTAACTCTTCTTGTTGTTCTCTATATTTCTTTTCTTGTTCTACTCTTTGTTGCTGTTGAGCTACTTTTAATTGCGAATCCCTAATCAACAACTCTTCAGGTGTAAATAACAAATCATATTCAGTTTGTGCTCTAGCTAATTGTTCAGTCAGCCTATTACGATTGTCTCTATAGATTTTATAGTTTGATGCTGTTTGAGCTTGAACCGATAAGTCATAATCTAATAATTCTATTTCATCTTTAATTTTTTGAATATTTCTACGATGTTCTTGTTTTTTTTGTTCCATTAGTTATTGATATTTATTATATAATATAAAATTTGATATAATATTTCAATTTTTTTATTATATATAATTCTATAAAATACAACTATTTGTTTTCATAGGATTGTCGACACAATGGACACTCTAAATTATCATTATTTAAAAACCATTTATCAATACATTTTTTATGAAATGTATGGCTACATATATTTAGTTCACGTTTAAATTCATTTAATTTATAATTTTCATGGCAGATAGCACAAACATCCAATTTATCAAGTAGTGCGTCACCTTCCTTTATTTTACGATATTTGGGTAAATGGTTAGTTACTTCCCGTAGTTTTTTCTTTTTATTAACTAAATCCTGAATTTGCGTTGATAAAAAAGTTAACTCGTAGGTTAGTTCTTGTTCACTTCCAGTTTCATCTAAGTATTTGTCGTTCCAACGTATAGTATAATCTGAATATATATCTAAACTTCCTAACTGTGAATTAACTACTTCTTCAAATATATTATGAATTATTAAAGAAACTTCTGGTTGGTCAAGTGACCCATTATTATTTATCGTAACAGCGAATTGATGTAATAAATCATTTAATATTGGATTTGTTGTTATTAAATTATTATCCATATAAAATATAATCCTTATATATAATAATATATATTATCTTTATTTTAATAATACGAAATGAATTTATACATACATATTCAAAAAAGTTCTGTCGTTAACATTAATATTTTTCAATAACATATTTACAATTTTAGTATTAACTTTCATAGGGAATTCAATTTTGTCTAGATTATATGGTAAAATGATTCTTTCACTATCTTGTTGATTAGACATTGTAAATTGTAGAATATTAAGTCTTGATATAATTGTTTCTATAGTTCTTCTTAGTGTTCGAACTCCTTCTTCATGGCTACAAAATGTTGTGATTATTTCACGAATTACCGTTTCATCATCAAATATCACATCATCTGGTTTCATTCCAATGTCGGATATGATTTGTGGAATTAGAAATCCTTTAGCTATATGAATTTTATCTTCAATATTAAAACCTTTGGTTTGTATAACATGTAAACGGTCAAGAAGAATTGGGTTGATTAGGCTAATATCATTAAAACTAAATATGAAAATGCATTTAGACAAATCAAAATCTATTCCTGAAAAGTAATTATCGTGATAGCTCATATTTTGTGAAAAATCAGTTAGATGGCATAAAAAGTTATAAATATCAGCACCTTTTGACGAGTTAGATACTTTATCTAATTCATCAAAGAATATAACTGGGTTCATAACTCCAGCTTCTTTAATACATTGCATAATTCTTCCACATTGACTTCCAACATATGTAAAATCATGACCATTAAGAACATTCACATCACTCATACCACCCAAACTTATTTGAGTAAAAGGTCTATTAAGTGCCTTTGCTATACCATTTCTAACCAGAGTTGTTTTACCATTACCAGGTGGTCCTTGAATAGCTAAACATTTACCACGAGACTTGGGATTTGTAATATATTGTGTAATATATTCTAAAATTTGTACCTTTGTATCGATATGTCCATAAATACTAGCATTGAGTTGCGTATATACATCTTTAAGATATGTATTAATAACTTCTCGACCATTCTCTAATTTTATAGTCATGTCACGATAAATATTAAAGGGAACCATACTAAGACTTTCAGCCCATGTTGCTATTTTTTGTCCATCATCGCTATTGGTTTCGTCTGCTTGATTAAGTTTTTTCAAAATTAAATGTTTTATACCATCACTAATATTACTTTCGATTATACGAAATCTCAGAGGAACTTTTTGGCGATGAACATCCAATAAAATTTGCTCCATGCCCATAATTTCAAGTCTTTCTTGTTCTGATTTGGATTTTAAATACTCAACTTCTTCATCATTATATTGATAAACCCAACTTTCATCCGAATTTTCAGTAGAATATGTGTCTTCATCTTCTTCATCACTCTCACTACTATCATCACTCTCACTACTATTATCACTTATTTCAGTTTGTATATTTTTGCTTAAGAGTGCTTTATATAATATATTGAGTGCCTTAGACTGTTTACTTGTTTTTTTTGGTTTCACTACTTTTTCCACTTCAACTTCATGTCCTATATTATCAATTGCGTTATAATCTACTGTAATATTAGGACAACGCGATCGTGTCATATATGGATGTGATATATTATCAATTACAGGAATATCTTCATTTTTATTATCACTAATGTCTTTATTAATACTATCTTTATTTATACGTGGCATTTCTAATAGAAGTCTTTTTTATTAAAATTATCAAAACAGTTGTAAATCAATTTTTTTTGTAATTAGTATTAGAAAAATATTAATTTAACATAGCAGTTTGATTAAATATACAAATAAAATAATGTATAGCACAATAATAAAAGTATATAAAAGTTATAGTTATTATTTTAAATAATACATATATATAAAATTAAGTATGGCTAATGAAATAATTGATATTAATAATATAAAACAATTAGATAAAACATTATATAATATTATTATTTTAAAGTCAGACAATATTAAAATATTTCTAAATATATACAAATTTTGGACTAAAATAGATAATAATGACCATAAAAATCAGATAAAAAAATATATTGTAAATTATGGTTATATGCTTTTTTGTAAATTATCTTATAAATTATTACATTCACTATCAGAAGATATACTTCTAAATCTAATAGAATTATTAGATTTTGTTTACAGCAATGGATCTAATCGTATTAAAGAAAATATTTTTAAAGCTATTGAAAATGGTTTTTTAAAGATTTATGAGAAATTCTGGAATTGGACGGTTATAAAACATTTTTTACGATATAAACCTTTACAAGACTGGTTTTTAAATACAAATATAAGTAATCCATTAGAATTCGAGAAATCGAAATTTTTAGGAAAAATACTATCAATGGATAAAATGAATGGGGAAAAATATCAAAATATAGAATTAACACGAAACATTCAAAATGAAATGAGGACACATATATTTGAAATATTTTCAGATATATATCAAAATAATGCTGAACAGTTATTTAAAATATTAAATAGTATTGTTATATTTAACTTACCTAAATCACAAATTACGAACCATACATATTATTCTGACTTTTTAAATACATATCATTTTATTGATACGTGCCTAAGTATAATACTCTATCTAAATAGTCAATTTACAGAAACGCAAGAAAATATAGATTATAAATATATTTATAATGAAAACTGCACCATTTATAAATATAATAGTATTACGGTAGCAGGAGAAATTATTGTTTCAGATAATTCAACATTTAATAATAGAACAAAATGGCATTTTTTAATATATGGATATTATCGTATTCTATACTATAGTTTGATAACACAAAATTATAACTGTATTATTCAAAATGCTTTAGCATTAGATACTTCAACACAAATAATCCTTAAAAAATATATTGATCTTAATAATGTTTATATTAATAATCCATATAACCAATCAGAAATTACTAAGTTTTTGCATAATTTTATAGATAATTTAGATTATACATTAGCAACAGAAGATATAATTTATGAAATTTTACAATTTTATTCTTACAATATGGAACATAATAAACAATTTATTATTGTAAACATAGATTTATTGCCTATATATTTTTTTAAAAAAATTATAATGAATAATACTATTTTTAAAAATCCTTATATAAGGTTGAGGGCTACAAAATTAATTTATTTATATGAAATGTATTATAGTAAATTAGATTTAGGCGACAATTTTTTAAATTCTCTAGTAGAACTATCAATTAATATTCATCATTTAGCAGGAATGGATCAGTATAGCGAAAGAATATTTCACCAATCCAATATTATAAAAATATTATTTGAAAAATCGTTTATTACATCAAATAAAGAATTATTCATAGTTTTATTTACTGAATTTGATAGTGTATTAAGTAATAAAATGACTGAACTAAGAAATATAATATTAAATTCAAATAATATAGAATTAAGTTTATTAAATTCTTATCATAAAAATTTAGATATCTATTTAAATCATATTAAAAATTTCATATCCTATATTGAATTATGCTTTAGCAAAAACAATGGACCTTTTAATGATGTAAATGTGGATATTGCTTATCATTTTTGTAAATTTATATATTGTATATTTAAGAATATGTTTGATAAAAATAGCCATGTAATAAAGATAAACTATAATGTCTCAGATATGAATATGAATTTCTGGTTATTATTTAAAAAATATGTATTAGATTTATTCATAAATCAATTTTCGGTGATATTAAAATTGCCAAATGTAATAAATACACTTTATACATTTTATCCTGATATTGAAGAATTTATATCATTATTTGATACAGAATTTCAAACTAATTATCTGGATGAATATACAAATAGTATAAAACAAATTGAAAATACAATTTTACCAGATAATTTACCAAATGAATATTTAGATCCTATTTTATTTACACCAATAATTCATCCTATGGTTTTGCCTGAAAGTGGTTTAATAATTGACCGAACAGTTATTATGTCTTATCTTTTAGAAAATAAATATGACCCTTTTAATAGGCAACCTATTACTTTTGAGCAATTGGAACAATATAATTCATTAGATAATGTTAAAGCGAAATGCACTGAATTTATATTAAAAAGAGATCAATGGATTAAAGAGATGTGTCCTAATACAAATACAACTACAAATACAACTACAAATACAACTACAAATACAACTACACCTACAAATTTATAAAATTTATTTAAGAAAAAACTATTTTTTAAATAAAGTTTATAGGTAATAGTTATATCCAACATAGAAATGGAATATGTTAGCATTTTATGAAAATCACTGTAATAATAGCATCTGTAATAACCTACAAAATTTATAAAAAAATTTATACTTTAATTATCATAGGGTTTAATTTTTGATTTAAGCTCTTTTATTAAATCTATCATAATTGTATTTTGTATTTTTTGTGTTTGGACTTTTATTAATGGAACTGTAGGTGGTAGAGGAGGAGGTGGTGGTGCAGGAATTTGAATTTGATTATTTGTATTCATTTGTAAATAATTGTTTTGATTAACATAATTTACAGGAGAAATCAACTTGCTATTATAAAATTCAAGTTGTAATTTTAGAATTGATATTTCATTTTTTTGTTCATGATTTATTTGGAGTAATTGACTGTATTCACATTTTAAATTTTTATATTTTTCTTTTGTTTTATTATATCTATTATTTAAGTTAGATAAATCACATTGAGATTGATAACAATAGAAATTTTGTGCTTCTAACATAATTTTAAACTGTTCTAAATTTTCTATTATTGTTTTATCATCTGGAATTCGACTATAATTAAATATATGGTTCATAGTATTAATCTTATATTATAAATATGTCTTTTATTTATAACATAATTTTTTTATAAATTTGGTTTAGCATTTTCTATTATTTTATATTATTATTTGTAAACACGCATTTATTTTCACATTTCATATAAACTATCAGCATTTTTTTAAGATTTTAATTGTTTTTTTATGAAATAAGCATTGTGCTATATACTTCAATATCATCAACTTTAAAGCTATAGTTACCAAATAGTTTATTATTATTTGCTTCATATGTGAATTTTGCTGCATAATTAGTTCCATTTTGATTTAAAGATACATGTAAATCATGTCCACCACCAAAAGTTGGTCCATAATATGAATGGTCATATAAAGAAAACATTTCAAATCTAACATTATAGTATTTGTATACATTATTATTTTCTATCGTAAATAAAAATGCTTTACGCACAGGAATATGCACATAATTATTACGACTTGCCCAGTGAACTGGCGTATAACCACCTGATATACGATTATTAGATTTAATTACTGTAATCGTTGGTCCTTGATTATCACACAGAGAGTGAAAAACTTTTGGACTAAAGCCATGAACACTACCCTTATATAAAAGTTTTACTTTTTCTCCAGATGTACCTAATTTTTTCAAAATATCATTGTTTAGCAAACTACCTTTTCTTAAATTTATCACTGTTTTTTTAGCTATTTCAATATTTTCATCGTTTTTAATTTTATTTAATATTTCAACGGATAAAGGATTACTTGAACTTAAATACATAAAATTGGTAATTGTACAGGGAGCCGCTTCATAATTATATGAACTATATATTGCGGCTGTTCCTTTTGTTTTAATAACATTCTTAAGGTCAGGCTTATCAATATTTTCAACAAGTTCAGTATTAATATATATTTTAAAATTAGTTCCACTTTTTATTAACATTACATTTACATCTTCACCCAAAGGTAAAGATTTAGAGCAATTTGATAAGATGTTATTATAATTATTTTTGGTGCTATATACATAATTTAAATTACTAGTGCCTTTACATATCCAAGCACCTGGAATACGAGAAAATTCCTCTTTGTCGGAATGTTCAATTTGTTCATTTTCATCTGAGGATGATAGGTTTTCATCTGTTAATGATGTTACTACAAAAATTTGAGTATCATATGGTTTAATACTTTCTAATTTAATATTAAAATTAATCGCATAATTTTCACTTAAACTAACATGACCCAATAACATATTTGATAAAGGTTCGTATGAACCCTTTTTGATCAATACATCATTAATTCCAGATTTTTGTAATGTTGGTTCAGAACTAGCTAAATACACTTGGTTTTTTGAATTTTTACATGGTTCATTAGTTATCGTATATAAGTTGCCTGTAAAGCATTTCTTATTATCTAATCTAAAATATTTATGATTATTAATCTTAGCCCTATTCGCGCATGATAGTTCATTATAATTATTGCCGTGATACATATTAATATTAGATTTATTATCGTAACATCCCAATGGTATATTTATATCGACTGTGTTTGATGTTTCCGTATCTATATCTATAGGAGTATTTGGAATATTTGTAAATAATTCTGAAAATACAATATCACCTTTTTTATTTATTAACAAAAATATCCATTTATTATTACCACTTCTATTTGACGAAATTATCACCTTATTTATTTCAAATTCACTACCAATATCAATCGATGTATAATTTGATTCTGTTTTTTTATTAGATTGTAAAGCGGAAATATCTATATTTTTACTAAAAAATTGAAAATTAGCATCCTTTATCCAATCAGATTTATCTAAATCTATAATTCGCATATATTGTGCTTTAATACCATTTAAATCTAAATCCAACAAACTAGTGTCTATTTCTTTTATACATTTATCAATGTGTGTAACAGAACTAGATTGTAAGTAACCTTTAGACTCATCCATAGCATTATTTAAAATATATCTTTTAAAATCAAAATCATTTAGTTTAGATAAATCATTTTTATCATATTTTATTTCGTCATTAATATTTATTGAATTATTATCTGTTTTACCATATACACAGTTTTTACCAGCAATAATCATATCATCATAAATACATGCATTTTTATCTTTACGATCACAAGTCATATTTTCGAGTGTTACTCTATTAAAATCAAATATACTTGTTTTTATTTTTAAAATAGATATTAAACAAATAATAAGAAATATAAATATTATAATTTCCATCATATATTTATATATTATATCTTTTTTTACAAAAGATGTTATATATAAATTATAACAATAGTCAATATTTTGGTTGTTATATAAAAAAATTACTATTCTTCAGAGTCAAATATTTTCTGTGAATATTCTTCAGATTGCAACATCATCTCCATTATTTGTGGAGCATTGAGTGATAAAGCACTTCTTAGTTCTATAAAAGTTTGCCCTGGTAATAAATTAAAAACCTCTGGATTAAATTTGGTAGCCCATTTATTAATTATTCCTATTGCTGTTCTCCTTGTTCCATCTTTGTATTTTTTGTTTAGTTTTATTTTCTTGTTTCTATTATTTCTAATTGCCTTAAGTACACGTTTTTTATTCCTTTTTAAATCATAGGTATCAAGCACTTCTAATGGGTCAATATCAGGGTCAACTTGCGACATAATACGGTCATATTCTTTTTGGTCGTTTTCTAATCTTTTATTTAATTCTGGTAAATCTTCTTTAGTCCAATATTTTATAATCCAATCGTCGTCTCTTCTGAACTTCTCTACCGTTTTTCCCATCTGTATATCTTTAATTATAGAACTACAATAATCAATGCGGTTTTTCACCCATTTTGCGGGCCAAGCCAATTTATATGTTTTTTTTATTTTTATCCTATCAGCTTGTGTAAGTGGTTCTTTTTTTTCTAATAATCTCACAATAAATGACTGAAGTTCATCTTCTAATTTTAATAATTCTGTATCAAGTTTCCAATTTTCCCATTCTATGTAATATTTGAAATATTCCTCACATTCATTTTTAAAAAAATCAATTTCATCTAGAAGACTTAGCAATTTTAATACATATATATCTTTATCATCTACTTCTGCGAGCCTACTGTCTACTTCTAATATATAATCACTAAAATGTTGTATTTCATGTAATCTATTTGAACATTCGTCCCCACCGTGCCATTTGGGCTCATCCCCTACCCCTCCGCTATAGATTTTTTTATTCGCAATTTTGCTTTTATTTCTTACAGCTTTATTTTTTATATTTTTTAATGAAGTTTTCTGAATTTTCATTGTCCTGAAATATATCTATAATCAATATATTTTAATAAAAAAAATGATTATAATGCTTATTAAGAAATCAATGTTATAGGTTCTAATTCCAAAAAACATGATTAGACATTAGTGATTTATTGATATATTTTAGATAATAATCATATACTTGCTCTTTCCCACAATATTTAAGACTATAGACACTTTTAACCTTTGGTTCCAAT
>Ga0164292_10005017_pt1 | contig 10819 bp, 7 predicted proteins | sample GEODES117metaG_FD_111486 | JGI IMG/M metagenome (GOLD analysis project Ga0164292, IMG submission 111486) | Eutrophic lake water microbial communities from Lake Mendota, Wisconsin, USA - GEODES117 metaG | ecosystem: Environmental > Aquatic > Freshwater > Lake | place: USA: Lake Mendota, Wisconsin... | reverse complement strand
ACGTGGCACTGGGTCAATCGGCTCCTTTGATCAACACCGACAAGGCTGCTTCAGAGTTCATCAGCGATAATGCCAGACCCTCCTTCCTGATCAAGCGCATAACAATCGTGGGCAGGGTAGATACCATGAAGGCCGTTGTGAAAACATCAACCGTAAGGTCGATTAAAGGCGACTATGCTCGCTATAAGCCTGTGGTAGATTCTATCTGGTGGACGTCAAAAGATTCTCTCCATCACGATGTATCTGTGCTGTTGCACCTCGAGGGACAAGGTATTCCTCTCCCAGCAAACTATGTGCGAGGATCCGTGCGGCTTACCGTGAGCGCGGCGTATCGGCATGGAGATGACTGGATTGCTACGTCCTCAGAAGCATTCACCGTTCCTGTTGCAAACGTCGAGATTCCACGTCCCATTGTATCACAGTCCAAGATGGAAGTAGTCCTCGGTAAAGAGACACCACGTTCTCTGCCATTTGAGATACGAGGCATCCGCGTCTTAACTACAGGCAAGGACACGGTAGATCATCTTCCAGAGGTACGAAACTTTACACTCAGCGATGTTGCGGTTGAGTACGCAGACGAATCTCTTGTAACATCAGACCCCTCACTGGATTCGCTCCGTTCTGTGGAACTCACCGCTTCGGTCTCGGCCAGCGGAGAGATTGTTATCAGCGGAAACATCAAGCACCCGCAGCCTAAGGCCGGGAAGAAGATCCCAAAGCTCGAGTCAGCAACATTCTCCATCAACGTTCGTGCACGACTCAATCACCGTGGAGGTAAGGGGCTTGCACGCACCCGCACGATCGATGTTTCGCTGTTTGAGAAGCAGTAACGACTACTGCTGATATCCGCCGCCAAGCGCCTTGTAGAGCCTAATGTATGCGCGGTACTGAGTTGCCCGCGCAGAAATGTACGAGCGCTGTGCATCCAGTAACGAACGCTGTGCGTCCAGAACCTGCAGGTAGGGAGTAGCGCCGTAACGATAGCGTAGCTGCGACAATCGCAGTACTTCGTTTACAGCTACAAGTCCTTCTTGTGAGGCCTTAACCTGCACGTGTCCGTTCGTAACGATCGTGATAGCATCGTTGACATCTTTGACCGCATTGAGTACTGCCGTCTTGTATGCGAATTGAGCTTGCATCGATTGTGCCTCTGCGCCATCAACGCGAGCCGCGTTTCGTCCGGCATTAAAGACAGGTTGCACAAGATTGCCGGCAAACTGGTAGGCAAATGACGCCGGATCGAAAAGTGTGCCGGCCTGCAAACTCTGCAGTCCAGCATCGCCCGTGAGCGAAACACGTGGAAACTGTTGTGCCACGGCTACACCGACTTCTGCAGTAGCAGCTTCGAGCTCGTACTCAGCGAGCTGTACATCGGGCCTACGCTCGAGCAGCGAGCCAGGAAGCCCCGTAGGAAGGGTGTCCGGCACGATAAGTTCCTCGATTGAACCTCCACGCTGTACCGGAGTGCCCGGCATACGCGCGAGCAGCACATTGAGAGTGTTCTCTGTCTGCTCAATCGCAGCAATCGTCGGTGCGATAGTGCCCTCGATACGATGGAGTTCTGCTTTTGCCTGACGGTAATCAAGTTCTGATGTCTTGCCGGCATCGAACAACGTCTTGGCAACCTTCAAATATTCCTGACGATTAGCAAGATTGGAATCAAGCTTCTTCTTGATCTCGTCAAGTTCGAGAAGAGTAACATACGTCTCTGCTACAGAGCCCACCAGTGTAAGAACGGCAGCACGGTTTCCTGCATAGCTGCCAGACAATCGAGCACGTTGTGCTTCGGTTCCTCTGGCGATTCTTCCAAACACGTCGATCTCCCAATTGAGCATAGCAGACAAGCCGAACACTCCCTGGAGCGCACTTAGTGCTTCAGCGCTTTGATTTGGAAACCGATTCTTTGAAAGCTTGGATTCGCTACCAGTTGCAGCAAGATCTAGCTGTGGGTACCACTGCGATGACTGGATAGTAACACCAGCCTTGGCCTGTTCAATGCGGGCTAGGGTGCCTTGTACGTCGTAGTTCTGCCTGAGCGCAAGAGCGATGTAGTTGTTGAGTACCGAATCGCCATAGATCTCAAAGTACCTTTGGTCCGCCAGCGAACGATCGTTTGCAGCTACTCCGCGGTATGTCGCGGGCATCGCTAGATCTGGTCTGCGATAATCGGGCCCTAGTTTGCATGACGTGAGTAGTCCTGCTGCAATGATCAAGGCCATTGCGATGCTATACCAAGTATGACTACGCATGTTTTTGCCCCTTTCCGCGAGACTCAATAAAGGCAAAAAGTGCCGGAGCAAGTGTAACACCGATGATTGTTGCAACCACCATCCCAAAGAACACTGCCGTGCCCACCGACTTGCGCGCACCTGCGCCAGAACCACTGGCCGTCATGAGTGGAACAACGCCAAGGATGAACGCAAAGGCAGTCATCAGAATAGGACGGAATCGGAGCCTTGCACTCTCAAGAGCGGCTTCATGTGGCGTAAGCCCAGCTTCCTCTTGTCGCATTTTGGCAAACTCAACGATAAGGATGGCATTCTTTGCAGCAAGACCAATAAGAAGAATAAGGCCAATCTGCACGAAGACGTCGTTAGCAAGCCCCATAACCCAGATACCGAAAAATGCACCAAATGCGGCCACCGGCGTTCCAAGTAGAACGCTCCAGGGAAGCTTCCACGAATTGTACTGTGCTGCAAGAAGCAAAAACACAAACAGCACGGCCATGCCAAAGGTTGGTAGGGGGCTCGGTGCACGCTTCTGTTCGTAGGAGAGTCCGGCATACTCAATACCCATGCCGTTTGGCAGCGATGCGGCAGCAACCTCTTCCAACGCCTTCATGGCATCTCCGGTGGTATATCCCTTACCAACCTGCGAAGAGATCTCTACAGAACGGTAGAGATTGTACCGGTAGGTGATCTCTGAACCATTGGTCTGCGAAACGTTCACAAGCGTAGAGAGCGGAATCATGCTGCCCGTTGTGGCGCTGCGAACGAAGAATGCGCCGATGTCCGACGGACGCTGGCGGAACTGGCTCTCGGACTGAAAGAACACTCTATAGAGTCTTCCGAACTTGTTAAAATCGTTTACATATGCGCCGCCAAGCATCGACTGCAGCACCTGGAATACCTGGTCTACTGGAACTCCCAGTTTACGCGCCTTTTCGCGGTCGAGTTCTATCTTCATCTGCGGCACGGTTGCATCGAACTGCGTAAAGAACGATCCAAGCTCCGGACGCTTAGCGCAGGCATCAGCAAAGCGCGCAGTCTCTGCTGCCAGCTCCGACACACTACGAGTGCCTGATTTGTCCTGCAGGTAGAATTTTACACCGCTGGCATTGCCGAAGCCGGGAATTGGCGGCATCGAGAACGAAAAGACGATTGCCTCTGGAATACTGCGAAATGCGGCATTGAGCTGCTCAACGATCTTGGTGTCAATAAGCTCCTTGCGTTCTTCCCAGTCCTTTAGACGAACGAACATCGACGCAACATTTGATGTTGACGCATCAGCGATAAACGAGACGCCAACAACGGAGATGTAGGATTCCACGCCTTCCTGCTTTGCAAGAATCTGTTCCACCTTACGGACAACTGCATCGGTCCGCGGCTGCGAGGCCGCATTTGGCAATGCAATGTTGACCATGATGATGCCCTGGTCTTCTGGCGGCACGAATCCCGACGGCAGACTCGATACAGTAATCCCTGTAAGAAGTGCGAACACAACAACGCCAACTATCGACAGCACAGACTTCCGGACAAGACGCGTCACAACGGACATGTAGCCATTCGTGAACCGTCCAAACACGTTATTGAATGTTCGATAGAATGGGGCAAGCGGACTTGGCTTCTCAGGGTTTGGTTGCTTCAGCAGCAACACGCAAAGAGCGGGGCTGAGTGTAAGGGCGCTAAATGCAGAGAAGAGGGTAGAGACAGCAACCGTGATGGCAAACTGCAGATACATACTTCCCGTGATGCCGCCCATAAATCCAACGGGCACGAAGACCGCTGCAAAGATGAGCGCGATTGCAACGACGGGTCCAGCAACCTCCTTCATCGCCATCAGCGTGGCATCTTTGGGAGAGTGCCCATGCTCCATGTGGTGCATGACTGCCTCTACTACAACGATCGCATCATCAACTACGATGCCGATGGCAAGAACCAGGCCGAACAGTGAGAGCGTATTGATCGAGAACCCAAGCATCGGGAACAAGATGAACGTGCCGATCAGCGATACAGGTACCGTGAGAAGCGGAATCAGCGTAGCACGCCAGTTCTGCAGGAAGATGAAGACAACAAGAATCACTAGGGCAACAGCTTCCAGAAGCGTCTGGATGATCTCATCGATCGATGCCTGCACTGCAGGCGTTGTATCGAAGCCAACCTGAACCTTGATGTCGTTGGGGAAGGATGACCGCATTGATTCAAGCTTGGCGTAGATCCCCTTTGCCGATTCAAGCTGATTGGCTCCGGGCATCAGATAGACAATCAGGGCCGTTGCCGGCTTGCCATCAAAGCGGGAACTCATGCCATAGTATTCGCTGCCGAGTTCAGCCCGGGCAACATCCTTCACACGAACAACACGTCCGTCTGCGGTTTCCCGCACAATCACATTCTCGAACTCTGCTGGCGTGGAGAGTTTTCCTGGGGCAAGAACGGAATAGGTGAGCTCTTGTCCTTTCGATGTAGGCACGTCACCAAGCTTGCCGGCCGGTGCCTGAATGTTCTGCTCACGGAGCGCACTGATGACATCTGTGGGTGTTAATCCAAGACGTGCCATCTTATCTGGCTGCGCCCACAGGCGCATGGCATACTCAGCACCGATAAGATCTACGTTGGATACACCTGGTACGCGCAGCAGCTGATCGCGGACGTTGATCATTGCGAAGTTGTTCAGGAAAATGCCGTCGTACTTTCCGCTCTCGGAGTACACCGAGATTACCATCAGGATAGACGGATTGATCTTGCTAACGGTAAGACCTTGCGCATTGACCTCTTGAGGCAGCCGAGAAGTGGCCCTCGAGGCCCGGCTCTGCACCAGCATATTGGCAATGTTGATGTCGTTGCCCGGCTCGAAGGCAATGTCGAGCTTCATGTTGCCATCGCTCGTATTCTTCGACAACATCGACAGCTGGTTGTCGAGTCCGTTGATCTTCTGTTCCAGCGGTGTAGCTACAGACTGCTCAACAACTTCGGAACTCGCGCCAGGGTAGGATCCCTGCACACGAATGATAGGGGGCGCAAGCGCCGGAAACTTCTCGATTGGCAGGCGCAGCAGGGAAACTGTACCCACCAGAAGGATAACGATGGAGATAACGATCGCAAAGATCGGTCTTCGTACGAAGAAGGCTGAGAACATGATCGGCCCCCTTACTTCGACGAAAGGAGTGAGTCTATCGAGATAGCACTGGGCTTGGTTGCTACCGGCACACCGTCGCGGATCATCTGGAGTCCGTCGATAATGATCTGCTCACCTGCAACCAATCCCGACTCAACAATGATAACGCTGCCGATGCGCTGGCCGAGCTCGACATTCCGATAGGACACTTTGTTGTTTTTCACGACCGCTACGCGCGCCTGACCCTGCAGCTCGGTAATAGCGCGTGCAGGGATTACAATAGCCCCTTGACGCATTTCTGTGGTTACCTGAACTCGTCCAAACTGTCCTGGACGCAGGAACTCTCCAGGGTTGGCAAACTCTGCATCGATACGAAGCGTGCCAGTAGCCGGGTCCACTGCATTGTCTGCAACAACAAGCTTGCCTCGGTGCGGCCATACGGACCCATCGGCAAGTGTAAGCTGGACTGGCATTGTGCTTGCGGTTTTGTTCTGTGCAGAGCGTTTATAGGCCAAGTACTCCTGCTCCGAAAGATTAAAGGTAACTCGAATTGGATCGATCTTAGAGACCCTTGCCAGCAGGGTATTGTCGCCTCTCCCGACCAGGTTGCCCGTTCCTACAGCTGCAATGCTAGCAACACCGCTAATAGGCGACTTTACATCACAATAGCTGAGGTCGAGTTGTGCTTTCTCGAGCGCCGCCCGCATCGCACTTACCGTTGAAGCGGTTGCTTGCTCAAGTGCAACTGCTGCGTCGTATTCCTGACGTGAAATTGCGTTTTCCTGCACAAGGGGCTTGTAGCGCGCTAAATCCTGACGAGCACGCGCATTCGTTGCCTGTGCCTCGGCCAAACGGGCACGTGCCTGGTTAACAAATGACCTGTAAGTCGACGGGTCGATTTTGAACATCGACTCTCCGGCACGCACATCTCGTCCCTCTTTGTACATAATTGCTTCGAGGTATCCTTCTACACGTGCACGGATGTCCACGTTGAACGAACCCTTCGTTTGCCCAACCCACTCCATGGAAATGGGCACCTCGCGAGCTTCGACCGTGAATACTGTAACAGCGAACTTGGCTGCCGATGTGTTTTCCTCCCTGCTACAGCCCAAAGAAAGCACAAGGCATGCAGTTACTGCTGCAAAAAGGTAATTGGCTTTAGAAACCATTGTATACACTCCGTATTTTCCGGGTGCAAAGATGCCGATTCCGAGCCAATAATTCGTCTGCACGGAACCGATATGGTGCCGTTTAATGGGGATACAACAGTGGACATGAGCCTCCTAGTGGCATCATTCGTTGGGATTTTTATCCTCATGATTTCGGTTACCTTGTTTCTCCGTCGGCGAGCAATGTTGTCGAAAGAGTCTGCGCCAACGATCTCCGGCCTGCTCATGAACGTCATTTGTCCCGCGCTATCCTTTTCTTCTATTGCACGTTCACGCATCGATGTTTCGGAGCTTCTGGCCGGAGGCCTCATCGTTACGTCGGAGTTGCTCATTGGTGTTTTGGCGTACTCACTTGGCCGTTGGGTTCTCAAGCTCGAGCGGGCGTCTCTCGGGTCATTTGTATTGGCAACAATGTTTGGTAGCGGCGCGCTGATAGGCAACGCACTAATCAAGGTGATCTTTCACGATAATCCGACGATGGTATCGATGTCAACGATCATCAGTTCATTGGGGATCGGTGTCCCGATCAATACGATTGGCATTCTGATCGCATTGCATTTTGGATCAGCTTCATCGGAACGCTCGCCCCTTGCCAGCATGCGACGATTCTTTGTTGAACCCTGCATGCTTGCAATCTATGCGGGGATACTGTGGCTTGTATTGGGCATTCCTCAGGATGGTCTTCTTGTAGAAACGATCTTTGGAGCATGCGTCATGATCGGAGCAGCGCTTCCTTTCTGTTCAGCAATGCTTGTTGGTCTGACGTTAGAGATCTTTCACATCGGTAAGAGTGCTAAGATCCTTGTGGCTTGCGTTGCTCTGGCACTCGTTGTGGAGCCATTTATCTTGAAGGGTCTGCTCGGCCTTTATTCAATAGACCCAACAGTTGGTCTGATAGCTATGCTACTAACAGCCATGCCTTCTTCACCCCTTTGTGTTGTCCTTGCTGTCCGCTACGGTTGTGACGCCGAACTGAGTAGTAAGCTCGTTGCAACAACACTGATTGTTAGCGCACTCACACTGCCCCTGATAGCATTGTTTTGAATAGTCTCATTCTAGGCTGCAGCACGCTCAGCATGCTGCAGTCGGGCAAGCCTCATGGACTTCGTTCTGAACCTTGGGATAAAGGCTCCGAGGATGTATGTGCGGATGAGGTACCACCATATGCTGCGCTCGAGTAGAGACGGGTCGATGGTGTGTTCGATAGCAGCATGATTCTTTGGAGCAAGACTCCAGTGCGTACCAGCCTTATCGTGATGTACGGTGTGGAATCCGTTGTTGAAGAGCATCAAGTTCAGGATGCCCGTGAAGTTGCGCGAGTGATTCACCGGCGATTCTTCGTCGGCATGAACATGCTGCACAAAGTTGAACACCAACACTGCAAACAGACCAACCTGCTGTGGAATGATCACATACAGCAGAGCTTTACGCCAATCAATAAGGAGGGCGGCGCCGATCCATACTCCGAGAGCTACGTATTGCATGGCGCAGAGCCAGAACTTTCGGCGATCGGTTGTAAATAGCTCCTTGAGATAGTCGCGAATTGGCTTCTGCTGGTGATAGGAACTTACCATAGGGTAGATCAATAGCATCAGCAGATGGTTCTGCTCTGTGAGGCGATACGTGATGGTGTAATCGCCCTCTTTGTTATTGAGAGCATGATGATTCTTGTTATGTGTCGGTATCCATCCAAATGCCGGGAAACCATAAAACACCGTTAGCCAGTAATCAGTGAAGTGGTTCAGCGTGCTCTTGCGAAAGATCGGCAGATGGTTGTGGTTATGAGCGATAACCGTAACGGCAATTGACAGGAAAAGGTACACTGGGTACAACCACCAATTCAGCGAAGGTTGCATCCATTGGTAAAAGAAGAGTGCGGTCGTAACGACCATATAACCGACAGTGCGGCGATCAGCTTTGTAGCGTAGCATACCTCTTTGGCCCCTTGTAAAAATTGACGAGCCGTAAGATACGGCAATTCACTATGTTCGGTCGGCACATAACGTAACCTTTTTACGGAGTTTTAGATGTCAATCAAGGCCTTTCTTGCGACAGCGGCAGCTGCGCTCACGATCATGTTCAGCAATCCAGCTAACGTACACTGCGATTCTGGTGTTGGTATGCAGTTCGGTGAGCCAGGGACGGTTGGCCTTTCCCTTCGTTTTCACAATACGGCCATTGGCGCAGCCTGGAATTTTAGCGATAATGGCTATCTGCACGTAAACATCGACCAATGGGCTATGCGCGAAGAGCTTGCAAAACCTATCGACTGGTTCGCTGGATACGGTGTAGATGCCGGCATCGGCGACGACTTCCGCATTGCCGCCCGAATCCCTATTGGTTTGATCTGGGAGCCAAACAAGGATTTTGAAGTCTTTGCTCAAGTAGCTCCGGGACTAAAAGTGCTGCCGGCAGTTGACTTCTATTTTGGCGCAGCCGTTGGAGCACGATACCGGTTCTAACCTATGCTTCAACACGAGTTTTTTGAGTTTTTCAAGGGGCTTAGCCAGAACAACTCCAAGGCATGGTTTGATGAACATCGTACCCAGTACGAGCGGTTCGTTAAGAAGCCCTTTGCGCTGCTCGTGCAGGATCTTATCGATCGTGTTCGAGAGGTAGACCCCTTTGTGCTGCCGATGGCAAAGGATGCGATCTTCCGCATTAATCGTGACATCCGATTTGCAAAGGATAAGACGCCATACAAAACCTCGACGGGCGCCTTTCTAAACCGTCATGGGAAAAAGGCCCTCGGCATGCCGGGCCTTTACTTCGAGGTCTCCCACGATCGAGCGGGTATTGCAGGGGGCACGTACCGTCCAGACCCTGAGCAACTTGAGCGCCTCCGGGACTTGCTCATGCACGAAGGCACGGCTTTTCGCGCAGCGATAGGGAAACCGTCGTTCATTGACGCCTTTGGTCAGGTACTTGGGGAAAAGGCGAAGATCATTCCCAAGGAATTCAAAACAGCGGCGGAACGCGAGCCCCTTATCTACAGCAAACAGTTGTACTGGTGGAAGGAACTCGACGTTTCGGTGTTTCAAGAGAGCACCTGCGTTGATGTGCTGTTCGAGCATTACATGGCTCAGAGAGATGCGCAGGTACTCATCGAGTCCGCCTTGTATGATCAAGAGTAACAGATAGCAACATTTGTTGTACAAGACACAACACACGCACAGTATGCTACAACCAATTGACTTTGAAATGCTCTCCGAGGAGCAGCGGAATAAGCTTCAGCAGTACTACGAAGCGTTTGAATACAAGGAGCATGAGTATGTATTCAGAGCTGGTGAGCCGTCCATCAAGGGATACGTTGTATTGGAAGGCGAGGTTCGATTCGAGGTAGCCACAGATGAGCTTGATGCAGAACGTGTACTGGAGATCGTCCCAGCTGGGGTGGTGTTCGGGGAAAGCGGCCTACTTGGTTCTGGCAAGCAAGTGGTCAACGCAATCGCAAACACCGACGTGCGTGGCCAGAGTTTATCGCTCGAGGCATTGGAGCGCATGCGTGTTGAAGATCCCGAGCTGCTGTCCCTTGTTTTTCAAGCACTCGGTAAGTCAGTAATGTCGAAACTTAGGGTCGCGATATCTCATGTTGCAGAGCAGCGGTTATCGATGTATGGTCGCAGTTCACAGGTCGACGAAATGGTAGACCGCGCACGTACTGCTCAGAAGCAGTTTGTTGGCTGGTCTGAGAAACGCATTGATGATCTCCTTTACGCACTGTGCGAGCCCATTATTGCCAACGCTGTGCAGCTTGCCGAAGATGCCGTTGCTGAGACACACATGGGTAATGTGCGCGATAAAACGTCGAAGCACATCAACGGCGTGCTAGGAGTTTATCAGCACATCGTTGGAAAGCCCGGCTCTGGCGCAATGAAGTCTACGCCAAAGAATGGCGTAACCGAGGTAGCCGATGCCATGGGTGTGATCTTTGGTCTGGTGCCGGTTACAAATCCAATCTCAACGGCCTGCTTCAAATCACTTATTGCAGTCAAGTCGCGCAACGCCATTATCCTTAGTCCCAACCGCATCGGTAGCAAGGTGGTGATCAAGGCTGTAGACATGCTCCGTGAAGTTCTTCGCGCTCACGGCGCCCCCGAAGATCTTATACAGGTTGTTCGGGAACGTCAGAGCCGGCAGACCACCGGCATGTTTATGCACAACAAGGGCATAGATCTTGTGCTGGCAACAGGTGGCTCATCGATGGTACGCGCGGCATACAGTTCGGGTACACCGGCAATTGGTGTTGGACCTGGGAATGCCCCTTGTCTGATAGCGTCGGATGCCGACATCAACCATGCAGCAACATCTGTTGT
>Ga0164292_10005015_pt1 | contig 10821 bp, 8 predicted proteins | sample GEODES117metaG_FD_111486 | JGI IMG/M metagenome (GOLD analysis project Ga0164292, IMG submission 111486) | Eutrophic lake water microbial communities from Lake Mendota, Wisconsin, USA - GEODES117 metaG | ecosystem: Environmental > Aquatic > Freshwater > Lake | place: USA: Lake Mendota, Wisconsin... | reverse complement strand
TTTATCGATGAATCGCCGTCCCATCAAGTCTATGGGAAGCTTTTCATCAAACCAATCAAGTAATTATCGCTATTCGGAACGAACGATCGCTAGCAAGGTGGGTCGATCGGTCATAATTCCATCAACTCCTTTTTCAATAAGACTTCGCATGGTTTCTTCGTCATTGATTGTCCAGTAGTGGACAGCAATGTTGTGCATATGGGCTGTATTGATCAATAGATTGGTTGTCAAAGACAGACCAAGTTGCTCTGTTGGAAGTTGAAAAACGGCAATAGGTTGACGATAAAAAACGCTCATAAGTGTTGTTTGTAAAATAAAAAAACTAAGAACCCCATTAAATTCTGGTGAGAACATGAGTTGCGGGTGTGAAGTTTTTTGTAATGATTCCATGGATTGGAAAACTTCTTCGTGAAAAGTAGCAAGAACGATACGTTGATAAGTTTGATGAGTTGTGTTCAATTCATCCATAATCTCAATCACTTTCTCTAATGCTAACAAACCGACCTCTCCAGTTTGTTTGATCTCGACGTTGATTAAATTATTGGGAAAAAGAGTAATTAACTCCTCTAAAGTAGTGACTAAAAACTTGGTTGGATGTCGTGGGCTAATCCCTTGTGGATAAGTCACATCTTCCGGAGTCACCTCTTCATTGGCATAGTTTTTATACTTAAAGAATTCGCCGCTTGTGTTGTAACCATTCGCTCCAGAGATATTGTTTTGATAACCAAAGTCCACTTCATTGGCAACAAGGTCGGAATAATTCGTATTGATAACATCAGCATTGATGAGGTTAGTTTTTTGATCTAAACTACGGTCGTGAGAAAGAATAACGACCCCATCTTGAGTAAGGTTAACATCAGTTTCTAACATGACATTTTCATCAATGCTAAAAGCATGATAATAAGCTTCTAAAGTGTTATCAGGAAACTCTAAATTACCACCACCGTGAGCAATGATCAGAGGTAAATCACCATTCTCAACCCGAAGCGGATTTGAACCCTGAAAATTTTGTGGTCTAGGGAAAAGTGCGATTAAACCATAAACAATAAGAATACTTAGGAAGATTTGTCTTTTTTTGATTTTTTTCATATTTTTTTCTTGGCGGAGAAAGAGGGATTTGAACCCCCGCGAGACTTGCGCCTCCTATCAGTTTTCGAAACTGACCCCTTCAGCCACTTGGGTATTTCTCCTTGTCAGCAATTATACACGAATTAACTTGCGATTTCATCGTCGATTAGTATGCATATATTGATATTGTTAGTGATGATTCTAAAAGGTATAATTTTAGAGATGCAATGGTTTGAATTTCCTTGGTTAACGACTCTTGAAAATCCATTATTGATTTTTATAATCGGTATTGTATTAATGGTTATTTTTTTAATCATTTTAATTACGTATTTCAGCTTTCTTGCCCAGCAAAGAAAGCACCAAGTTGCAATCAAACAACGCATTCATCATTACTTGGTTTATCGAATCAATCTTAAACTCGATGTAGTCTATGAATTTAACCCCAAATATCCTGGACATGATAAGTTAATTCCCGTCAGCCAATTTTTAAAAAAGTTCCAACCCTCTGATGCAGAAAAAATATATCAATGGTGGGAAAAATTACTCCAGTCAAAACTTGATACGCCATGGATCCTGACCACGAAGTCCATGAAGAAAAAGCAAGATAGCCACAGGCAATTAATATTTGAAATTATCAAAATAGATGAAGCTAAACAAACCATTCATTTTCATCAATATGGTTTAAAATATTTAAAACCAAATCCTAAAAAATTAGCGACAAAACAACTTGTGATTAGTTCACAACAAGCATTTGATATCGTTAAAAAATTACCAGTTAAACAAGGAGCATTTATTTCCATTTTTATGATGTTTCCGCGTGCTGGATTAGATGAGCAATTTAAGTATTTTTATTTGTCTCAATGTAAAGAAAAACTTATTCCTTATTTGTCATCTCAATTACTGTTAATTGATACTGCAAACGATATTTTAGTCTTGGCAACAAAGTCTCTTGAATCTCATGAGTATATGCAAATTGCTCAAAGTTTGTATCGCGTTATTTCTCAATATGTAGAAGTAAATGCATTAGAATCATTGATTAAATTTAATTTAGCCATTATTGAACACAAACATTTCCCTAATGATCTAGGAACTTTACGTCGTAAAAGTAAGGAACTTAATCAACTTATGATGAAGAAAAAACTTAACGTGTTAGCTTATGAAAAACATCAACCTGTCGCTCAAACGTTAGAAAAAAATGAGACGCTATTTGCTGATGATTTTTATCGCCAACTCAAATTTAACTTTCTTTACCGCCCTCTTGTTAATCAACCCGATATTGACGTCGTGGGGCAACAAATTATCATTCAACCCCAAACGCCCTCTACTTTAAATACATTTGAATTACTGAAAGAAGTGCCCATCATGATGGAATATACGAAAGAATTCTATCGTCGATATTTCTCACTCATTCAACAATCATTGAACCTTCAACAAGGTATTTTACTTACACCCTTTTCTTTAACCATGAAATTACAAGAGTTACTACCTGAAATAAAGAATCTTACCTCAGCTTCCCAATTAGTGGTTTTACTTGATGAAAGTGAAATCAATGAAATTGCTACCACAGAAATATCCCTTAAAACTTGGGCTGACCCATTAAAAAGAATGGGCGTTCATTTTGCAATTACCATTGATAATATGACCCCCAATATGGAAGATCCTATCTATCAGTTTTTTGACTACTTGGTCATCGACTATAAACGAATGATTAATATTGAAAACAATCAAAAGACATCCATTCAACTTAAATCAATCTTTCAGAACTACAGTCGATTTGAAAAGCCTTTTGTTGTGGTTGATTTGCTTTCAGAGGCAAGTCTAGAATTGTTACCATTAAAGCATGTTAAAATTCTAAGTGCTGATTGGATCATGGGTTTTCAAACCAAAGCTGATCAGTTAACAAAAAGGCAAGTTAGCAAAATCAAGAATCTTATTAACAAACAGGAGCAGTATCATGGAAAAACAAATTAAAAACGAGGCCATCACATCACGTTCACAAGACTTTGCGCAGTGGTACACCGATGTATGTAAAAAAGCTGAATTAATGGATTATTCATCCACAAAAGGATTTATTATCTATCGACCATATGGGTATGCAATTTGGGAACAAATTCAAAAGTATCTTGATTTAGAATTTAAAGAAACAGGTCATGAGAATGTTTACATGCCTATGGTGATTCCTCAAAGTCTTTTTAATAAAGAAAAAGAACACGTAGAAGGATTCGCCCCTGAAACCTTAGTTGCTACGCTTGGAGGAAAAGAAAAACTCGACGACCCGCTTATCATTCGACCTACCTCAGAAGTTTTATTCTGTGAACATTATGCAAAAATCGTCAATTCTTATCGTGATTTACCCAAGAAATATAACCAATGGTGCTCGGTTGTGAGATGGGAAAAAACCACAAGACCATTTTTACGTGGTGCTGAATTTTTATGGCAAGAAGGTCATACAGTCCATGAAACAGAACAAGAAGCACGGTTTGAAACCTTACAAATGCTAAAAATTTATCAAGACATGGGTGAACAATTATTAGCAATCCCCTTTTTAACGGGTAAGAAAACTGAGAAAGAAAAGTTTGCAGGGGCGATGGAAACCTATGCAATTGAAGCTTTGATGCATGACGGTAAATCGCTACAATCTGGAACAAGTCATTATTTCGGGACTGGATTTGCCAAAGCTTTTGGCATTCAATTTCAAGATCGGCTAAACACATTACAACCCGTTCATCAAACCTCTTGGGGAGTTTCAACTCGCTTAATCGGTAGTTTGATTATGGTTCATGGCGATGATAATGGTCTTGTTTTACCTCCTCAAGTTGCTCCAATTCAGGTGATCATTGTCCCTATCATGCAACAAAAACCAGGGGTATTGACGGCTGCAAAAGCACTTCTAGACACCTTAAAAGCTTCAGGAATAAGAGCAACCATGGACGCAACGGACAATTCACCTGGTTGGAAATTTGCAGAAGCGGAAATGAAGGGCATTCCATTACGTGTTGAAATAGGCCCTAGAGACTTAGAACAACAACAAATTGTGATTGTGAAGCGTAATGATAAAGTTAAAAAAATTATTAAATTTGCTGATTTAGTATCTGAAGCAAAAGGATTAATGGTAAGCATCCAACAAGAAATGTTATTGAAGGCCAAAGAACATTTATCGATGAATATTCGAGAAGTATCTTCCCTTGATCAGTTGATAGAAACGCTTAATCAATTTGGTGGATATGCCAAAGCATCCGTTGATGACAGTGAAGACGTTGAACGCATCGTCAAGGAAAAAGCTCAGGCAACCGCGCGGGTTATTCCCTTTGATCAAGTTGGATTACAAGCAAGATGTGCCATAACCGGCAAACCAGCCAAACGAATCGTTTATTTTGCACGAGCCTATTAATTAACCTTGAATCGTCGTCAAAACCTATGCTACTATGTTTTAGCGTTGGAGTAGTACCCAAGAGGCTGAAGGGGACGGTTTGCTAAACCGTTAGATCGGAGTAATCCGGTGCGAGGGTTCAAATCCCTCCTACTCCGCCATAACCCATATTCATTGATGGGTTTTTTTATTTTGAGAATAGGCGAAAAAGTTATAAAATTACAGATAACAACGATTATGGTGATTATAGAAATTGTTAAGACTCGAAACGAACTTAAAAAATTTATTGATTTTCCATCCAATTTATATGAAGGGAATCCTTTTTTTACCCCTTATATCTATGAGGATGAATTAAGTAATCTTGATCCAAAAAAGAATCCAGCGAGTTCTTATTGTGATTTTAAGTTATTTCTAGCTAAAAAAGATGGCAAGGTTGTTGGTCGAGTTGCTGCCATCATCAATCGGTTTTCAAATGAGAAGTATCATGAAAAACGAGTTCGTTTTAACCGAATTGATTTTATTGATAACCAAGAGGTCTTTGACGCCTTGATTGGTGCAGTTAGTCAGTATGGTAAAGAGCATGGCATGACCCAAATGGCAGGGCCATTAGGATATTCAGATCAAGACAAAGAAGGCTTACTTACCTTTGGTTTTGAAGAGAAAAATATGTTTGTTACTTTTTATACTGCTCCCTATTATGTTGACCATTTTCAACGGTATGGTTTTCAAATCGATGCTACTTGGAAGGAATATCAAATTAAAGTCCCTAAAGCGATACCCCCTATTTTAGATAAAATTTCCCAACGGGTGATGGAAAGAAATCATCTACACGTGGTTCGCATTAAGTCCAAAAAGTATCGATATTTAGCTCCATATATCAAACAAATCTTTCAACTAATGAATAAGACGTATGATCATCTTTATGGATATGTTCCTGTCAAAGAAGATTTGATGGATATGTTGGTGAAGCAGTATATCCCGTTAGTTAATCTAGATTATATTCAACTGATCTGTGATGCGAACGATACCTTGGTTGCATTTGGATTGATGATTCCTTCACCCGTCGATGCTTTAAAACGTTCAAAGGGACATTTGTTTCCCTTTGGATTTATTAATTTTTTCAAGCAACTAAAGCATAGTAAAGTTTTGGATATGCTTTTAATTGCAGTTGAACCATCCTTAAAAAATTCCGGTGTTTTAGCCCTTGTCTTTACCGAAGCCATTCGTCATGCAATAAAAAATGGCATTGAGCACGCTGAAACAGGACCAGAATTAGAAAACAATCAACAAGTTCAATCGTTATGGAAAAACTTTGATTCTCGTCACCATAAAACAAGAAGTGCTTTTGTGAAAGATATTCAATAAATGGCAACCAAGAAATATACGTTTTGGCAGCATGGAGTTTATGTCAAGATCATTCGTTTTTTTGTTGGACCTTTTTTTAAACTCTATTACCGTTTTAAGGCTCGTTCAATCAAAATTAAAAAGACCGGTCCTTATTTAATCCTTGCCAATCACACGGCAGAATTCGACATTATTTTCTTAGGGATGTTGTTTGATGCCCCTTTGTACTTTGTGGCAAGTGATCAACTGTTAAACGCTGGAAAAGGTAGCTGGGTTTTAAGAACACTTTTTAATCCAATTCCAAAGAGTAAATCGGTGGCGGATTTGGCACTGGTTAAAAGAATGAAGTCAGTTTTACAAGAAGGTGGTAACGTTGCAATATTTCCAGAAGGTAATTCATCCATTCATGGTGGACCTTCCTCCATCCCTGAAGGGATGGGACGATTAATTAAATTTTTAAATGTTCCAGTGAAGTTTATTTCAATCCAAGGATTGTATTTGTCATCTCCTCGTTGGTCGTATTATCGAAAATTTGGGCCATCTACAATGAAAGAATTAAAAACCATTACCCCAGATCAATTTCCAACCATGTCAGCAGAATCATTAGAAACACTTGTGAAAGAAACCCTCAATATTTCTGCTTATGATAACCCTCAATTCGCCTATCGAGGGAAGCGAATGGCTGAAGGATTACATAAATTAATTTTTACTTGTCCCGAATGCCTTGGATTATTCACCACAGATAGTAAGCATAATGAGCTATTTTGTCGCAAGTGTGATTTTAAAGGAATTTATGATCAACATGGTTATTTAACGGTGAAAGGTCAAAAAGAGAATCTAATCAAGCACAATGCGATGAATCTTCAGCGCTTTCATGATCACATGATTGTTCATGGAAAGACCATTTCTATCCAACGCCCATCTGAAGTTGCATTTTGGGCGGGTGGAAAATTAAAACGAACTGCTTTTGAGAGTGCCAAGTTTGAAATTTCAGAAAAAGGAGTAAAATTAATTTTAAAGGATAAGCAATTACACTATTCGTTTGACGAAATTTACTCTCAAGCCATTCAAGTTAGAACTAAACTGATCATTTATCCTACCAAAGGTCCGATGATGCTGTTGCGATTTAAGACTTATGATTCACCCTATGCAATCCTCAACATGATCCAATGGTATAAAACTAATTTAATGGAGGGAAACAAACATGAATTTAGTAAGCGTGACGCCACAACCTTTTTGGGCCTTTGATTATTACTGGAGTGATATCATCCAATTTTCGATCATTATGGCAATTTTGCTATTGGCCAATGTCTTAAGAAGAAAAGTTCGTTGGTTAAAAACATCATTACTACCAGTTGCTGTCATTGGTGGTTTTTTAGGGTTGTTGATTAAGTATCTTTTTAATGGAAGCCCAATTTCAATTACAAATTTAACAATTGGTGAGACTAGTTTATTCAATGTAGATACTTTGAGCTCCTTTACTTATCACGCCATTGCTATAGGTTTTGGCGCATTAACCCTCAAGGGGATTGATCAATTGAATCCAGGCCCAATGAGAAAAAAACCACTCGCCGTGAAAAGTGGGATGGTCATTGTTAATTCTTATCTAATCCAGGGTATTTTTGGTCTAGTTGTCACAAGTATTCTTACTTTCTTCTTTGTCAACATTCCTAATTATGCTGGTTTTTTATTACCGATGGGCTACGGTCAAGGACCTGGTCAAGCTCTGAATGTTGGTGACATCTTTCAACGTTTAGACTTTGTATATGGCCGTGATTTTGGACTTTCCATTGCATCAATTGGTTTTTTAGCAGCGTCAATTGGAGGCGTCATTTATCTACGTAAGCTCAAGAATAAAGGAATATTAAAAACTGTTGAAGATACCTCGATGGAATCAAAAGAAGAATCCACCGTTTTGGAAGGCAACGGCCAAATCCCCCTTGTTGATGCCGTGGATAAGTTAACCATTCAAGTTGCCATTTTATTCTTTATTTATGGTTTATCTTGGTTGTTCATTTATGTTCTTGAACAATTCATGCGACAAAGCGGTGTTGAGTTTTTAATTGGGAATTTGATTCCACTTTTATATGGTTTTAACTTTATTATTGTTGTTTTTGCAGCATTATTATACAAAGTTGTCACCCGCAGACTCATTCAATCCAAGATCATGAAAAGAATTTACACGAATGACTTCCTTCTCAATCGAATTGCTGGATTAGCTTTTGATATCATGATGATTGCCTCGATTATGGCTATTGACATTACCTTGGTTGGTGATTTAGGGTTCTTGGTGACGTTACTCGTTTTAGTGATTGGTGGGGGTTTGATCACTTACTACTATCTAGGTTATCTCACCAAAATCGTCTACCCTAACTACCCCCACGAAGCATTCTTGGTGTTTTATGGCACGATGACCGGTACCGCCTCCACTGGGATTGCTTTGTTAAGAGAAAAAGACCCTTATTTTGAAACTCCGGCTGCCAATGACATTGTCTATGGCTCTTCCATGGCTATTCCTTTAGGCTTTCCTCTCCTCTTATTTGTTGGGGTGGTTAGTCAAGGCTGGGTATCTTTGTTGATTGTTTTGGTTATTTTGACACTAATATTCACGGTTTATCACCTAATTTTAAGCAAATCAAAGAAGAAACAAAAAGTTCAGTAATCTTTTCACACTTTCATTGTTAAATCTTTTATAATACCTATGTTTAATAGGAGGACTTTCTTATGTCCAAAATTAAGTCAGTTTACGCTCGCGAAGTCATCGATTCCCGTGGCAATCCTACCGTTGAAGTCGAAGTCACCACAGATAAGGGTTCTTTTGGTCGAGCCATCGTCCCATCAGGGGCGTCTACCGGTGAACGAGAAGCCATGGAATTACGTGATAACGACCCCAAGCGTTACATGGGTAAAGGCGTTAGCCAAGCTGTCAATAATGTCAACAAACTCATTGCCAATAAAGTGGTTGGTTTAGATGTCACCCACCAAGGTGAAATCGATCAACTCATGATTACCATGGATGGTACCGATTTTAAGACCAATTTAGGGGCGAATGCCATTCTTGCCGTTTCCTTAGCAGTTGCTCGGGCTGCCAGTGAAGAGTTGAAGGTACCCGTCTATCAATACCTTGCCACTTTATACGGTACAGAAGCTAAAGTATTACCTGCGCCGATGATGAATGTGATCAACGGTGGTGCCCATGCTGACAGTTCTGTTGATTTTCAAGAATTTATGATTATGCCATTAGGTGCACCTTCGTTAAAGGAAGCTGTTCGCTGGGGTGCAGAAGTATTCCATACCCTTAAAAAAGTCTTAAAGAGTAAAAAACATATTACCGCGGTTGGGGATGAAGGTGGTTTTGCTCCAAATTTAAAGAGTAACCAAGAAGCCCTCGATGTCATCATGGAAGCAATTCAAAAAGCTGGTTATGTCCCTGGAAAAGATATCTTTTTAGCCATGGATGTTGCTGCCTCCGAATTCTACAACGAAGAAACAAAAGTTTATGAACTCAAGAAGAGCGGCGAAGGGAAGAAAACCACCGCAGAAATGATTGCCTGGTATGAATCACTCATTGCCAAGTACCCGATTGTTTCCATTGAAGATGGTCTTTCAGAAAAAGATTGGGATGGTTGGAAACTTTTAACCGCAAAACTCGGTAAAAAAGTTCAAATCGTCGGCGATGATCTTTTTGTGACCAATCCAAAAATTTTACAAGAAGGCATCAACCGCAAGATTGCAAATTCAATTCTTATCAAGGTTAACCAAATTGGCACCTTAACTGAAACCTTACAAGCGATGAAATTAGCTGCCGCGAATGGTTACACTGCGGTCATCTCTCATCGTTCTGGAGAATCAGAAGATACCACCATCGCCGATTTAGCAGTTGCCACCAATGCAGGACAAATCAAAACAGGTTCTATGTCAAGAACTGACCGGGTTGCAAAGTATAATCAACTTCTTAGAATTGAAGACCAACTCGGAAACAAAAGTATTTTCCGCGGTCTTGATTCTTTGAAAGTAAAAGCCTAGATCCCATACTGATCTATCATAAAAACCCACCCTTGATGGTGGGTTTTTCTTTTAAATGTGTAACCAGCGTTGTAAGTACTGCCAGAATTTTGGTCTTAAGTAAGTTAATAATGCCGTCAAGGAAATCAATGAAGTAATTAAGGCAATCAACGACGGAACAAAAACAGATGATGCAAATAACCAAACCATCACGGAAAATTGCACTAATCCTACGATGGAGCTTACCAACATTTGAAAGAGAATGACATCGGTTTTTCTCATGATGGTTGCAAGAATAAAAAAGAGTAAATTGCTCGTTGATATGAGAATAGGTACCACATATTGTAGGGGCCATGCATCGAAGGTTTGTTGGTTGACAAACGCCAATAAAGTCGTAATGATTGATAAGCCAAATAACTGCCATAAGATCACATATCCGATGCCATTCCGGTTATAAATCGATTTGTAAATGAGAATCCACATATAAAAAACAATAAATGTCATCAGGAAAGTCGTTCCTAATTCAGAGGCAATCAAGGCTAGATCAATGATCAATGTCAATAACAAGGCCAGTAACAAAGGAAAGGCAAAAAAAGCATGCATGATGGATGCGGTTTGTTTTTCGATTTGATTGTAATTCGGAGTTGGATAAAGGCTTTGTTTATCATTTTCTGATACTTGATGGACAAAACCACCGCAAACAGGGCAGTGGGTCAAACTGCTGTCGACTTGAATATGACATCGTTGACATGTTTCCACTTACTGACCCTCCTCCCATCGATTGCCGCTGGCTTTGACGTTCACGTTTAAATCCTTAACAAGCATGTTGACAAATGATTGGATAAAGGAGCGATCATCGATGATTCGAGAAAAGGTGATGACCAGTTGGTCTAAAAAAGTTGCCATCGCAACATTGATGGGTAAGATTGGGGTTGCACAGAGCGTAAAATCAAAATGATCAATAAATGATTGTGTGGATTGTGGCATCTCAATTTTACCTAAGTTAGACATGACGATACTTAACGCGGTTTCAC
>Ga0164292_10005012_pt1 | contig 10823 bp, 11 predicted proteins | sample GEODES117metaG_FD_111486 | JGI IMG/M metagenome (GOLD analysis project Ga0164292, IMG submission 111486) | Eutrophic lake water microbial communities from Lake Mendota, Wisconsin, USA - GEODES117 metaG | ecosystem: Environmental > Aquatic > Freshwater > Lake | place: USA: Lake Mendota... | reverse complement strand
TGACTATTATTTCCTCCAGTCCAGATTCAATATCCGCTAAAATTTCTAGAGGTGGTAAAAACTATACCTTATCTTTTGGAGCCTATAGCGACGGAAATATTTCTGTGGGTGATTTAGTACCTATAGAAACTGAAGAAAATTCTGGTGAAACATTTTCCAATGATTCTTTCGGCATAGAGTTAATGCTGCTACTGACTTCAAATAACCATTTAATTGGCGCGAAAGAAGTTTCTACTTATGCGGCTGGATCTTCGACTGAAATTAGAGAGGAAACTGAGAGAGTCGCTAGAGCGAAAGCACTAGCAGCTGCCCGTGGTGAGAAATATGAGAAAAAATCAGGCATGGTTTATAAAGGTTTCAAAGCGTGGGCAAAATTAGGTTTTGATGCGATGCTATCCAGCTACGATATATCGAGTATGGTAGACGAATTGCATGCAAAATATGGGACGGATAAGGGGGAACTTGCGTCCGATATTGATCGTCTGGCACAAGACGAATATGGTATACACACCGTAACGCAACTTGTCCACTTGAGTGATAACCCGTCATATGGCGAAAAACTCTGGTCGAATGGTGGCAGGGGCAAGCACATGAAATTTGATCTCACTGCTGGCAGCAGAAGCCTTCGGGCTTTCGGCGAAATGATTGAGCAGCATGTTAAAATTAAAGGACTTGTCGAAGAAATCAAACCTCTCCGCAAAGAGTATTCACGCAAGCTAAAAAGCCTACCAAAACTCGAACTCTCTGATGCCGAAAAAGAAACTAGAGAAAAACAGATCAGAGATAATTATGTTCAACAACTCAACAAGTTAGGGGTCAATCCAGATCGTTTGCTCACCAGTTTGGGTAGTGGCACTGCGTTCAGCGGTTCGTCGATCAAGTTCGATGGGCTACTTGAAATGCTGGAGATGCCGCTATTTGAAGCTGGCACTTACAAAGCTCCGGCAAGCGGATTCATGCGAGCCTTCATGGGCGAACTCGATCCACGTTTCCAGAGACTTGACGACAATAGAAATGCCTTTGCGCGAGCCGCTGCCCTCCTCGTTGAAAGATACAAAGGCACTCTGGATAAGCTCGTCGAGAAACGATATGGCTCAATCGCCAATGCCCCTAACGAGCTTATCGCTGAAGCGATGGGTAGCACAGGCGTCGAGCTTGACGAATCTGTCTATGACAGAATCGAAGACGACCACACAGAACGGTTGATCAACATCAGGAGTAACGCATCACTCACAGATGACCAGAGGTCGGCGGCGATCTACGATTCTGCCAGACTCCGTGATGAGGCACTCGCTTCCGCTAGAACTACTGCGCGTGATCTAATCGTTAAGCGCAAAGATGCAGCACTTACGGAGCTTACTTCTAAAGCTCCAGAGATTGCGAAGCACATTGTTGATCTCCGTGAGAAGCTCATCGACCCACTCTCGAAGAGACTCAAAAAGGATTACGGACTCACAGAAGAGTTCGGAGTCTACATCGATAGCCAATTGGGAATCTACATGACCCGCGCATACCGCATGTTCAACGAAGTTGGGTTCGCCGAACGGGTTAAACAAGATCCGCTGTATGCTAAAGCTCGCGAAAAAGCGATAGAGTTCTTCGATAAAGAGTTTGTCAAACAGGAGACCCGTCGCCTTCGACTCGATGGAATGCTTCCAGCACAGGCTAAAAAACAGGCTGAAGACGAGCTTATCAACAAACGCTCCAGCAATGGAGAGTCTTACGGACAACAAGCACTCGCCGCCTTTATCGAAAGCTACGCTACGAAGAACGATGCTGGATTCGGTGGATCTAAATTAGGCGAAGGCTATCGGGTTATGCTCGATAACTTGAAGCAGAAGAAGGATATCCCGTCAGAACTACGTGACATATTGGGCGAGTACAAGAACTCTGAAGAGGGTACTAATAACCTGCTCCGCACTTTTGTCACAGTAGCTACGATGGCGTCGAACCAATCGTTCCTCAACAATGTCCGCACATTGGGAGAGCGTAATGGATTTCTAGTAACTTCAGAAGAGTACTACAAAGATCCTGCCAAATACGAAGGGTTCGTTCCATTCCGTTCCTCAACAACATCGAAGCACGATCCGTTGTTGGGAATGTTCGGGCCTAAAGAAATGGTCGAAGGATTCCAGAAGTCATTCGATGCCAACACTATTCGCCGCAATACGAATAGCGCAATCGGAGTCGTGGACAACACTATGAAGGTTCTGAACAAGGCATCGGGCTACGCGATGGCGGCAAAGACATTGGGTTCGGTTGGCTTCTACTTCCGTAACGTCGTATCGAACATGCTGTTCTTTGGCCCATCACAAGGATTCATGCGCGTAGATAAGATGCTCAAAGTAGCGGCAGAGCAATCGTGGAAGGGGCTTAAAGACCAGAATAGAATCGACAGCTACATCGCAGAGCTTACCGCTTTGGACGTCATTGGAAATGAGATCCAATCGAATGTTATTCGAGATCTGCTCAATGGAAAAGTCGAAGCTACTGGCATCATGAAACAGCTTGATGACTTGATGGAGAAATCAAAACTCTCTAAAGGCAAGGCTGCTCTGGAACTGGTCGTCGATAAAGCCAGCCGTCTAGCCGCCCACGCTGACGCGATCTACAAGATTGCCTACTTCGAGTATGAGTTGAACAACTTGAAAGAAGCGCAGAAGTCTTCCAATACAGGGAGCGTTGCCAATATGAGTGAGTACCAGCTTAAACGGATGGCGGCGCAAAAGATTCTGATGACTGCCCAATCCGCAAGTCAGGCTCCACCAGTTGTATCTGAAATTACAAAGTCTGGATTAGGATTGATGTTTGCTCCGTTCCTCCGCTTCAAAGCGGAAGTCCCACGGATCGTAATCAATACTTATAAGTTGGCTAGAAAGGAAATGAAGGATGCCAATCCGAACATTAAACGTCGCGGACAGATGCGCTTTGCGTCTATGACTACGATGTTGGGAGTGTTCAGTAGTGTTCTTCCAACAGCACTTCGGGTTCTGGTATCCGGCATTGGCGACGATGAGGACGAAGCTTTGAGGAACTCGATTCCAGAGTACTTGAGGGGCAACACCTTCTATTACTTCGGCAAGGGAGATAACCTCAAGTCGATGAACCTTACCTTCATCAACCCATTCAGCATGTTGGCAGACCCAACTATGCGAGCGTTCGAGCAAATCTCCAGAGGTAACTTTGCAGAATCCGCTTCGCAGTTCGTTCAAGGAATGATCTTCAACCAGTATCTCGAAGATCAGATCTTCGCGGGGGCGTATTCCGATCTCAAAAACAACAAGAACTCCACGACTGGAGAACCTATTTGGGAGAAGGATATCGATGGGGTTGGTGGAGTACTGACAAAAGCAACAGGCTATCTGATGAACAAAGCCTACTCCCCACGGATTCTATCTGACGCTATTAAAGCCTATGAGGCTACAGGTGGGGACTACAAAGAGTTCGACGATAGTCCATTGGGAGTAATGTTGAGTGGCGTATATCCTGCTCGTATCCATGAGATAGATCTGAACAAACAATATAGCCGCTATCTCAAAGAGAAGAAGGAACAATTTGATCGGGTTATTAAAGAGAAGTACGCCCTATATGGAGAGCGTCCCGTCAATGAGGATACGATCCGCGAGCTGTATGACGACGAAGTCAAGAACCGCAAGTTGCTCAATCAAGATCTAATCCAGATCTCGCGAGGCTTCGAGGGTCTGGGAATGTCGAAGGAGCAGATCTTCACCAACATGGTTGAGCGTGGTGGTATCAGCAAGCGTCGTGCCGCTCTCTTGTTCAGCAACATCATGGATCGTCCAGATATCAACAAGGCATTCCTTCAAGGTCTAGTCCAGAAAGAGTACGGATTAGAGAGAGCACAAGTCCTGCTCGATCAACTGGATAACTACCCACGCTACATGTTCGTAGAGGAGTAAATAAAAACCCCCTGTACTATGGACTATCATAGTACAGGGGGCTGATTTGTTAATCAGAACTTGAGTTTGTAATCATCGATGGACATTACTTCTGTTTGAAAAGTAAGGTCTGGATTCTTACTCTGCTTCCACAAGATGAAGTCTTCCATCTCGAAGTCTCCTGTAAGGAACAGGTTCCTCGATCCGTCTGACCACTTGAGTACAACAACTTGTCGTAGTGTGTCGAATTTCATTTATCGTTCAATTAGTTTGCGGCGTCAGCTCTGGCATACAACATCTTCGGAGCCTTCTTGAAGTACTTGAAGAGTGCAGGGCACAGCCAACCAGTGATGCTATTCTCTGGACAATGGTACATGTTGCCGCCCATCTCTGGACGGAGCCACTCAAACGAGTGGGTATAGTTCGGGAACGGAGTGGCAGAGAAGGTAAGGCGGAATCCGTTAGCGGCGTCCTCGATTCCAGCTCGCTCAACCATCTCTGTGATTATGTCATCCATGCCACAGACGAAGGCTTCACGGACAAGTCCAGTCGCTTCGTCATCGAACACCCACCCACCAGCAAAGGCATAGGGCATAAGCGTCTGGATAGCGTTCTGGTTCTTGCAGCTATTGAAGTTCAGTTTTAATTTTTGTGCGATCATATGTGTAATGTATGGAGTTGTGTGGTATGCGGTTAGTATTTTGTTTCTCAATTTTTGTTTCATTTGTTTGTTTGGTTTGGGGGAGATTACATATCGTGGTCAAGCGTTATGGACTTGATGGCGGATTCTAGTTGGTCAACGGATTCATCTTCGTAGTCATCCACAGCGGCGGCAATGGCACTAGCGAAAGATGTAAGCTTCGAGGGGATGTGGATTCGTGTTGTTCGGAGTGAGCAACAGGGAGTGAAGGCGATCAACGCCCATCCAGATGGACTGCCAGATTCCCTCCTGCTTTTCAGTTCGACTTCAGTTCCGTTGATTTCAAGTGATACTACAGTTTGTTCGTTCATTGTGATAATAAGATTATGATTAGGATTAGTGATGCTATTGGGAGTCCCACCATCATCAGGCATTGGCCTGATGACAGCGGATCTGTTGGCGAGTTTTGGTGTTCCATGTTAGCGGTTGGATACTTTGACTCGCTCGCCGAATTTGTATAGCTCTGGCTTCGAGCCATAGTCAAGCCAGAGGACTGGATAGTTAGGCTCATGTAGCTCTTCCCAATCGTAGGCATATCCATCTGTGAGGTACACAGCACCATCGATGTGGTTCGCGTTCTCCTCGATCCAGTCGAACGCTGGCTTGAAGAGTGTGCCACCCCCACCTTTGATGGATGTGGGTACTTGATCTCCGTGGCGGAGTTCGATCACTTGCTCCACTTTGTGGTCAACGGAGAGCAGGTAGATCGTATCGGGGCGGAGTGTATCCAGCGCATCCTGTACAGCTTCGAGCATCTCACGGAGAATGGCTTGCGGGACAGAGCAACTAGTGTCGATGATAACAGCAAGCTCGTTGATATCTTTCTTCTGGCGACCAGCGGACACAAGTCCAGTCGTCGTGAAGATCGGGGAGTTGAACGGCTTGTCCCATCCAGACTGGCAACGAGCGGTGAACCATTGCTTCAAGTAGTCTGCCCAATCCATTCCCTCACGGAACGAGCGGAGCTTGTCGAGTTCTCTAGTTCCAGTAGCTCCGTCGAGTTCGGCACGGGAGTTCATCTGTTCCGTCAGAATGATCTGCTCGTTTTGATCTTCGATCTGGCGGACTACATCCTCTTGACTCATGCCAGAATCGGCGTCTGCTTCTGGCTCGAAGGTATCATCAGAACCAGCACCAACCCAATCGTCTCCCAAAATTTCGGAGTCTGACTTACCCTTTGTCGGAGAACTATCCGACGAGTCGTCGTTAGTGGGTTGGTCGTCAGCATCGCCAGCATCGCCAGCATCGTCTGACTGATCAGCCGACTGGTCTTGCGGGTCATCAGACTGGTCTTGCGGGTCATCCTGCTGTCCGCTTTGCGGTTGCTTATCTGGTTCGGGTGATTTGAATAGCTCGTCGTAGAGTTGCTCGACTGATTTGTCCCCGCTCAATGCTTCGTCGATAAGCACATTTGGAATAAGCGGGAATGGAATCATCGGAACTTTTGCGAACGCTTCTTTGTTTCTGTGGACGATCATCCCATTGATGACATAGTCCGCCGCACGATTGGCTGTGTCACGATCTGTGTACTTCGCCAGTCGTGAGCCATGGGACAGCATAGCATGGAGTGCTTCGTGGACTAGCAAGAATGCACAATGTCCTACAGGATCGCTAGTCTTCGAGATGCGCTCAAGCCCTGCTGGATTGAGCACAAGCTTGATGCCGTCAGTCGCTCCGTACGGAGTGTCGTTTGTTTCCTCCCACTTCATCGCCAGCAGTTTGCTGTAAGCGAGCGGCCAATAGCATCGCACTCTACGCATTGCTCTGGCAAGTAGGCAGTTTCCGTTTATGTCGTAATCAATTTTCATAGGTTCAGTTAGTTGGATGTAAGTTGGATGGGGGTTGGATGACTCCAGTAGGGCAGTCAGCCCTACTGGAATCAGCATATGTTACAGACCCAAATCAGTCAAGGTCTTTTCTGCTGTGCGTTTGGCGACTTCGAGTTTCTTCGCATGCTCCAGACGCTGGTAGCTTTCGGGTAGTGTATCTGCCTCGACGATGCAGGGCTTGAGTGCATCGATAACCAGATCAAGTTCGGGAAGCTTGAGCCAGTTCTTCTGGCGCAGGTCGTTGACGCAGGATTCCAGATGGGTGAATCGGGAACCATGAAGGCGACTGCCTTTCGTGAGTGCCTCGATAGTCTTGCCCATCTCGTTGATGGCATTCTCGATGCACTCTCCGTGTGCTTCGAGCAACATCTGTGACACAGCCTTCTCGCTACTGGCACGGACTCTGGCGGCAGTCTCATCAGAGACGGCAGACAGGATGGAACCTTCGATGGATTGGGGTTGACCCAACCACTTGAGTTCAAACTTGTAGCCGCTGATGAACTCGTCGGCTGTGGGCCATTGCACTTCGTCACGGAATCCGTTGATGTGCTTGTGCCCTTCGTTAACGAATGACTGGTAGTTGTCATACACTTCCTTGAGGAGCGCATCGATCTTGTCGCGGCGAGCATCGAACTCCTGCTGGATCTCGTCAGCGTTAGTCGCTTGCTGGTAGGTCGTGCCTTCAAAGTCTGGCACAGACATACCCTTCTTCTTGAGATAGACGCCCATCCCGTTGATCGTGTTGTTGATCTCTGCGATGGCGTTGTCCTTCGTCTTGAAGAGCTTCGCGGATGGGGCACGGACGAAGTCCTTGTCAGCCCCTTTGGCGAAGGCGATCTGCTTGTGGGTTGTCTCCAGCGTAGCGGAGAGTTTCGGTTTGCCCGTGATCAAGCGAACCATGATGACGGAGTTGATGGAGGTGAGGTTGTACATATCGTTGTTCATACTATCTGTTGTTTGTTTGTTGTTATTTCATTAGTGGGCTTGCCGTACTACCATAGCACGGCAAGCCAGAGTGTTTAGATTCCCTGCATCGCGGAGCGTCTGGCATGTTGGTGGAGGGGGATTCCGTTACGGACTGCGCTGTCATATGTCCACTTGCGGATCTCTCCAGAGGATGCACAGATGACATTGTTGACGAGCCAGTCGAGTGCCCCGCTGGCTACGCTTGCTTGTGGATCGTTGCCAGCAACTTGCTTCGCCTTCCTGATGGCGGCGAATGAGAGGGCATATTGTTCTGCCCTATCTGCTGGCATCTTCTCGTCCCCATCGCAGATGGCACGGAGTTTGGGTAGCATACCTGCAACCGTTTGGCAGAAGGCATAGGCGGCGGAGCCAGACGCTTCGCCCACTAGTCCTCGAAGGGACAGGGACAGGATGGCGGGTTCATGGAGCAGGTCTCCAGATGCAACACGGCAAGCCGCTTCCCATTGGCGGGGACAAGGATGGGGTGAGCCGTCCCACGGAGAGGGTACATCTGGATTGAAGTGATCCACACCCTCTACACCATTGGCGTACTTGAGGAAGGTATAGACTGGCGAGTCTGCCAGACCCTCAATCGCCGCCCACTTGAGCCACTCGTCTAGAGTCGGCTCGATAGTGAAGGTCATGCAACGCTCGATGATCGGAGCCGCTGGCACAGCGGAACGAGTGCCGTCACTCCGCCTGTTGCCAGTCAACATGACTCGTACATTCTTGCCCAACTTGTGGGTTCCGATCATTGGCTGACTCCCGTCTGGTTGGAACAGGGATCTGCACAGAGACTGGATCTGCACATCCCACTCTGGAAATTCATCCAACACCAGCAGAGTCGGCGTCGAGCCGACACGATCTGCTGTGGGCCATTGCTCTGGTGAGCTGAACCAGAGGTCTCTCGTCCCGCTGTCGGGAATGCCATAGCCCAACGCTTCTTGTGGGCCAGACCCACTCAAGTTGACGATCCACACATCAGCGGGATCGATGCCCATCGCAGGGGCTACGATTGTTTTGGCAACGCTCGTCTTTCCGATTCCGCCTTTGCCGAATACGGCTAGCCAGCGGTTGCTTGCCACAGCGGCGGCGGCGAGTGCTTCGAGTTGTTTGATGGATGCTTTAGGTGCTTTCATGTTTGTTGTTTGTTTCAGAGTTGAGCCACTACAATAATGGCAGTTGTGGAATAGTCAAGTTCTTTTTTTACGAAGTAAGTTTGTGCTATCGTAGTACGGATTAGCGATGACGATATTCGTAAATCAGTTCTCTATCCGTCTTGTGGGTACGGAGGAAGGTCTGCTTGTAGGAGACGAGTGTGCCACACTCCCTCATACCATCGTCGAAGATGAGCGTCTGTCCAGCGAACCTGTTGAAGTCCGCCTTGAAATCTCTTGCGGGTATTATCTTCACGGGAAACCTAATGTCCACATCATCGAGCGATACGATATCGTGTTCGACTACAACGGCACGGCATTCCGCAAGCGGCTTGAGTTGTTCGGCGGCATCGATCTTGTCCTTGAGTTCCTTGAGTTCGTCGATGAAGTCCGTCAGTTCGTCGTCGTTGAGGAACAACGGCAACACCCGATCAAGGATTGGTTCCGCAGGTAGCTTCGAGATAAGTTCACGATAGCGTTTCAGCTTCGAGGGGTAGTGTCCGAACTCGCCGATCTTCTCCTGCTTTGTGCGGTTGTCGATGACTTGCACAGGCATTCCATGCTCTGTTTGGGTTGAGCCATCATGTACCAGATAGAGTGCGGCTTTAGTGATCTCCTCGCCTTCTTCGCCTTCTTCCCATACATTGAGGTCGAGGAGCCATGAGATGTGCAACCACTCGTCTTCGCCTTTGAAGGCAGGAAGACTTCTGTATCGTGCCTCATAGGAGTCTTCCTGTGGGAGCATGAGTGTCATGGAGCTGTCGTTGATTACTAGTTTGTTCATATGTTTGTTCGTTGTTTGTTTCAGTTGGGGTTGGGGGTTATGCTTTGAGTTGTTTCTCGATCTTGCGGATCGTTTCCCAAAGCAAGTCGCGGATTCCTTCAGAGGCTTCCGTCTGTTCGCCAGAGTATTCCTCTGCGAGTTCGAGTGCTTCTTCAGTTAGGTTTGCAAGTTCGGAGATGGACTTTCGCAGTTGTTTAATATCGATGTTCATATGTTTGTTCGTTGTTTGTTTCAGAGTTGAGCCACTACAATAATGGCAGTTGTGGAATAGTCAAGTTCTTTTTTACGGAGTAAGTTTGTGCTATGGTAGTACGGATTAGTGGTTGCCCTTCGCAAACTGCATGAAGGCATCAGCAAGATTGTCGATGAGGTCGTCGAGTTCCACATTAGGATCATCCATGGAACAAGTCGCACAGATGTGCCGTTCGATAGGCTCCCACACTTCGAGTTCCTGCTGGTCAGCAAGTGCTTGCTTGTCCTCACTATTTGCATCTGCAAGTATCGCTTTGCGTAGTCTCTCACCAGTCCAGTCGTCATGGCATGATGACAGGTAGAATGATGCCGCTAGTTTATATGCTTCGTCGCTCGTATTCATATTCGTATTGTTCATGTTATTGTGGTTTGATTCCTGTTAAATCTGCAATGGCATCGATGATTGCATACCATTGCGGGTCGTTGTCTTCTGGATCGGAGTCCCTCAAATCGCGGAGGGAGTTCTGTATTCTCTGAATCTCTTCGTGTTTGCGGTACTTTCGTTTCGGGTTAGATGGCTTGTGTATTCCACACACCAGACAGCAATCGTCATCGCAGTCTGGTGTGTCCTCTTCGCAGTCAATGCAATAAGACTGCTCGTCTATTCCAATGTCTAATGCGTAAGCATAGACAGCGGATGGGCCAGCACTATCGTAGTGCTTGATCGCTTCTTCGTATTGTTTCTGTGTCGCCTTCATGTTTGTTCAGTTGGGGTTGTGGGTTAGTGGTGGATTGCTATGCTTGCCATGACACCGATTGTCATGTACACAAGGAGGAATATGAGTGTGGGATCCATGGTGGTTAGTCGTTGGCGTGGTGGGCTTCCATGATTTTGGTGAGCGAATCGCGCAACCAGTCAGCGGATTCAGAATCCCCGCCAGAGTACTCATCAACAAGATCTAAAGCACTTTCAACAAGGGCTTCTAGTGAGGTGATGGTGTGGATTAGTTCTTCAATAGCGGTCATGTCGTTGTTCATATGTGTATTTGTTGGTGGTTAAGGCTCCAACTATGCGGTAAGCTACGCAGTATCCATCGTGCAGGATACAGGCATCATGGGTATCTGTTATCGTCGTCCTTCGAGAGGACTCCAGAGATGATGATGACGATGAAGGTCACCAGCATCAGAGTGAGTGCGCTTTCTAGATTCATAGTGCGGGTTTGGGTTAGTGTGTTGGCTTCCACATCACGACATTCTGAAACAGAACGGGCAATGGGCGGAGCCACTTGTGTAGGC
>Ga0164292_10005009_pt1 | contig 10825 bp, 7 predicted proteins | sample GEODES117metaG_FD_111486 | JGI IMG/M metagenome (GOLD analysis project Ga0164292, IMG submission 111486) | Eutrophic lake water microbial communities from Lake Mendota, Wisconsin, USA - GEODES117 metaG | ecosystem: Environmental > Aquatic > Freshwater > Lake | place: USA: Lake Mendota, Wisconsin... | reverse complement strand
GGCGCAGGGACAAAATCGATCCTGGCCTATTTGTATTGGAAAGAAACCGGCGATATCTCCGTATGGAAAGGAATAGCCCAGGACGCCATCGTGATGAATCTTGACGACCTGCTCTGCGTTGGCATCTACAACAACCTGGTCTTTAGTTCTACCATTGACCGCAATAAGCATCTGATCCCAGGCGAAGTACTGGGGGCGATCATCAACGGCTCCCAGCAAATCTTTGATACCCTGGCTGATGGCGGTATTCATATTCATTTTCTGGGTGGTGAAACAGCGGATGTGGGAGATGTGATTCGTACCATTGCGGTAAATGGAACATTGACGGCGCGCTGGCCCAAGGATAAACTGATCACCAATGATAAGATCGCCGCGGGCGATGTGATCGTGGGGCTCGCAGGTTTTGGAAAAGCGAACTATGAAGAGGAGTATAACAGCGGGATAGCCAGCAACGGTCTTACCAGTGCCAGGCACGACATGCTCAAACATGATTATGCCAGTGAGTATCCGGAGTCGTTTGACCCCAACACCAGTAAGGACGTTGTGTATGTAGGTCCTTACAGGCTCACAGAGCCTGTTGCCGTTAACTGGGGCGGCTCAAGCTTTGAGATGCCTATTGGTAAACTGCTGCTCAGCCCAACCCGAAGTTTTGCTCCTGTGATCAGGGAGATCCTGCTGGATCATTTTGACAGTGTACATGGTATGGTTCACTGCAGTGGCGGGGGGCAGACCAAATGCCTGAAATATCTTCCAGGCGGTCTGGCAGTCATAAAGGACAATCTTTTTGATATCCCCGAGATCTTTAAACTGATCCGCAAAGCGGGCGGGGCGGATCTTTACGAAATGTACCAGGTGTTTAACATGGGTTGCAGGCTGGAGATCTATACCACGGCAGAAGAATCAACGGCCATTATCGAAAAAGCACATAAGTACGGTGTTGAGGCAAGGGTCATTGGCAGGGTAGTAGCTTCTGAGAATAAATATCTCGAACTGCACAGTCCTGAAGGCATCATTAAATATTAAAGAATTGACAACAGTTATTCTCATAAATTTGAAACATGGCTGAAAAAATCCTTGAACTGAAAAAGGCAAACATCTACCAGGGCAATTCGATGGTATTGCAGGATGTGAATATATCAGTGGACCGCGGCGAATTCGTTTTTCTGGTTGGAAAAACAGGAACAGGGAAATCCAGTTTATTAAAAACCTTGTACGGCGAACTTCCGCTCAGAGAGGGTGAAGGAAATGTAGTGGGTTTTGATCTGAAGGGAATGACCTGGAAAACGGTGCCCTACCTGAGGAGAACGATCGGGATCGTGTTTCAGGATTTTCAGTTGCTGACAGACAGAAACGTTCATGATAACCTCGAGTTTGTGTTGGAAGCTACGGGTTGGAAAGATAAAAAACTGATGGAAGAAAAAATCCAGGAGGTGTTGGTGAAAGTTGGACTGAATACAAAAGGTTTCAAATATCCGTTTGAACTCTCGGGTGGGGAACAGCAGCGGGTAGACGTAGCCAGGGCTCTGCTCAATTCTCCCAAACTCATCCTGGCGGATGAACCCACTGGGAACCTCGACCCCGAAACCAGCGACGAGATCATGAACCTGCTCATTCAGGTTTCGAAAGATTTTGGATCTGCTGTTGTGATGGCTACACACGATTATATCGTGATCAACAAATTCCCTGCGAGAACCATTAAGACCGAAAAGGGTAAGGTGATAGACAACGCAACCATTTCTTACCAGCCATAGTTGCACCGGCACTGTCAGGCAACAGTTGATCAATGAAGGCCACTCATTTGTTTAAACTGAAGCGGAAAATAATTCCATGATCGGTTTTCCCTTCCCATCCGGAGTAGTATAAAACGGTCGCTGTTCTATGTCGTACTGCGTTTCTGGAGGAATGCCAAGGGCGTGATAGATCGTTTGGTGCAGCTGATCTATACGAACCGGATTCTCAATGGTTTTACAGGGTCTTTCATCGGCTGTTTTCCCGTACGAAAATCCTTTCCTGATCCCGCCTCCGAACATCAGCACTGATCCCGCATCTGTAAAGTGACGGTGCATCCCATAAAACTTGATATCAGACAGGATATCAGGCTGCGCAACCTGTTCTAGTACTTTCAGATCAGGCTTGCCTTCTACCATCATATCACGACTAAACTCGCTCGCCAGGATGATGATGGTTCTGTCGAGGTGCCCGCTTTCTTCCAGATCCCTCACCAATTGCGCAATCGGCGCATCGATCATTTTTTTCATGCCGGCCATTCTCGTGTGACCGTTCTCGTGCGTATCGAAACCAACAAAGGGTTCGTATTCCGTGGTTACACTGATGAATCTCGCGCCTTGCTGGGTAAGGCGTTTTGCAAGGAGGCATCCCAGACCAAAGCGGCCTGTGTTGTACTGGTTAAATTTTTCTTTCGATTCCAGTGAAAGGTCAAATGCCTTTGCTTCCGGGGAGTTGAGCAGCATGTATGATTGTTCCATTGACCTGCGCAATGATTCTTTTTGGTAATCGCTGCCGAATTCACCGATCGGACTTTTGCTTACCAGGTCGTTATATATCTTATTCCTTTTTTCAAAACGTGTTGCATCCATTCCTACAGGAGGCCTTACGCTGTCGAGCCCCTGCGTTGGATCAGGGATCATGAAAGGACCAAATTCGTTACCCAGGAAACCGGCAGTGTGAAATGCTTTCAGCTCTTCGGCTTCTCCTACCGTGAATCTTTGTCCGATATCGATGAATGCAGGTATCACCGGGTTTTTAGGGCCAAGCAGGCTGGCTATCCACGCGCCCATATGAGGTGCTGCGACAGTTTGCGGTGGTTCATAGCAGGTGTGCCAATGGTACTGATGCCTGGAGTGCAGGATATGCCCCATATCGGCAGCAGTATAGGAGCGGATAAGGGTTCCCCGATCCATAATTTTTCCGATGCCTTCAAGTCCTTCCGAAAAACTCACCCCATCCAACGCGGTGGGTACAGAAGGGAAGGTGCTCAGTACCCGGTTACCCTCCATGCCTTTTTCGAATGCAGTATACTTCTTAGGATCGAAGGTTTCGGTATGCGCCATGCCACCTGCCATCCATAAAAGAATGACCGTATCGGCTGAAGAGCGAATCTTTTGGCTGCTGGTGCAGCCTGGCAAAAGGCTGGCAAATGGAGCTCCTGCTGCGAATGCGGCCATGGTAGCGGCGCTGCTCTGTTTTAGAAAATCTCTTCTGTTCCAGTTTTTTTTCATCACGCAGATCAATTTACTAATAAATCAGTTGGAATTCGGGATGTACGGTCATCGCCCAGATCAGGTCCTGCACCTGGCTGGTATCCGGTTTGGGCCCTAACGCTTTCACGGCAATGGTTTTTTCTTCGTTGTTTGGTTTTCTGCCGAGCATGTTACGATACAGTGCAGTCACCAGCGGTTCCGGATCAGGATAGGTAAGCCTCCATTTTTCTGCCGCCCTTTTCATTCCTTGGTTGAATGTATAGCCGTTTGTGAGTTCGAGGGCCTGGATCAGATTGGCCTGAGACGTTCTGCTCGTAGTCACTGTTTCCCTGCTCGGTCTTCCCAGCGCGAGGAGAAACGGATTATTCCGAATCAAAGACGCTCTAGTAAACGGAAGGTTTTCTTTGACTGTTGGAGGCAATACATTGTACACGATCAAACTGTCTCCATACAGCGGTATCAGTGTTGTGCTGACCGCATCAGAGAATTGTTCGGCCGACAAACGTTTTCGGATCATGCCCCTGAATAGAAAGTCTTTCGCTAAAAGCAACTCCGGTTCCTTTACACTTACTGATGGGAGCTGATATGTTTGTGAGGTCATGACCTGATAAAGCAGGTCTTTTATATTGTGCCCCTTGTTTACGAAATCATGCGCAAGCCAGTCAAGCAGATCCTGGCTCCAGGGTTCGTTATCCATCGCATCAACCGGCTCTACCATTCCGCGGCCGAAGAGTTGGGCCCATACCCTGTTAACGAGGGTGCGGTAGAGTCTTCCGTCATTCGGTTGCACCAGTTTATCTGCCAATTGCACAAGCCGTTCTTTCCTGTTGAGTCCTGAGTCGATTGTGCCCAGCTCTGGATAAAGGATCCTTTTGCCCGCCATTTTCCCGGTGGGTTTATCACATTTATTGATCTCAAGCAACGAGTCTGAGAAAAGATTGGCAAACGCATAGGCGTCTTCCAGTTTCCAGTCACTGATAAAACTATCGTGACAACTTGCGCATTTTAAATTCAATCCAAGGAACACCTGCGACACATTTTGTGCGGCCTGCATTTCTGTGCTTTGGCTCGAGTTGATGGATCCGCGCCATTGTATTCCTCTGATAAAGCCTTGCGATTCCGGTTCGGGCGATACCAGTTGTTTTACAAACAGGTCATAAGGTTTATTTTCTAAAAGTGAGTTGTAAAGCCAGGTGGAGATATTGAACCGACCGCCGGTGATATATCCAGTGCCGGTATAATCATTTCTCAGGAGGTCATTCCAGAAGCTTGACCAGTGCTGGGCATAGTCGTGATTTCTTGCAAGAAGTTTTCTTACCAATCTTTCTCTTTTACCGCGGGAATTGTCGGCAATAAATGCGTCAACGGAATCAGCCGGTGGTATCAATCCTATCGCGTCGAGGTATACCCGGCGAATATAAATGCGGTCGTCGACGGGTTTGCCCCAACTGATTTTTTTATCGGTAAAATATTTGTTTACAAAACGGTCGATGGAGCCGCTATAAATGCCTGATGCCTGGGGCAGTTCAGGAAGTCGGGGTTGAAGGGCCGCTACCCGATACAAACTTTTCATGGCGCCTGCAGGCCAGGGGGCACCTTGCTGGATCCAGAACTCAATGATCGCGATCTCGTTTTTAGTCAGTCCCTTTCCTTTGGTGGGCATTGATTCTTTATCATTGCGGGGAAGTTTGATCCTGCGGATCATTTCACTGTTAGCAGCATTACCTGGCACGATCACTTTGCCATGTTCACCACCTTCAAAAATAAATTCTTTCCTGTCGAGCCGAAGCTGGCCTTTTACTTTTCCGGCTCCGTGGCAACTGTAGCAGTTATGGGCGAAAATGGTTCTAACCTGCAGATTAAGGTCCTGGATCTGTTCTTCGTTGAGTGGGCCCTTCATGCTGGCGAGGCTAAATCCGGAGAGCTCTGAGATGGGTTGTTCTCCAGCTTCCTGCGATGGCAGCAGTTCTGAGAGGTAATCTTCACCGTGTGTCAATTCTGCGCCGAGGTGTCCGGCGATCAACACACTCAGGCAGCTTGTGAAGAGGAATATTTTAGCGATATTTCTTCGGCCTAAATAGTAGTACCAGCCGGAGACCAATGAGAACAGCAGGGTCGATATACCCGTCCACTGATGAAGAGGCAGATTTCCGCTGCCATACGAGCCGGTATTGGCAAGTACCAGGCCGAGGGCAACGGATAGTGCTGAAGAGACTGTCGCTACGATCACGATAGCGGTAACTGCCGGCTTGAATTGGGTCTTGTTTTTCCAGATCAGCAATTCGAGGAGCAGTGCCATAAAAAGCAGGCCGATCGGGAAATGTACGATCATGGGGTGCAGTCGGCCCATTAAGGCCCATAACCAGAAAACGGATTTCTCCGGGATTTCTGCATCCCCGGCGATGGCGAGGGTGCAGGTGCAGCATGCGAGAATCAGGAATAGCGATTTCTTCATTCGAAAAGGAAAAGTCCTTCAAAATAATCTATAAATGAATATTTTCCTCGATATGACGGTTTGAATTTATTCGAGGCTGAAAAGATGAGTGGCAGGGTTGTGCCGATACATTCATCACATTCACCACATTTTCATTTCGTCCATATCCAGTTGATCAGTTGTGCTGCCGTTTTGCTGTTGTTGTAATAGTGGTGTATAAGATTTTCCCGGAGTTGAACTTCTTCCTCTTCAAAAGGTTTGCGGTATAGTTGCATGATGATGGACTTGAATGCATTTTCCGTGGTAGCAACATGGCAGGCCGGACCGAGTTCAGTTCCTTCAGTCATTTTTTCGTTCACTACACAATGTCTGCCGCAGAAGACGGAGTAGAGCAATTTAAATTTAACCCCGGTGCTGGTGAAGGAGGGGAGGATGTTCATCTGCGCTTTTTGTATCAGGTCCTGCATTTCTTTGTCGGACGGATTGGCCACGATGCAGGTGTGTTTTTTCTTGTGGGCCAGTTTTTCCAGATGGGCAGACGGGTTTTTTCCGGCGATCACAAACGGGATCTCGAGGTTAGAGAAAACATGATCCAGCAACCAGATGGCCACTTTTTCATTTTCAGGAACAGAAAGGTTCCCGTGATAAAGACAGAATGTGCCCAGGCCTTCCTGGCAAAGTGGAAAATCCCAGCCAATGAAGGCGGGGAGAAAGTCGACGTTTTTTGCGCCCAGCTCTGTCCGGTAAAAAGCGGCATCTTTTTCGGTCATAGCAAGGATCAGGGCCTTAGAAGCAGCGATCTTCTTTTCGTACTTCCTCAGCATGATGGCTTCGCGCAGGTAAAAGAACTTTTTCGATAATGACCTGCTTTGCCTGGCCAGTTGACGATAGTAATTGCATTCCACATTGTGGAGCCTCACAATCACTTTGCGGTCTTTCAAGCTGCCCAGTTGGAGGAAATATGTGCAGTGTATGCCCTCGAGTAGGATAGGGTGGTTATCTTTTTCAAGGTTGATGATCAGTTCTTCGTTTGCCCTGGAACTCACGATATAGGGCGCAGAGACGCTGAGGCCTTTGTGGCCGGTATTTCGTTGGTAGTAATGTACCTGTTCGCAATATTGCTCGAGTTCTTTTGGCTTACCGCGTCCATATTCAAAGCAATGAAGATGGATTTTCACGCCTTTTTCTGAGAGCGACCGAATCTTAAAATACACTTCAAATGCCCCGCCATAATCAGGGGGATAGGGTACGTCGAACGAAACAATGTGCAGGTGATTCTCCAAACTCAGGTAAAGATTTTCATGTAAAAGTTCGTCAGCTTAATTTCTTCGTTATTCCAGTTCAGTTGAGCTGCGGCTGCTGTACAATTGTTTTTGAGGGTTAAATACAAAACCTCGTTATCCAGCAAATTGTTCAGTTCAAGGGTGATTAATTCCTCATGCAGGGTTTTGAGGAGAACAGCGGTGGGTAATTTCCTGTTGAGACGCTCATATTCCGGGAAATTCATGGTGAGTTGGGGAATTCCGGCGTGTATGTAGTCGAAATACTTGTTTGTCAGCGAATACACCTGGTTCATGCCCACCGGTTCCACCAGGTTGACACCTGCATATGCGGATGCGGTGATATTGACCAAATCAGCCGGCAGTACATTCCCTTTCATGATCACTTTATGCCCGAGGTTGTGTTGTTGGATCAGTCTCCTGCATTGATCGGAAAAATTGCCTTCCCCGCAAATCCATAGCGGTGCATGTACTGATTTCATGGCGGGGATCAGCCATTCAAAGCCGCGGCCTTCGTTCACCGCGCCCTGGTAAAGGAAGAACTTCGGGCCGGGTGTTGGCGCCTTTTGCAGGGTAGGCTCAAGGAGCGGGGCATTCATGATCAGTTCATAATCTACCCGGTACAATTTGGCGAACGCTTCAGCAATGGATTGCGAAACGGTATACCCAAGGGGAAACCTGGGAACAAAATACCGCTCAACCGCCAGCCAGAGTTTTTGTACGCGGGGTCGGGTGACTACCTCCTTCAGTTCACTGAACCATTCATGGGCATCGTACACCCTGGGAATCTTCTTGATCAGGGAAATATAGTAGCAGGGAATGATCGTGTCCAGATCGATAGCCGTGATCAGATCCGGCTTTTGGAAAAGCAGGTAGAAGAAAAGCCGCAGGTTGTGTTCGAGGTACATAAGCTTTCCCTTGCTGAACCAGCCTTTTAGCCGAACCTGGTGATAACCGTTGGGGCTCAGCGGGGGAGAGCCTTTGGTTAACCTGCCAACCAGGGTCACCTCATAACCTGCACGATGAAGGGAGCTGCAGATCCGCTTCATGCGCTGGTCATAATTGAGATTGGTGGTCACACAGAAAAAAACCTTCTTCATTCCGGGCAAATGCGGGAGTAAAATAAATTGATTCGGGCTAATAGAAATTATTATTATTGCCGGGCAAACGAAAAATGAATGGAAACCATTGGTACGCGAAGGAAACGCCCCGATTTTCTCACCGTCATATGCATACTCAGCTTCCTGGCCAGTATCTCCGGGATCATGTCTAACCTGAACAGTTACAACAATGCCGATACGGTATCTGAGCTGACCCGTGAAAGGTTGGAAATGAGCAGGGAAGAAGCCATGGGGAAAATGAAAACTACTGAACAGAAGGGGATGGTAGAAAAGATGTTTTTAGGAGCAAATGAGCTGCTTGACACCAGAAAACAAAAGCAAAACGCCCTTTTCAACGTCATGGCCAATGTGCTTACGCTGATCGGCGCAGGGATGATGTTTAACTTTCGACGGAGCGGTTTTGGGGTATATGCCCTGGGAATTGCTTTGTGGGTAGCCACTCCATTGCTGATTTACGGGGTTGATAACTACATCGGGATAGGGATGTCCTTCATGCTGGGCATTATCGGCGGCTTGTTTCTCATCCTGTACAGGCGAAACCTGAAACATATGGGTTAGGGCGGTATTCATCTCCAACCTTTTCGGCCTTAGACTCAAGCAATTTTTGCTTGTTGAAATTATTTTTCCTACCTTTGCATGCTAATTATATTAGGAAAATATTGGATGCTTTTAAAAAAAATGAGATGTCAGCTTTAACGAAAGAAAAAATTTCAGGAGTGTTTGCAGAGTTCGGTGGTAAAGAAACAAACACCGGTTCCATAGAAGGTCAGGTTGCCCTCTTGACGGAGCGTATCAACCATATTTCAGCACACCTGCAGAAGAATAAAAAAGATTTTTCAACTCACCGTGGCCTGATGGCTATGGTTGGTCAGCGCAAGAGTTTACTAATCTATCTGAGCAGAACAAACCTAACCGGATACCGCCAGCTGATCGAAAAGCTTGGTCTCAGGAAATAACCTGAACATATATGTCAACTATTCCCAACTTATGGTTGGGAATAGTTTTTTTATACCTCTCTCTATTAATTTATTTTATGTTATCACAACCAATCAGTTCCATTATCGATCTTGGAAATGGAAGAAAAATATCATTGGAAACAGGCCGTCTTGCCCGTCAGGCAGATGGATCTGTGACCGTAACACAAGGAAATTCTGTACTACTGGCAACCGTTGTAGCGAATAAAGAAGCCCGTGAAGGCCAGGAATTTTTCCCCCTCAGCGTGGATTACATGGAAAAATTCGCATCTGCGGGACGTATCCCCGGATCTTTTTTTAAGCGCGAAGGAAGATTGAGCGATTCTGAGATCCTGATCAGTCGTTTAATTGATCGGGCACTCAGGCCTCTTTTCCCTGAAGATTATTTCTGTGAAGTACAAGTGATCGTAACCCTGATCTCCTCAGATTCTGAGGTAATGCCGGATGCGCTGGCTTGTTTGGCTGCTTCTGCAGCGCTTGCTGTTTCTGACGTGCCGATCAAGGAAGTAATCTCTGAAGTAAGGGTTGGCCGACTGAACGGCGAGTATATTGTAAACCCTACCAGGACGGATCTTGCCAGCTGCGATATGAATTTCATCGTTGCAGCTACAGAGAAGAACCTGATGATGGTGGAAGGTGAATCAACGCAGTGCAGCGAAGAAGACCTCGTGAAAGTGTTGGAGATCGCCCATGCCGTCATACGTACCCAGATCGCTGCCCAGCATGAGCTGAGGGAGAAAGTGGGCGTGAAGGGAAAAAGAGACTATACCAAGCCCGTTGTAAAGGAAGAATTACAAGCTAAGGTTGAGCCATTCCGCCAGCGCGTATATGAAATCGCTAAGTCTGCCAGCGCAAAAGCCGACAGAAGTGCCGCTTACGATCTGCTGAGAACGGAAATGGTGGGAAGCCTGGGTGAAGACGTGGCTGATGAAGACAAGAAACTGGCTAAAAAATACTTTGAGGACCTGAAGTGGGAAGTGGTCAGGAATATGATGCTCGACGACAGGACCCGCCTCGACGGCCGTAAGCTGGACGAGATCAGGCCGTTGAATATGGAGGTGGATATCCTGCCTTCTCCCCATGGTGCTGCGCTGTTCACAAGAGGTGAAACTCAATCACTTACAACGGTTACATTAGGTACCCCTTTAGATGAACTGCTGGTAGAAAGCGCAGCGGTTTCAGAATATAGTAAATTCATCCTGCACTATAATTTCCCTCCTTTCTCTACTGGGGAAGTGAAGTTCCTGAGGGGCCCCGGCCGCCGGGAAGTAGGACATGGAGCCCTTGCCCAACGATCACTGCGCCAGGTAATGCCCGGCAATGATTATCCCTACACGGTGAGGATTGTCAGTGATATCCTTGAGTCAAACGGTTCTTCATCCATGGCAACAGTTTGCGCCGGTTCGCTGGCACTAATGGATGCGGGTGTCCCTGTACCCAAGCACGTGAGTGGCATCGCAATGGGCCTTGTAACCCGTGAAGATGGTAAATATGCCATCTTATCGGATATCCTTGGCGATGAAGATCACTTGGGTGATATGGATTTCAAGGTTACCGGAACGAGGGACGGTATATGTGGTGTTCAGATGGACATTAAAGTAGACGGTTTAAGCATGGATACTATGCGTGAGGCGCTGGATCAGGCTCGCAGGGGCAGGTTGCATATCCTCGATGCTATGTATGAGTGCATTCCGGCTGCTCGTGAAGAAGTGAAGCCACATGCGCCAAGAATGGAGAAGCTATTTATTGAGAAAGAATTCATCGGTGCGGTTATCGGGCCAGGTGGAAAGATCAT
>Ga0164292_10005008_pt1 | contig 10825 bp, 8 predicted proteins | sample GEODES117metaG_FD_111486 | JGI IMG/M metagenome (GOLD analysis project Ga0164292, IMG submission 111486) | Eutrophic lake water microbial communities from Lake Mendota, Wisconsin, USA - GEODES117 metaG | ecosystem: Environmental > Aquatic > Freshwater > Lake | place: USA: Lake Mendota, Wisconsin... | reverse complement strand
GCCTCATTCTTCTCCTTTGCCTCGGTTCCGCGATCATCGCCGGCACCGTCAAAGGGCTGAACGAAAGTCACGCCACCACTTGGAAAGCACTTTGGACTCGCCTGACCTTGGGCAGCGAAAACACCAAGGAAATCAATCTCTTCCGTGTCGGTCTGCTCGACTTCGCCAACTACAACCGAATCTCTAACTCCCAACCCCTCCTGCAAACGGATCAGGAACTCGAAAGCTGGCTGCAAAAAGCCGTCGATGAGGGACTCCCTCTCGACGACCTCGACGCGGTCGTCAGCCAGATCCAGGAATCGGCACCCCGCTACCTCAAAATCTCCGTCAACGCCGCCTCCGGCCCTACCCTGGACTTCGTTAAAGACAGCCTGACCGATTCCCTGAACAAAATCGCACCCGAAATGACCCACTTGGCCAGTGTCCGCCGCTCCACCGCTGGCGGCATGGCCCACCAGGTACTTCTCGTCACCGGTCGTCGCCTGCGCGAGTTCTCTCCCGACCTCTTGCACAAAACCTCTGACGACGCCTTCTACAACGTCTGCCCTCTCTGCAAATCCAGCCACATCAGCCGCGCCATGCGCCACCAGGAGAGCTCCAGCCTCGAGTGCCCGTCCTGCCATCGAACCTACGCCGTCATCGCCGCCGATACCGCCGGCCACTTCCACTACGTCAATCACTACCTCACAGGCTACCAGCCACCATCCATCTATCCCAAAGGCCAGTCCCGTGTTGAGCAGTTATTCACCATTTGGTCCGCCGTCCATCAAAGTTGCACCTACACCCGAGATCCCGGCGTGAAGAAGGAAAAAACCGACCGCTGGCAAACCGCGCTTCAGACTCAAACCCGCGGCATGGGCGATTGCGAAGATTCCGCTATCCTCCTCGCCGACTGGCTGGCCGCCCGGGGCTACGATGTTCGCGTCGCCCTGGGAAAATACGGCGACATCGGCGGACATGCCTGGTGCGTCGTTCGACTTGAAGGAATCGAATACCTCCTCGAATCCACCTCCGAAGGTCGCCCCGATTTCGACCAACCGCCTCTCGTGTCCCGCATCGGCAGTCGCTACGTCCCCGAAGTACTCTTCGACCGCTGGCATCTCTACACCCGTAAAACCAATCATCAGAACTGGAATGGCGACTATTGGTCGCCGGAACAATGGACCAAAATCACCCCACCAGATACTGAAGTCCCCGAGATCTCAGCCAAAATCAAACCCTCGGCCTCCACTAACCCATCCACCACCTGGGCTCCGCCAACTCCTCATAGCGTCCAAAAAGACTTCTTCAACTCCTCCGATATCGCCTACACCAGCCGTACCGATCTCCAGGCAGCCCCCTTCCTGCACCTCGAGCAAACCGCAGGCCAGCCCGTCGCTTGGCAATACCCCGCCGCCATTCCAGGGTCGCCCGGCACCGTTGAAACCAAGAAAAAACCAAAAGATTGACTCCATGCTAAAGTTTGACATAACGGCCTGAAAGCCGCTAAATCAGACTCTAGCTCAATGACAATCTCTCAAGGTCACGCCGCCCTCCAAGTCACGTTCAATGCTGAGCATGTCGAATTGAACGCGACGCCCGAAGTAGCCAACCTCCAGCTCCCCCTGCCCCTTCTTGCAGGTCCAAATACGGAGTCAATTGGAAGTGCCGCCACCAAAATTTGGTGGGATCAGGACTTCCTCTTGACCGAAAGTGAAACCCTCCTCATCGGAGCCATCGTCATCGACGCCCAAAACAGGCTCGAAGCCCCAGTTGAACGCGCTTATCAAGCTCTCCTGCGCCTCACCCAGGGCTGGCATCTCTATCGCATTTGGAACTACATCCCCAATATCAACGAAATCCGCGACGGCCTCGAGTGCTACCAACAATTCAATATCGGCAGATGGACCGCCTTTGAATCCTGTTATGGCCGCCATCTTCGCTCCTACATGCCCGCGGCTTCTGCCGTCGGACTGGGGGGAGACAAAGCCGTCGTTGTCTTCAAAGCCGGCCGTTCCCGACCCGAATACCTTGAGAATCCCTCCCAGATTCCCGCCTACCACTATCCGGCCGAATACGGCCCCAGACCTCCCTGCTTCGCACGCGGCGTCGTCGCCACTTGTCCCGAAGTCCGCCGCGCCATCCTCTCAGGCACCGCCAGCATCGAAGGCCATCGCAGCATCGGCCAAGGCGATTGGGCGCGCCAGTTCCAGACCACCCAACAAAACATCGAAATCATGCTCAATCGCATGCAGGTCTCTGCCGCTTGGATTCCCGATCTATGGCCTACCCATGGGATTCACAGCGCTCATTTTAAGTGCTACCTCCGTCACCCTGAAGCGCTCCCTCTAGTTCGAAAAGCCGTCCGCGATTCCTGTGGGCAAGACCATCACTTCAGCTATGTTCTTGCCGACATTTGCCGCAGCGATTTGGATCTCGAAATCGAAGGTCGAATCCTGACTGAACTTCAACCCGATTGCCATGAATTCTGATCCCATCAATCACCTCGCCTCTGCGAGAGGTTGGGTGCAGTTTCTGGCCTTGGCTGCCTGCATGGCCATCCCCGTTTTGGGACAAACCGAAGGGCCGTCAAAAACTCCCAAAAAACCCGCCAAAAACGTTCCTTCCGATTCCGACAAAACCAACACATCTCCCCCACCCGAGGAAATCGAACTGGCACGCCTGGATCACCACCACCAACTTCTCGAAGCCTCGCTAGGCCCGCTCAAAACCGCCCTCTCCAAACTCGACGAACTCGCCCTCACCAATGCCCGCGCCCGCGAATACGAAGCCGCCATCGCCGCCCGCATCGAACGCGAGCACATCGCAACTGATTTGGATCGCATCGCCAAAGAGTTGCTGATTCTCGAAACCCGCAAACAGTTCCTCAAAACGTCCCTCCTCCCCGATCATATCCTTCTCCCTCTGGACAACGCCAAACTCGAAAGCGTTCGCTACGATGAAGAAAAAAAGTGGCTCACCCACTGGGATCGACCCGGAGCATACGCCGAATGGACGCTGCCGAGCGTCCCTCCAGGTGGCTACGAAGTCCTCCTCACCTACCAATGCAGTCCGCTCGAGGGTGGTACCATCGTAATCAATGAAAAAACATTCAGCCTCTCCGGAGAAATGGACACCACCCTGCGTGGCCCGGAAGTCAAAAATCTCGGCACGCTCAAAATCACCGACAGCAACAGCCCCCTCCGATTAACGGCTCGGACCATCGTCAAAAGCAACTTGATGAACCTCCTTAGCATCGAACTCATCCCTGCGAACCGCTGATCTCCTGCCTCGTCTGATGCCCCGTCTGTCCTGCATTCCAAAACGCGCTTCGACACTTCTTCTGTCGCTCGCAATCTTGTCATTGGAGACATCATCTCTTCACGCGCAAACCCCGTCAACCTCTGCCGAGGAACTCCAGGCCCTCGCCAACCTGAAGGCCCTCTTCGCCACTCAAATCAACTCCCAGTCCCAAAAGCTGACCGACCAATACGAACGCGCACTGGCCCGAATGGAGTCCGAAATCGCAGATGCGGGTGACTACGAACAGGCGCTGCAAATCAAAAAACGGCGTGACCAACTCCAGCAAATCCTGGCCTCAAATACCTCATCCACCACCCCCGCTCTCCCTCTAACTCCCCTCGCAGCCAAGGGCACCGGCATCACCGCTTCCTCCGACGGCAGCTTAACCGGTTGGCGCATAGCCAGCCACTACGCTGAGTGGACCCTGACCAAGCTCGCTCCAGGGGACTACTTCTTGGAACTCGACGCTCTTATGACGGCGATTCCCACAAATGTTAACGACCCCTCAGAGGAACCAGCCGAGACTGCCTTGTTCGAAATCTACGAAGTCTCTCTTCTCGCCGGAGCTGCCGACAACCGGCGCAGCTTCGAATTGAGTTTAACAAAAGGAAGTCCCCTTGAATTCAAGCCCCAACGCATCGGGCCCATGCGCTTCGCACGCTCACCCATTACCCTCCGCCTCGCAGCTTCGAAATCCTATGCCTTCAATCAAGTGCAGTTCAAAAACATCCGCTTGGTCCCGGCTCCAACCTCAGTTCCACAAACCGCGACTAACATCATCATCCCTCCCACCAGCAATGTCGACTCGGTTAGGTCCTCACTCGCCTTCGCTTTGGAACTCGCATACAAACCAATCAATGATCAATACGCCGACCAGTTGCAGGAACTCGAGCAGCGATTCCCCGATTGGCAGGCCCTCTTGGACAACGAAAAACGCGGCATCGAAAAACGCCGATCCCCCACTTCCAAATCCAAAGACACCAACGCCCTTCACCTCCCGAAACCCCTGGCTAGCCTCGGAGGCATCTCCGGATTTCAAGACCTCGAAAATGTCACCTTTGTAAACCATCCGGAAAACACAGGAGACCGATTCCGCGTCAGCCAGGATGGCAGAGAGTTCTTCATTCATTTGCTCTGGCTCAAATGTGCTTCGCCCTCCTCCGATCCCGCCTCTTCAGCCGCTAATACCCCCTTCAATCAGCACTTCGGCCTCACAAATGAAGACGCCGCCCTCTTTGGTCGCGCCGCACTTCAATTCACCTCAGGCTACCTCTCTGGACGAACCTTCCGTCTTTTGGCCCGCAATACCCCCGACTCCGACGGCACCCTTCCAGCCTTGCTTTTCCTCCCCGATATCGGCCTCTTCCACAATCTGCTGATCGACCAGGGTCTGGCCGCGTTTGTCGGCAAAACGGGAAGTGGCGGCACGCTGGAACGCGCCCTTCAACACTCCATTTCAGATCGGGAAAACGAGGCGCGCTCCCGCAATCCTCGCCCCGGTGCATGGGCTCTCAGTCCAACTCAACCCGCAGAATCCACTCAGCCATGATGCCTGCCCGATCATACCTCTTCGGGCTTGTTTCTTTGGGTCTGTGGGCTCTTCCACTTCACGCTCAAACCCCATCCCCAGCTATCCCTTCCGCTCCCACCACTGGTTGGCAACAACTCGAGTCGACCTATCAAAACGAGCTGAAAAAGATTCACCTCCCGCTGCTCAGTTCCTACATAAACGAACTCACCCGCCTCGCTGCCGCCTCCCGCAGCGCCGAAACCACCGTCGCCATCAATCGAGAACTGCAGGAAATGCAAAAAGTCATCGCCTCGGGTGGCGTGGTTGACCTGTCGCCCCCCAACACAAAAGAAGCGCCTCCTGATCCCGCCCTCAAGCCAGCCCTAACGAAGTCGAAACCCGAACGCCTGCTGGAACTCCGCCCCGCGACAGCTCAAGCAATCACCCCCTCTCCTCCCAAACCGATTCCCTCCATCGTCCCCATCCAGAAAATCACCTGGACAATCGATGCCCTGCCAAAAGGCAAATTCGAAGTGATCTGCCAGGGCGCCATCAACTCGCTCGATGCCCCTGTCTCCCTCGTCATTCAAGTCGGCGATCAGTTGCTCAAACTCCCTCTCGAAAAACGCCACATCGCCACCGACCCGGAAAGCCTGCGCCTCATCCAAGTCGGCGTCTTCCAACTCGAAAATGACGTGACCCGACTCCCCATGATGGTTTCACTCGAAACCACCGCGTCACCCTCGCCTTCCTTCCTCCTCCGCCAAATCCTCATCGCCCGTTCCAAACCCACTCCACCCTGACCATCACTCTGACCAGTCCCGAGTCACCCGCTCAATGCGACGCGCTCTTCCCGTCATACGTTCCACTTCAACGAACACCGCATTGACCCGCACCATCCCCCGACCCATCCCAAACCGCGTCGGCATCGCGTTCAAAAAACGTCCCACCACCGGCTCAATCTGACTCCCAATCACCGAGTCATAAGGCCCGCACATCCCCGCATCCGTCAGGTAGGCCGTCCCCCCGGGCAACACACGCTCATCCGCTGTTGGCACGTGCGTATGCGTCCCCACCACCGCCGACACCTTGCCATCCAAATGCCAACCCAATGCCACCTTCTCGCTCGTCGCCTCAGCGTGAAAATCCACAAAGATAACCGGCGTCTCTTCCCTCAACCTCTCCGCACAGGCCGCCACCAGGGTGAATGGATTGTCCACCTGCGGCCCCATAAACACCCGACCCAGCGCATTGATCACCGCCACTTTCCCCTTCTTCGTCTCCAACACCACCGAACCCGATCCCGGCACTCCCTCTGGATAATTCAACGGCCTCAACATCCTCGGTTCATCCCCCAGATAAGGCACGATCTCCTTCTGATCCCAAATGTGATCCCCACTCGTCACTACCGCCGCCCCAGCCCGCATCAGCCCAATCGCTATCTTCGGCGTGATCCCGCGACCCGCTGCCGAATTCTCCCCATTCACGATCACAAAATCCACGTCCAGTTCTTCCTTCAACTTGGGAATCCAATCCGACACCGCCTTCCTCCCCCCCTCGCCAAACACATCCCCAAAAAACAACAGCCTCAAACAGTCATCTTCTTCAGCAACCTCAGGAACAGGGACGGAATTCATTCGACCCCTACTTAGTAGATGATGAACCAGTTGATCAAGTCTAGGATGTCAGAATGATCATGCGCTTCTTGCAGCTAGCCGCCCTCTGCCTTCTGGCTCTGGCGCCGAGCCTCCGCGCCCAAACCACCCCTCTGGGCTCCCCACCAGACTGGAATTCCCTGACCACCTACGCCCGCGCCCTCAGCGACGCTGACTTCACTGCCGCCCTGAAGTCCATCTACCTCGAACCCACTCACTATCCCACCCCCTGGATCATCGGACCCGATGGAATCAAAATCCAAACCGGCGACCCGGTAAACCCCACCGTCACCGTCCCGTTCGCCAGCCGAATCCAGGCCAAAACCAGCCCACCTCGCTTCTGGAGCCGCGCCTCCGAACTGCCCCCTCTCGCTGACCGCCCACCTTTGAGCGACATCCACATCGCCATCGACCCGGGCCATATCGGTGGCAGCTATGGCGTCATGGAAGAACGCCACCTTAGCTTCAAACCCGGCGAAGCCATTCAAGAAGGCGACCTCACCCTCCTCACCGCCCGAATCCTCGCCGCCCGCCTCAAAACCCTCGGCGCTTACGTCACCCTCGTTCGCGACCAACCCAACCCCGTCACCAAAACCAAACCTTCCGACCATCGCCTCACCGCCATCGAAACCCTCAAACAGTCCGGCTTCCCCAACCCGATCGACAGCTACCAAGGCATCCAGGGCGAAGCCAAACTCCTCACCATCCAGTGGCAAAGCGAAAAATTCTTCTATCGTGTCGCTGAAATCCACGCCCGCGCAGACCGGGTCAATCAGGAAATCAAACCTGATCTTGTCCTCTGCCTCCACTTCAACGCCGAATCTTGGGGAGACGCTACCGCCCCCCAATACTCCCCCGTCAATCACGCTCACCTCCTCATCAACGGCTGTTACTCCCCCGCTGAACTCGCCAATCACGACACCCGCTTCGAAATGTTCACCCGCCTCTTCTCACGCATCCACGAAGAGGAAATCCCTCTGGCCAAGGCCCTCGCCACCAGCCTCGCTGCCAGCACCGGACTTCCCCCCTACACCTACACCACTCCCAATGCCCTCCCCGTTCCCGACAGCCCCTATCTCTTCGCTCGCAACCTCCTCGCCAATCGCCTCTACCGCTGCCCAGTCATCTTCTTTGAACCCTACGTCATGAACCACAAACAGACCTACCAGCGCCTCCTCCTCGGTCACTGGATCGGCCGCACCCTCATCGACGACTCTCTCCAATCCAGTCCCATCGAGGACTACGTCCAAGGCATCGTCAACGGCCTCCTCACCTACTACAAGGCCAACCGCCCCGCCTAATTACCCCTCACGATCATGATCATTGTTGCCGGATGTGGATATGTTGGTGCCTCGCTCGCAGGCCATCTGCATGCCGCCGGACATCAAGTCATCGGCCTCACCCACTCATCAGATTCCGCCGCTCGACTCGCCACCGAGCATCCCTGGCCCGTCGCCGCATGCGACATCACCTCACCCGATTCCCTCGCCCAACTCGCCGCCAGCCTCAATCCAAACCAAACAGTCACCGCCTTTGTTCATTGCGCCAGTTCCGGACGTGGTGGTGCCGACGCCTACCGCTCCGTCTACTTGAATGGCCTGGAAAACCTAATCGCCGCCTTCCCTTCCGCCCACCCGCTCTTCACCTCCAGCACCTCCGTCTACGCTCAAAAAGACGGCTCAACCGTCACCGAATCAGACGCCGCCACCCCCCCTCGCGAAACCGGCCTCCTCCTCCGCCAAGCCGAAGACCTGGCCCTCGCCAAAGGCGGCACCGTCGCCCGTCTCGCCGGCATCTATGGCCCCGGCCGTTCGTTCGTTCTGAAAAACCTCCTCCTCGGCAAATCCGGCGTCGAAACCGAAGACGGCATTGGCCGGCTCATCAATCAAATCCACCGGGATGATGCCGCCACCGCCCTCGCTCATCTCATCCTGCAAAAACTCCCCGGCATCTTCAACGTCTGCGACGACGCCCCCACCACTCAGCGCGACATCCTCACCCCCCTCGCCGACCTCTTCGCCCTCCCTCCTCCAGGTCCCAAACCCCCAGACCCCGACCGCAAACGCGGCTGGACCAACAAAGCCGTCAGCAACGCCAAACTCCGCGCCTCCGGTTGGACCCCCGCCTATCCCACCTACTTTGCCGCCCTTCAGCACGACCCCGACCTCGTCCCCTCCATCCTCGACCTCGTTCAAGAGGAAGCCCCTGACTGCCTGCCTCGCTCGCCCAACATCGTCCTCATCGGACTCATGGGCTCCGGTAAAACCACCGTCGGAAAAATCATCGCCCGCAAGCTCGGCTGGGATTTCATCGACACCGACTCCCTCATCATCAATCAAGCCGACGGCCGGTCCATCCCTGACATCTTCGCTCAAGAAGGCGAAACCTCTTTCCGGCAGCGCGAATCCGCCGCCCTCCGCAGTTTAATCGGTCGCCGCAATGCCGTCATCGCCACGGGCGGCGGCATCGTCACCATTCCTCGAAACCTCGCCCTCCTGCGCCACCTCGGCTTCATCGTCTGGCTCGAAGCCCCAGTCTCCCTCCTCGCACGCCGCACCGCCCACAACAACGACCGCCCTCTCCTGCAGGACACCGATCCTCACGCCAAATTAGAGGCCCTCCTCACTGCCCGCAGCCCCCTCTACAGAGCCCTCTCAGACCTCCGCATCCAAACTCAAGACCTCCTCCCGGAAGAAAGCGCCTACGGTGCCACCGAAAGTGCCCGCATCTTCTTCATCAATCAGCTCCGCCTCCGCAACTCCCTCCACTCCGATCCCACCTGATCGCAGTGTCCACCTGAAGCGCCGCCATCCTTGACTTACGGCTTCGCCGGAGCAGCCGCCCCAGGCGCTGGCACCTCAAGCTTCGGTTCCACTGGCTTCGCATCTGGAGCAGGCACTTCCACCTTGGGCGCTTCAATCGGCTTCGGAGCCAACGGCTTCACCGCTTCCGGATTCGCCGGCTTGGGGGTCACTTCAACAGCAGATGCCGGAGCAGGCTTCACTTCGACCGCAGGCGTCGTCACCCCATTCGCTCCCACCGTAACCTTCATCGGAGCTGACGTTGCACCCGCCCCACCCAACTGAATCGGAGGAACCGCTGCACCCGCTGGCGCACCACCTACCGCTGGCGTCGGCACAGCGCCTGCTGGCGCTGGAGGTGCTGGTGGCGGGGCCGGAGGATCCACCTCCTTCGTCGGAAGCGCCGCTCCCACCCACTTCAGCCGCTCCTGACTCTGATCAAAGAAGGGCTGGTTCGTTCCAGGATACTTGCTCGGCAAGGTCTCATAAATCGCCTTCGCCTCATCCGTCTTACCCTCACTCCAAAGCAAATCGCCCAACCGAATCGCCGCCAATGGCGTCACCTCGGAGTCCGCATAACTCGTCGTCAATTCTTCATACAACTTCTTCGCTTCCGCCTTCTCGCCCATCCCATCCAAACGCGACGCCAAGGCCAGCTTCGTCTGGGCCACCAACGGATGCTTGCTGTTCGTTTCCAAAAACGTCTTCAGCGCCGCTGTCGAGCTGTCCTTCTGGTTCTGCTCCCAAAGCATGTTCGCCTTCGCCAAAAGCGCATTCGCCGCCGCTTGGCTCCCCGGATACTTCGCGATCACCGCATCAAATCCGTCCACCGAATCCGCCGCCGTGAACGCCCCACCCGCCTCCCGGGCCACCGCATCCGTGCGATACTTCACCACCCCAAAAGCCGCCAGTGCCACAATCACGAGGCAAACGAATATCAGCAAGGGCTTCAAATTCTTCTCCATCCAGGTTTCACTGGCAGAGGGGAGAACGACAGCGGCGTCGATGACAGGAGCAGGAACTTTAGAGGACATGGAAATAAAAAGTCAGATCAAAAATTTCAAACGCGTGAATCAAGCGCCCACCTTGGCCCGAGCTTCATCAGCCAGTGCCGTCGAAAGATAACGCTCACCAGTCGAGCACCCGATCGTCACAATCAACTTGCCTGCATTCTCAGGCCTCGCAGCCACTTGCAGCGCCGCACAAACATTCGCCCCCGTGCTGATCCCAACCAACAATCCCTCTTCAGCCGCCAAACGCCTCGCCATCGCAAACGCTTCATCATTGGAAACCTTGATCACCTCCGAGACCACCGCCAAATCGAGGTTCTTCGGCACAAATCCCGCGCCCGTCCCCTGAATCTTGTGCGGCCCCGGTTGCACCGGCTCACCCGCCATCGTCTGGCTGATCACAGGCGAAGCCTCAGGCTCCACCGCAATCGCCGTGAAGGACTGCTTCTTCTTCTTCAACGCATGTGCCACCCCCGAAATCGTCCCACCCGTCCCCACCGCTGACACCAAAAAATCCACTGCGCCCTCGCTATCATTCCAGATCTCTTCCGCCGTCGTCTTCTCATG
>Ga0164292_10005007_pt1 | contig 10826 bp, 9 predicted proteins | sample GEODES117metaG_FD_111486 | JGI IMG/M metagenome (GOLD analysis project Ga0164292, IMG submission 111486) | Eutrophic lake water microbial communities from Lake Mendota, Wisconsin, USA - GEODES117 metaG | ecosystem: Environmental > Aquatic > Freshwater > Lake | place: USA: Lake Mendota, Wisconsin... | reverse complement strand
TGGAACGGGCGATTTCAGCCACGCTTTCACGGTTAGGCGGGCTCATCCGCTGGCGGATCTCAGCCCGCAGCGCGGGGTCGTAAGGCGATTGCATCACTCATGGTTGGCCCCCTGGTGGATCGGGCGGACAGGGCGGACAACTTTGCTGGTAGTGGGGGGGCTGGTGATTGTGGCCGGTGGCGGTCGTGATCTGGCCTGGCCCGTGCCCCTGATTGCCCGTGAGCTTCTGGCTCAGGCCCATGGCCGCCCGGTGCATCTTCTGCTCCATGGCGGGGCCCGTGGCGCCGATCAGGCCATTGCCCTTGCCGCCGATCAGCTCGGCTGGCCCGCTGCGGCCCACGCCGCTGATTGGCGTCGCTTTGGCCGTGGGGCAGGCCCCATCCGCAATCGCCAGCTCCTGGAGCAGGCCATCCGCCACGCCCAGAGCCAGTCCACTCCCCACTCAGCGGTGGGGGTGCTGGTGGTGGCGTTTCCCGGTGGGGCTGGCACCGCCTCCCTGCTGCAGCTCTCCCGCCAGCGGGTGCTCTCTTCTCCGGTGCCGCTGCTCGTTGTTGAGGTGGCTCATTCCCTCGGCTCCGCTCTGGCTCCTGACTAGGGCCTGTGGCCCTTCTCACACACTGCTTGTCCCATGGCTGTTTCCATCCCCCTTCCCACGTCTCCGGCTTTGTCTGAGGTAGCGGAGCTCCAGGCCACTCCCAGGCCATCCGGCCCGGCCTGCACCATCCATTCCCACTCCGGGACCCCTTCTTTGACCCTCTGGCAGCTGGGCATTGAGGCCCAGGAGATCACCACAGCCATCGCCCTTCTGGCTGATCAGCTCGACAGCGACGACGAGGCCGCCCGCACCACATTGATCGAGCACCTCGAATCCACCCTGCTCTTGGAAGAGCGCAACAAGGAGGCCCTCGCCGCCAAGGCAGATGCCACCTGCTGAGTGATCGAGCACCTGCGTGCCCAATCGGCCTACCGCAGCCAACAGGCCAGGCGCCTGGCCACCCTCGCCCAGGGCGATGCCTCCCGCGCTGATGCCCTTGAAACCACCCTGATTCACATCCTCACCCGCCTGCAACCTGCCGCTACCCGCTTCTGCTTCCCCCACCACAACCTCACCTCCCGCCGCTCCCAATCGGTAGCCATCGACGACGACTCCGCCCTCCCCGCTGAGTGGCTCACCGTCAAAACCACCACCTCCCCCGATAAGACCGCCATCAAAGCTGCCCTCAAAGCCGGCCACACGGCGGCTGTACAGATCGAGGGTGAAGGGGGCGAAAAGTCTTGTTGCAGGAGGCTCTCGGCGACACCTGCGGCCCTGCCGCTGCTGTTGCGGCAGGGCTTGAACCCTCGCCTGGTTTGGGCCTTGAGCACGGCCCTGCGCATCAACCGGGCAACCCGATGCCGGCCCACCCGGAGGCCAGCGGCCCTGAGCTCTTGATGGACCCGCGGTGCACCGTAGAAGCCGCGGTGCCGATGGAACACCGTTTGGATCTGAGCCGTGATGGCCGCATTCTCCTGAGCCCGTGGACCAGGGTTGTGCTGCCGTTGCCGCCAGTCGTAGAAGCCGCTGCGGGCGACTCCCAGTTGCCGGCAGAGCCAGGCCGTGGAGAAGCGATCGGAGAGGGAATCGATCAACTGAAACCTCTCGGCGGCAGATGCTCCTTGGCAAAGTGCGCTGCCGCCAGCCTGAAAATATCCTTCTCCCTCCGCAGCTCTCGAATTTCCTTTCGCAGCCTGGCCAGTTCAGCTCTCTCGTCGCTGGTGAGCTGGCCCTGATCCGGAGGGCCAAAATCACCCCGGTCGATTCGAGCCTGCCGAACCCACTTGGCCAGGCTGCTGGTGGAAAGTCCCAGCCGCTGGGTGACGGCGTTGCAACTGAGGTCTTCTCTCAAGCAGAGCACAATCGCTTCATGCTTCTGCTGCGCCGTGAACCGGCGCCTTGTCTTGGTTGGATTGGTCATGGATCAACAGTCTGAGGGTCATGGCGTGACTCCTATTGACCTGTCCGTGATTTTGGGGGAATCCCAAGCTGGCGATCGCACGCCTGCGGTCACAATTGGAGCATGTGCCCAATCACCGCTTCCGCAGTGGCAAGTTCGCTGCCATGGTTGACCTGTTCGAAATACGTATGCCAACCAATTCGCGCCGTGCCTTCCTCGATCTTGGCGATCTCCGACCGGCTGGTGCCCTGCCAGACAGCCGCATACTGATATCCCCCGTGCAGCTGGGTGTCAGCGTCCGTGATGACGCAGCCCAGCAGCATGAGATCTTCGCTGGACAGGGTGTCAAGTAATGCTCTGACCTTGCTCGCAAACTGCTGACGCCCGGAAGCATCTAGTGCCAGCCAGGCTGGTTTTGCTCTCCACAATTCTACGTACCAGTACATGGTGAACCTCGTTTTTTTGGGGGGGGGGATTGCCGAGGGTTTCGGCAGGGTCAGTTGGCGCCTGTTTCGAATGTGATCTGCCTCCAGGTGCCACCGCTTAAAGGGACATCAGTGCGCCAACCAAATCATCTGATGTGATCTGGTTTCCGCCAATGTTGACCTGGTCAAAGTAGTCATAAAACCCCACGGCCGCAGTGCCGTCGGCAATGGCCTGAACGCACGACTTGTCCTTTAATTTCCATACAACGAGGAAAGCATAGCCAGCTCTGGGCATGGTGTCGCCATCATTCACGCAGCAGCCGTACACATCCCGATCTGGTCCCATGATCGTCTTCAGGAAGGCATCAACCTTGTCCATGAACTCCTCCCGCTGCTTAAGGGGAAGCCCGAGCCAGGTGGGTTTGGCGTTCCACATTTCCACGTAAAGATACATTAGAAAATTCCTCTCGTGCTGAGGGGGTGCTCCACGGCGGGTAAGTGATTAGTGTCCTGGTAGTAAAGCACTGGTTTCAGTCGAGCGCAAACGGGCGCGCAGCCGCCTTGCGATGAAGCCTAGGAACCAAGGAGCAGGCGCGAGAGACTCCCATTGGCCCGCGCCTCGAGCGCCGGGCAGCCGTGCCGGCGGGCTGTCTCGAGCGCGCGGCGGAGCGACCCCTCCGCGTCGCGGAGGTCTGCAGCCGATGTCGCGGCCGCCGTCAGCAGCTCGCCACGCAGCCGATGCACTTCGGGCTCCCACCAGCGCTCGGCGGTGCGGCCCATCACCTCTTCTGCCTCGGCGAGTGCATCGAGCGCGGCCTTCACGTTGCCATCGGCCTGCTGGGCCTGGGCGAGCAGGGTCAGGAAGAAGGGTTTCGCGAGCTCGGCCCCCGTCTCGCGCCTGGCGTCGAGACCCTGCATGATCAGCCGCACGCCGCGCGACGGATCGCCCCGCGCGGCACACACCCAACCGCTGAGAATCGTGGCATACGCGGCATAGTGCGGTAGGTGGTGCTCCTGGGAGAGCGCGATCTCTTGGACCACGAAGCGCTGTGTCTCCGCTGCTTCCGCGCGGAACTGGCGGTGCACCGCGCTGAAATTGAGTGCATGCGCCAGGCTCAGCGGGTGCCCGAGCCGGCTGGCGAGCGCGAGGGTTTCCAGTTCTGTTTCGACCGCGGCCTCCGTCTCCCCATCGAGCCACCGCGTCCATATGAGGTGCACAAGGCAGAGGATCGCCGGGTCGAGCCCGTAGCGGGTGGCGTGGAGGTGATGACGCCTCTCGTCATAGATCCGCAGCGCTGCGTCGAACTGAAGACGTGCCAGCGATATCTCCGCCATGTAGAAGAGAATTGTGCCGAGCCAGCTGTGGGCCTCGAGCAGTTGACCCTCGTCGTCGTCGAGCTCGGCCTGCACGAGCGAGTCTTCGGCGAGGCGGCGCGCCACGGCAAGATCAGCGCGGATCAGGTAGAAGGCGGCAAGGCCCCGGTGGATGTGGGAGCGTTCCTGGGTCTTGCCGACGAGCTCGGAGAGTTCCCGCGCCCGGTTGAAGCAGGCCCGCACTGGCGCCGCCGCGTAGCCCCTGGTCGCGATGAGTGGAGCGCCGAGGGCGATCTGCATCTCGAGCATCTGCTGTGTCCGCTCGGCGGACGCCGGCAGACTGTCGAGGAGCTCAATCCCGCGTGAGAGGTGATCGATCGCTTCAAGGTTGGCGTGTACCTCGAGTGCGTTCTGCCCGGCCCGGTGCCAGTTGGGAATCGCCAGCTCCAGCTCACCGCCCTCGGTGTAATGGTGCGCGAGCAACTGCTGAGGCGCCGGGCGGCCGCCTGGGGAGTCGAGCGCCGCTGCGGTGGACTTGTGCAAGGCCTGGCGCCGGCTACGCGGAATCGACTCGTAGGCGACGGCTTCCACCAGCGCGTGCTTAAACGTGTAAATCGCAGCGTCGTCGTTGTCGTCCCGGAAAACGAGGCCCGAGGCCACGAGCGAGTCGAGGCCACGCGCCAGCACTTGTGACGGGAGTGGCGCGACCCTGCCGAGGAGCCCACGCTCGAATTCACGACCGATCACCGCGCCGACCTGGGCGACCTGCTTCGCCGTGGGGTCGCGATCGAGGCGTGCCATGAGCGACGCACGGAGCGAGACCGGCACCTCCAGCCTTGCCGTATCGGCGGCAAGCACGTACTTCCCGTCTTCCAAGCGCAGCTGGTCCGACTCGAGGACCGCACGCGTCACCTCCTCGATGAAAAGCGGCACCCCGCCGGCCTTCACCACGATCTCCTCGATCAGGCGCTTGGGGAGGAGCTTCCCATGGGCAACGCCCTCGATGATCGCGGTCGCCTGGCTGCGGCTGAGGTTCGACAGGGTGAGGGCGGTGACCTGTCTCCGGCGCGTCCACGGCGGGATGAACTCTGGCCGGTGGGTGATGGCGACCAGGAGAGAGGTCTTCGGCACCCGAGTGATCAGCAGGTCCAGGAACTCCAGGGTGCTGGGATCGGCCCAGTGCGCGTCCTCAAAGAGCATGAGGGCCCTGCCTTCCCTGGCAAGGGCGCAGGTGAGGTCCACTGCGGCGCTCAGTATCTCGTTCTTCTGGTACATGGGCGATCCCCTGCCGGTTGTGGGCGGGTTGTTGACCGGGAGCCCGAGTAGCGACGCGAGGAGATCCACGTCGCGCTCGGAGCAAGCGTGCTTCCCCACGAGCCGCTCCAATGCGCCGCGCTTTTCGGCAGGGTCCGCCTCCGCTGGCACCGCGAGCAATCGCTCGAAGAGGTCGACAAGCGGCTGGTAGGCGCTGTTGATCAGGAACGGGGAGCACTCGAAGCGGAACAACGTCCGCACTGCCTGGCCCAGTAACCGCCGCAATTCACGGAGGAGGCGCGACTTGCCGAGCCCAGGCTCTGCGCCGATCACCACCACTTGCCCGTCTCCTTCTTGCGCGAGTCGCCAGCGATCCACGAGCAGCGACAGCTCCTGGGCACGTCCCATCAGCGGGGTGAGTTCGGCGCGGGCGGCGGCGTCGAATCGGCTCGTAGCGTCGAGCACACGCACGACCCGTGAGATCCGCATGGGTTCGGCGATGCCCTTGAGCTCATGCTCCCCCAGGTCTTCAACAACGAATCGCATGCGCACAAGGGCTTGCGTCCGTGCACTGATCACAACTTGCTCTGGAGCGGCGGCCGCCAGGAGGCGGGCGGCGACGTTGGGCGTCTCGCCCAACGCGAGCTGCTCCGACCGGCCGGTGCCGCCGATGCGCTCGATGAGCACCTGCCCGGTGTGGATGCCTACGCGGACTTGCAGCGGCTCGCCGAGCCGTCCATGCCACTCCCGGTCGACCGCCTTCATCGCTTGGACGATGTCGAGCCCGGTGCGCACTGCGCGTTCGACGTCGTCTTCATGTGCTTGCGGGAAGCCGAAGTAGATCAAGACGCCGTCGCCGAGATACTGGGCGACGTGCCCCTCGTACCGCCCTACAATCTCTTCGACCTGGCGCTGGTAGTCGCGGATGAGGAAGCTGAGATCTTCGGGGTCAAGCCGCTGGGAGAGTGCGGTGGAGCCGACGAGGTCGCTGAAGACGATCGTGAGCTGGCGCCGCTCGCTCTCGGTTGAGCCGCTCAACGCCGAATCGCCTGTCCTTGGCCCTAGGGGTGTCCCGCAATTCGGGCAAAAGCGGGCGGTCGCTCCCGGCGTTTCCCCGCATTGCGGGCAGGAGCAGGGCGATTCCCCACGCACGTCGGTCACCACCGGATCCGAGTCTGAGCCTAGTATGATAATGGGTCTTCATCTCCTGCTTGGATTGCACTCCCTGGACTGCGCCAATCGGTGAGGATGCACGGCGTTCCCGGACTTGCGATCCGGGTCAGGGAGCCGCAGATGATTCGCCGGGTTCTTTCCACTCAACCTTTCCGTCATCCACTGAGGCGCAACGATGTCCGACCACTTGAAGGCGCAGTACGCCGCGGCACTCCACGTCCTTCGCGACGAGCATGACATCCGCCTTGATGGTGAGGGGACAGATGCGCTGACAACCTGGTTCCTCGGCCCCAAGGGTGAGAACGGAGCGCTCCTGCAGGAGTTGGTCAGCGCCGCCCTCGCCGCGCACCTCGGTTTCCGCAGGGACGTCTACCCGGCAGACCCGGCATTCATCACGCCGGCGATGCAGCAGCAGCCCACCTACACCGAGGCGGTCACCGCGATGCGCCGCGACCATGCGGCCCTTCTCGCTGCCCTGCAGGAATCGGGCGCCTTCTTTAGCATGCGCAGCCAGGGCCACATGTTGTGGGATGTCACGATCCCGGGGCTCGCAGGCTACTTCGCCGCGATGCTCTACAACCAAAACAACGTTGCCGCCGAGGCCTCGCCGGTGACGACGATGATGGAGCTGGCTGTCGGCGACGACCTCTGCCGAATGCTTGGCTTCCGTGTCCCGATCGAAGCCGAGGCCCAGCCGCGCGCCTGGGGTCACATCACGTGCGATGGCTCGCTGGCGAACATGGAAGGGCTCTGGATGGCACGGAACCTCAAGTTTTTCCCTCCTGCTCTGCTCGCGACGGCCCAGCGTGTCCCCGAGGCGGCGGCCATCCTTGACCTGAAGGTGCCTTTGCTCGACGGGAAGGCGAAGCGGCTCCGTGACTGCACCGCCTGGGAGCTGCTCAACCTCCCGATCGACGTGGTCACCTCTCTCCAGCAGCGCGTGCAGGATCACACACAGATCCCCACCGCCGCGCTTGCCGGCTACATGGCGCCCCACACCGTCTCGGCGCTCGGGATGGCTGGCGCCTGTCAGCGCTACCTGCAGGGTCAGGGGCTCCCATACCTCCCGGCCATGACCTCGCCGGCGACGAACCACTACTCGTGGCCCAAAGCTGCGGCGCTGCTTGGGCTCGGTACCAACCAGATGTGGGATGTCCACGTGGACCTCGATGCCCGCCAGGAAGTCGATCTTGCGCGGAGATACCCCGACAATCCGCGGACACTCCGCGCGTATCTGCAGAAGGCGCTCGACACCAAGACTCCCGTCATCGCCGTGGTGGCGGTGATGGGCTCCACCGAGGAGAGTGCCGTCGATCCGCTCGACGACATCCTGGCCCTCCGCAACGAATTCCGTAACCAGGGCATGGAGTTCGCTATTCATGCCGATGCGGCCTGGGGCGGCTATTTCGCCTCCACCTTCCACGATCGGATCCCCGCGGAGGAGCCAGCGGCGTGCGTGCCAGAGCCCGCGCCGCACCGAACCGGTGGCCAGGTGCTCCCTCCCATCCCCGAAACGCCGATGAACGAGGACATCCGACGGCATCTGCGGGCGATGGGTGAGGTCGATTCGATCAGCGTCGACCCGCACAAAGCTGGGTTTATTCCTTATCCTGCCGGCGGGTTGTGCTATCGCGACAGCAATATGCGCAACCTCGTCTCGCTCAGATCGCCCGTGGTCTTCCACGGAGCGGCCGATCCAACTGTGGGCGTCTACGGGATCGAGGGGAGCAAGCCGGGTGCGGCCGCTGCCGCGGTTTACTTCAGTCACAAGGTGATTCGGCCCACGCGACGCGGCTACGGCAAGATTCTCGAGAGCTGCATCTTCTCGAGCAAGAAGCTCTATGCCCGCCTGCGCACGATGGCTGTTCCCGATGATTGCTTCCGCATCGCTTTCGTCCAGCGTATCCCGGCCGAGCGCGAAGGCCGCCCTGCGGCCGAGGTCGAGCAGCAGCTGAAGGACATCCGCAACTGGTTCGTCGGCAAGTCAAACGCCGAGATCGTGCAGGGACCGCATTACGACTTCTTCAGGCAGCTCGGCTCTGACCAGACCATCCTCACCTGGGCGGTCAACTTCCGCCAGGCTGATGGGAGATGGAACCAGAACGTCACCAGGCTCAACGAGCTCAACAACGCGCTCTACATGACATTCAGCATGATGCCCATCCCGCTGCCGGGTGGAAGGAGTAAACTACGTGAACCAGGTGACGTGAAGCTCATCGTCACCTCTTCCACCTTCGATGTTGCGTCGTATGGACCTGAGTTCGTGGCGTCCTTTCTATCGCGGCTCGGCGTGGAGACGAACCGCGAGCAGCTGCTGAAGCCCGACTTCCCTGGCGTGGATTTCAATATCAGCACGCAGATGGACCCATGGTTCACCGAGGACGACCAAAACCCGCAGGATGGCTTCCTGCCGAAGATTGAATGCATCATTCGCGAAGAGATTTTGCGACAGATCTCCGCCATCCGCGATACTAGTAATCCCTGACCACGGAGGCCCCAGATGTCCGATCACAAGGACTCACCGTATGTAGACAGCCACCCGATGATCGACATCGGGGACTATTTCCTTTGGCCCGGTACGAGCGGAGGCCCGGTCTTCATGATGACCCTCAACCCGCTCACGAGTCCGGACCCGCGCGTCACGTCGGAGATCCACCTCGATGCGGCTGCGACTTACGAATTCAAGGTGGACCTGGACGGCGACGCCGTGGCCGACATCTCGTACAAGATCACCGTCGAGGGAAACGTGCCCACCCAGCGCTTGACGATGCGCAAGGCGACCGGCCCTGATGCCGTTTCCAATTTGCCGTGCGGCGAAGTCATCGCCACTGGCGAGAGCACCCCGTACGGCGCTGAGACGGTCACGGTGATCGAGGGGACAGGTGGGGAGATGCTTTTCGTCGGCCCGCGGCAGGATCCCTTCTTCTTTGACTTCCGCGGGATGATCTCGCCCGTGTCGGATGACCTGCGCTTCGCGCTCAGCAACGACGGGCTCGCGACCGATGGCAGTGCGGCCGACACCTTCGGGCCAACGAACATGACGATCATCGCGCTCGAGGTCCCGGACCTCAAGGGCAAGCGGATCGGCAGCTGGGCGCTCACCTCGCGGAGCGCCGATGGCAAGCCGCTCGACCGGGCCGGCCGTGGCTCCATCACCGCCATTTTCCTGCCGAGCACGCCGACGGGGCGCAATCCTGACGCCTATCCGTACGGCAACCTCAAGCAGCCGTACAACGAGACGATGCCAGTGGACGACCAGAAAAACTATTTTGAAGCCTTCAATTATCGACTCAAGCAGATCCAGGCAGACGAGAAGTGGGCGGAATTTTTCCTTCCTGACATCCTGTCGTACGACCCATCGCAGCCGCAGGCTTACCCGAACGGTCGCAACCTCGTCGAGGATGTGGTCTTCTGGATGATTGTGAAGCTGAATCCCTTCTGCTACATCCCCCCGGCGTCAGACCCGCCGTATCCCCGCTCGAACCCGCAAAAACTTCTGGAGACCTTTCCGTATGCCGTTCCGCCGACGACAAGCTACCCCTACCTGAAGCTCGGCAAGTCGCACCACCACTCGTAGGTCAGGCCCGGATGGCCAACCACCTTCGACTGCGCCGCTCCAGGGTGGCGCCGGGGGCAGTTGAGGTGCCGCAACTTGTCAGGGATCGATCCAGAGTGCGTCGTCACGGCCCACGTCCCACGCCTTGGCCTGGATCGCCTTCAGCCAAGGGGTGATTTCGGCCGGCACCACAGTGCGGTACTTCGATGACTCCTCCTCGGCGAGCCGCACCAGCGTGTCGATCATTAGTTGCGGGTCAAGCTGGTTATCCAGCACCCCGTCGAGGCTCTTGAAGAGTTCGGAGCGCGAGAGCGTCGTTGCCGGATCAAACCAGCGCTGCATCATTTCCAGGCCGCGGTCATTGAAGCCGGTGCCAAAGGGGCCCGGATTTGCAACGCAGACCTCGACGCCTGTCCCGGCGAGCTCGGCCTTCAGCCCCTCGGCCAGGCTCTCGAGCGCGTGCTTGGTAGCGGTGTAGATCGCGCCGAGCGGCACGGTGATGAGGCCGCCCATCGACGAGACGATCAGGATCTTGCCGGAGCCACGGTGGACCATTTGGGGTGCAAAGCCCTGCGTCATCGCCAACGTGCCGAACACGTTCACTTCGAAATTGCGGCGGACCAGCTCCATCGGGATCTCGGCGACTGGCCCCGTCTCCATCACCCCGGCGTTGTTGATCAGCACGTCAATCTCGTGCCTGAACGCAGCGCGTCGTTCGGCCTCGTTGGTGATGTCGAGGAGGAGGACTGATAGTTCAACGTCCGCTTCCTTCGCTGCCATCAACAGTGTGGTTTTCTGGGGGGCGATCTCGACGCCGGCGAAAACGGTGTGCCCGCGCCGCGCCAGCTCGATCGCCGTGCCCTTCCCGAAACCCGATGCCGCGCCAGTGATGAGGACCCGCTTAGCCATGCTGGCAATCCCGTTGGATGGCAGCGCGCGAGGTGCCGCGCCTCTCAGTAGCTTAATATGGATCGGTACCTATGAGCGTTGTTGTCCGCGCGGGATGCCTGCACTGGGCACCTTAACGCAAGTCTACTGCGCTCTGTTGGTTCCCCTTCAGGGGCCGGGACGAGCGAGTGCGAGCGTTGAGTCAGCCCAGCCCTTGACGGCAGACTGATTCCCGCTTGCATCTCATCAGGAGACTGCTTGCGATGACCACCGCGCCTGCGG
>Ga0164292_10005006_pt1 | contig 10826 bp, 11 predicted proteins | sample GEODES117metaG_FD_111486 | JGI IMG/M metagenome (GOLD analysis project Ga0164292, IMG submission 111486) | Eutrophic lake water microbial communities from Lake Mendota, Wisconsin, USA - GEODES117 metaG | ecosystem: Environmental > Aquatic > Freshwater > Lake | place: USA: Lake Mendota... | reverse complement strand
GGTCGCCGTCGTTGTCGTCGTCTCGACCCTCTTCCCCGGAGTCGCTGCCGTGGTCTTCATGGTCGAGGCTGGCCTCGTAGCCCTCGGGGAGCACCACAGCCAGGTCGATCTGATGGCGCAGGGCATCCACCTTCTGGATCTCCACCTCCACGCTGTCGCCGAGCATGTAGGTGCGGCGGTTTTTGCGGCCCACCAGCCGGTTCTGGCGCGAGCGGTACTCGTACCAGTCGTCTTTGAGTGAGCTCACGTGCACCAGCCCCTCCACCATCGAGGGGGGCACCTCCACGAAGAAGCCGTAGCTCTGCACGCCGCTGATCACACCGGGCAGCACCTGTCCCACCAGTGGCTCGGCCTGGCGGGCCTGGATCATGGCCAGCTGGTCGGCCTGAAGTTCCGCCTGAAAGCGGCGGCGGGCGTTGAGTCGCTGCACCAGGCCCTGATCCAGGGCCCGCTGCAGGAGCTCCAGCTGGGCCTCACCCAGCAGGGGCCAGTCAATCTCTCCATGGCAGGCGTTGGAGGCCAGATCCACGGCCACCTTGTGGCGGGGGCTGGGACGATCCCGGCCTTCGCTCAGCAGCAACACCAGCACCTGCTGGTTCCAGACGTCGCTGTAGTGCAGGGTCGGGCAGCACCAGGGAGCCACGGCGAGGGTGTCGCCGGGGCAGCCTGCCAGCGCGAAGGGCCCGGGGGCAGAGCTCAGGATCACAGGCCTGAGGGTGGACCGCAGTTGTTGCTGCAGGGCGCGGCTGCGGTCGGTGGAGGCAAAGGCAGCGGCCAGCTCGGCGCCACTGGCGTTGCCTTCCTCACTCAGGGCCAGCGGGATCTCCAGGGCCAGGGCTGCCCTGGCCACGTCGTTGAGGTCGGCTGGATCAGCGAGGGCATTGGTGGCGAAGATCGCGGGCAGCCCGAGGGCTGCCAGGTGGGCTCCCAGGGCGCGGTTGGCGGCCAGCACGGCCTCCCGCAGCAGGGCCGCAGGATCGGTGGTTGCCAGGCTCACCAACCAGCCATCCAGGGGGCTTGAAGGGTCGGGTTTAGCCAGATCCCCGAGGCTCTCGATCGCCGGCAGGGGCAGGTTTAGCTCCAGGGAGCCAGCTGCCAGCCGCTGCTGGCGGAGGGCCTCACAGCAGCTCAGCAGCTGCTCGAGCTGGGGCAGATGCTCCTTGAGCGGCTTGAGCGCGGCCGGCAGGGTGCGGCTTCTGGGCTTGCGCTCGGCCAGGGCCTGAAGTGCCACCCCTTCCACCTGGGCCACCGGCCGCACCTGGCTGCGGCAGAAGCGGTAGCGCTCCACCACCCCATCGGCCGATAGCTCAAGGGCCACCGAGACAGCGGCCTGGCTCTCGCCGGCCTTGAAAGCGGAGGCCTTCGTGAGGGCGCTGCTGAGCAGAGGAAGCCACTGACGCCCGACGCAGAGGGCGTCGGCCTGGTCGCGCAGCCACAGATCCAGGGCGCTGCCTGGCAGCAGCCGCTCGGCCACCGCAGGACTGTGAACCCAGAGCGTGGTGCCGCCGTCTTCGCGGGTCTCCAGGGCGATCGCCGGCAGTCCCGGCGCCTCCTTGCCATGCCAGGGCTCGATCAGCAGGACGGCCTGGCCTGTGAGATCCACGCGGTCCTTGGCCTCCACCGCCCGCAGGCTGCCTCGCGGGGCCGCGGGGCGATCGTTGAGCCGGTGTTTGGTGAGGAGCAGATCGAGGTCGGCACTTTCGCCGCCGCTCACGGGCAGGCGCCGGGCCACGTGGCCCTGGGGGGGAAACTGGCCCACCGGGTAGCGGTCGACCACCACATCCACCACGGATGCCTGCTGGGGATCGACGTAACCGGCATCCCCCGCGGGCAGTTCCACGCTGGTCAGCAACCGGTCGTCCAGCGGAGTGGCCAGCAGACGGCCGTCCTCCTGCTGTTCCACCTGGGCCAGCAGCGACAGGGTCTGCCGCTCCAGGATTCATTGCACGCCTCCCTCGGGGGAGCGGCGACGGCCGCCCTCACGGGTCACCTTCACCAACACCCGATCGCCGTTCCAGGCGTGGTTGAGCTGGTGATCCCGGATGTAGATGTCCTCGCCCCCGTCTTCGCGCAGGGCAAAGCAGAACCCCTTGCTCGAGCACCGCAGCCGGGCTGGGATCAACTCCGCTTGCTCCTGGCGTTGCAACCCCTCGTCGTGGCGCTCCACCAGCCCCAGACGCTCCAGCGCCTCGATGGCGATGGCCAGCTGCTGCTTCTCTTCCTTGAGGCTGAGGCCGAGTGTCTTTTCGAGTTTGCTCAGCGGCAGAGCTTCGTTGGCGGGCAGCTGGTCGAGCAGGGCGGCGACCGTGAACTTCATTGGGCGTGAACGTCTGCGTGGGCGTTTGGGGAAGCTGCCAGCAGGTCGAACCCCGAGGCTCGCTCACCGGTGGCTGGAAATCTGGGCAACGGCCTGGGCTCGGAGCGATGCCCACGGCGGATCCAGGCTCCATCAAACACTCTAAGCCGGGTGCTCCTGGCCAGGCCAGATCGCCCCTTCACGGGCAGTTGCTCAGGTCTGTTCGGCTTCGTCGCCGCTCTCGGCGGCAGCCCGCACGATCAGGCGCAACCCCAGGATCAGAAAGCCCACCGCAGCTGCGAGCTGCAGCAGATTGGTGGGAATGACGGCTGAAAGTGAGCCGCCGGCCCCGGCCCCCAGCAGGCTGGCCAGCACCAGGGCCGCCGAGCTGCCGGCAAACACCGCGCCGGGTCGTGGGGAGGTGCCGCTGATGGTCACGATCGCCAGCTGGGTCTTGTCACCCAGTTCCGCCAGGAACACGGTGACAAAGGTGGAGGCGAGCAGGGAGAGATCCATGACAGGGCTGACAGGGGTGCTGCTCAGGAGAGGGGCAGATCGAGGCTCGGCGGGCTGAGCTGCAACACCGCCTGGCGGCCGAGCCACAGGCCCAGGGCCACCATCAGGATGCCGGCGGCGCGTTCGAGCTGCTGGGCGGGGACGATCCGAGAGAGCCAGCGACCCAGCAGCACCCCCACCAGGCTGGAGCAGATCAGGGCCAGGGAGGCCCCCACGAACACCAGCACGGGTCGGCCCGACTGGGCGGAGAGCAGCAGGGCCGCGAGCTGGGTCTTGTCGCCCAGCTCGGCAAGAAAAACAGTGGTGAAGCTGGCCACGAAGGCCGCTCCCCAGCCGCCGGATCTGCTGTCGCTGGCCTGCCGCTCGGTTGCGGCTGTATCCGGATTGGGGCCCTGGGGCTCGGGTGGTGGGCTGGCGGCGGGACTCATGGCTGCAGGCGAAGGGCGCGCAGGAAGCGTTTCATCACCCTGCTCCGCCCGCCATATTCGCTGCGAATCTGCTGCAGACAGCAGTCGATCGCCAGGCGATCCCCCTCCGACCCACCACCTGTGTCGGAGTGCTGCCGCCCGCCAAACAGTTTGATGAGGTTGGCCACCTGGCAGAAATCAGGTCGCTCGCTGTAGATGCGGCAGCGCTGGGCGCCACTGTCGTAGTGAATGCACCAGCCGTCGTCGCCCACCATCGCCAGGTAGATGTGGCGCTGGTCGGGGCTGAGAGCGTCCAGAGCTTCCGGACGCTGGGCAGGATCGAGCCTGCAGCAGGCGCCACAGCCCGTGATGCATTGCCAGCGCGGGCCGGATCGGCTGGAGGTCATTGGCGCAGCTGGTCTCTCCTCCATTCAGGCACACCCGGTCCGGCACAAACGGTTCCGATCTGAGCGGTTCAGACATGACACGGTGCTGGCTGTGACAAGCCGTCACAGAGGGCCGTCTCGTGCCCTGGGGGCTGCCCCTGGCGCCTTAATGTCTCCTCCAAGCGCAACCGCTCCAGAGCTGGTACCCATGGGCATCGACTTTCACCTGATCGCCAACTTCGCCGCCCTGGCGTTGATCACCCTGGCGGGTCCAGCCGTGATCTTCATTCTTTTCTATCGCCGTGGTGCCCTCTGAACGCGCCTCACCAGCGCAAGGCAGGTTCACCCGATCCCTGATGCAGCCCACGGCCGGTTCTGGCCCGTGGGCTTTTTGATGTGTGCGGCCGTTCTGCTGACGCTGTTTTGGGCTGATGCTGTTTTGGGCTGATGCTGTTTTGGGCTGATGCTGGTTTGACAGCTCAAGCAGGCTCAGGAGGCTCCACGGGCTGTGCGCTGCTGGGCTTCCCAGAGGGCGTGATAGATCGGCTGGGGTTGCACTCTCCGACCCACATAGGCGCCGATCACCGCACTAACCAGCAGGCCAAGCAGCCACTGCAGGTCGCCGGCCATCCGCAGGGCGAACAGCACCGTCATCAGCGGCAGCTGGGTGGCGCCCGCCAGGCCGCCGGCCATGCCGAGGGCCAGGCCCAGCTCAGGATTGCCGCCAACCAGTTGCAGCAGTCCCCTGCCCAGCAGCCCCCCCAGGCCAAAGGCCGGGTCGATCAGGCCGCCGGGAATGCCGGCACCCAGGGCCAGAGCAGGGCCCACCACTCGGCTCACCAGCAGCGCCATCCACCCCAGATCGGCGCCCATGCCGGCTGAGCCGGACAGCTCGAGCTCGGCGGCTGTGTCGCCGTGGATCAGCAGTGAAAGCAGCGCCTCGCCATCTCCGCCGCTGCGGCCGCCGCTGAGCACGGCCATCAGCGCCAGAGCGGCTCCCAGCACCAGGCCCCAGCGCAGGGGAGCCTGCTGGATCGGCCCTCTGAGCCTGGTGCTCACCTGCAACAGCAACCGGGACATCAGCCCACCCAGGATGCCGGCGCCACCGCCGATCGCCAGGCCCCAGGCCAGCTGCTGCCACTCCGGCTCCTGGGTGGTGAGCAGCCCCAGGCTGTAGAGGGGCATCCCGGCCAGGTTGCTCACCAGTGCCGCCGCAGCGCAGGTGAGGGCTGTGGGCCAGAGCAGGCCCACGTTGTAGCGGCCCAGGAGCTCCTCCATCACGAACACTGCGCCCATCAGCGGGCTGTTGAAGCCCCCGGCCAGGCCAGCCCCGGCGCCGATCGCCACCAGGTTTGTATTGCTCAGGTGGGGCAGGAGCCAGGGGCAGCGCCGCTGCAGCCCACGCGCCACAGCGCTGCCCAGCTGCACCAGTGGGCCCTCCCGCCCCAGTGGCATCAGCGCCAGGCTGGCCAGGGTCCAGTTCAGCAGGCGCGCCAGGGTCGTGCGCTGGTCCAGCAGCCTGGGGGCCATCTCGGGGTGCTCAAGGCTCTCCATGGTCTGGGGGATGCCTGAGCCGGCCGCATCCCGAAGCGGACCCGCCTGCAGAGTCAGCAGCAATGGCATCACCACCAGGGGAGCCAGCGCCAGGAGCAGGCCTGGCAGGGCCCATGGCTGGTTCGTCCAGCCCGGCATCAGCCCCAGCAGCTGGTCCTGAAGATGGTCGATGGCATTCAGCGGCCAGCAGGCCAGCCCCACCACCCCACCGAGCAACAGCAGCTGCAGCAGCACGCCCAGGGGCTGCAGGAGGCGGCTCGTCGGGCTGGTGGGGTCGGGCTGCATGGTGCGAAGACGCCGGGGGATCTCGGGGTGGATCAGGCGGCCAGCCCCAGGGCGGTGGCGGCCTCTTCCAGCAGGGAGCGCAGGTAGGGGTGGTCGGCTCCAGTGTCGCTGCGGATTTCCTCACCCGCTGCGTTGCGCACCACCACGCCATCGCCCTCGCGGCGACACCAGTAGCGCCGCTGCCGCCGCTGCAACACCACTTCGTCGCTGCCACTGCCACTGCCACTGTCGTTGCCTGCCGGGCGGAGGCCGGCCAGATCCAGCTGCAGCCGCTCCTCGCCCTGCCAACGATCGAGCCGCAGCCGGAAGGCCACATCCACCAGCTCGGGCACGCGCCCCTCCCCCTGCCAACCCCAGCCCATCGCCCGCAGCTGGCGCTCTCCCTGGCGCAGCTCCAACTGCAGATGGCCGCCGCGCAGCAGCCGTTGGCTCGCCACGGTGCAGTGGCGGCTCCAGTACACCGGTTGTGGGTGGCCGATGCCGAAGGGCTCGAGCCGCTGCTGCTGACGCAGGAAAGCCCGGTCGATCTGGGCAAACGGCAACAGCGCCTCCGGTTCCACCGGCTGCCCGCCGCCCTGCTCGCTCAGCCAGCTGCTCGCCCGAAGATTGAGCCGCTCGTGCAGTTCCGCCACGTGTTCGGCGCGCACCGTGAAGCCACCGGCGGCGGGATGGCCGCCGAAGCGCTCCAGCAGATCGGCGCAGCTGGCCAGGGCCTGATCCACCGCAAAACCCCGCGGGGCCCGCACCGAAGCCCGCAGCCGCCCGTTTCCCTCGCTGGCCAGCAGGGCGGTGGGACGGCCGAGCCGATCCATCAGCCGTGCCGCCACGATGCCGATCACGCCGTGGTGCCAATGGCTCTGGGCCAGCAGCAGGAAAGGGCTGACCTCGGGCCCATCGGCCTCCAGCAGCGCCAGGGCTTCAGCTTCGATCGCCTGGCAGAGCTCGCGGCGTTGCCGGTTGAGTGCCTCGCACTCACGGGCCAGTGCCAGCGCCTCCTCGCCGTCGGCACTGGTGAGCAGTTGCACGACCAGCTGGGGATCGCCGAGTCGTCCCACCGCATTGATGCGCGGTGCCAGCTGGAAGCCCACGGCCTGGGCATCGAGAGGCTGTTCTTCGATGCCGGCCAACCGTTGCAGGGCCTGCAGCCCTGGCAGCGGGCTGTGCTGTAGGTGGGGCAGGCCGTCGAGCAGCCAGCGCCGATTCACCCCCTGCAGTGGGGCCATGTCGGCGATGGTGCCGATGCAGAACAGGTCGCGCGCCACCACCAGTTCCTGGGGGCGACCCATCGCCTTGCATAGCCCCGCCGCCAGCACGTAGGCCAGCCCTACCCCCGCCAGGCCACGGTAGGGAGACTGCTCTGGGGTGACGGCCGGATGCAGCAGGGCCAGGTGTGGCGGCAGCTCCGGCGGCAGGCTGTGGTGGTCGGTGATGATCACCTCCAGCCCGAGCTCCCGGGCCCGCTCCAGGGCCTCGTGGGCCGACACGCCGTTGTCGACGGTGATCAGCAGCGGCACCCCGGCTGCGGCCAGTTCCTCCACCATCGCCACATTGAGTCCGTAGCCGTCGCTCTGGCGACTCGGGATCGCGGCCCGTGGCGTGGCGCCAAGCCGCTGCAGCACCCCCACCAGCAGGGCGGTGCTGGTCATGCCATCGGCGTCGTAGTCGCCGCAGATCGCCACCGCCTCGCTGCCGCGGCAGGCCCGCTGCAGTCGTTTCACTGCCTTGGTGAGATCGCTGAAGTGCTCCACCGCAGCTGGCGCGGCGGCGGGCTCCAGCAGGGCGGCTACCTCCGCGGCACTGCAAAGGCCGCGGCGGGCCAGTAGGGCCAAGAGTGGTTCCGGCAGGGGGGCCAGTCCGTCCGGGTTGAGGTCGGCCAGAGGTCCTGTGAGCGGCAGCCAACCCAGCGGGGTAGGCAGTCGCCAGCGCTGCTCTTGGGGCTTGGGGAGCAACGGCTCGGCTCGGCTTGGCCCCATTGTGGGGGCGCCGCTCGCAACCGCCATGGCGCTCAAGGCCCTGCTCTGGGACGTGGATGGCACCCTGGCTGAGACGGAGCGCGACGGCCATCGCCTGGCCTTCAACCGTGCTTTCGCCGATGCCGGTGTGCCCCTGCACTGGGATCCAGATGGCTACGCCCCATGGCTGGCGATCAGCGGTGGGGCCGAGCGCATCTCCGCCGCCCTTCAGCAGTTGGAGGGGGCCCTGCCGCCCGCCGACCGGGTGGCAGCGCTGCAGGCCGCCAAGCAGCGGCATTACGCCGAACTGATGGCCGCCGGTGAGATCCGGCTGCGCCCCGGCGTGGCCGACCTGGTCGCCGAGGCCGCTGCGGCCGGGCTCACCCAGGTGATCGTGACCACCAGTGGCCGGCCGGCGGTGCAGGCCCTGGCCCGCCAGCTTCTGGGGGAACTGGCCGACGTCTTCGCCTTCTGGGTGTGCGGCGACGATGTGAGCCGTAAGAAGCCGGCTCCAGATGGCTACCTGCAGGCCTGGCAGCGCCTGGACTGCGCTGCCGATGAGCTGATCTGTCTTGAAGACTCCCTGCCCGGCCTGGCGGCCACCGCTGCCGCCGGACTTCCCTGTCTGGTGACCCCGAGCCACTACGGCCGCCAGGAGGATCCCGCCGGCTTTGCCGCCGCCCGGGCGGTGGTGAGCTGCCTGGGGCCCGACAGCCAGGTGGTGCGTGGGCCGGCTTGCCAGCCTGGCCGGATCACGCTCTCCTATCTAGAGCTCCTGAGCTGATCTCCTGGCCTTGCAGCGCACCCGCTTTCAGCGCTTTTCCGAGCAGCTCGGCTCCCTGGTGCTCGGGCTGCTCCGGGGCAACTGGCGCCACCGCAGCGCCGTGCTGCTGGCCCTGCTGGTGGGCTTCTACCTGGGCGGCAACCTCACCTCCTATGTGCTGCTGATCTTTCCGGGTGGGCGGCCCCTGCTCGTGCTCACGCTCGTGGTGGGCCTGGAGCTGCTGGTGCGGCTGCGGGGCAGATGGTTGCGCACGGAGCCCGGCCTGGGTTGGCTGATCACCGACAACCTGCGAATCGGCTTTGTGTATTCGATCGTGCTCGAAGCCTTCAAGGTGGGCACGTGAGCGCAGGGGGGATGGCTGCGGTGCCCGCCCTCGACCCGCTTCTCCGGGAGGGGTTTGCGGCGCCCCTGCTCAACGATCTCGCCGGCTGGGTGCGCGCGGGAAAGCGGCCGCTGCTGGGGCTGAATGGGCCGGTGGGTGCGGGCAAAACGACCCTCTGCCGCTGGCTCAGCGCGGCCGCCAGCCGACATGGACTACGACTGGCGGTGGCCTCGATCGACGACTTCTACCTGCCCTGGGCGGAGCGGCAGCAGCGCATGGCAGGAAATCCGTTTGGCGTCAGTCGTGTACCCCCCGGTAGCCATGACACCCACCTGCTGGTGGAGAGCCTGAGGGCCTGGCGCGGGGGACATGAACTCACCCTGCCTCGCTTTGACAAGACCTTGCGGGGTGGGCAGGGCGATCGATCAGGCCTGGAGGCGGTGGAAGCGGATGCGCTGGTGCTCGAGGGGTGGCTGGTGGGCTGCCAGCCCCTCGGATCCGAGCTCAGAACAGACGTTCCAGGCCTGATCCTCACCGAACCTGAACAAGACTGGCTACCACGCTGGGACAGGGCCCTTGAGGCCTATGGACCGGCCTGGGAACAGCTCGCTGGCCTTGCACTGCTCAGGCCCGCATCATGGGCATGGCCCAGGCGATGGCGATTCCAGGCTGAAGCGCGGCAGCGGCGCGCAGGCGGGGAATGGCTGACCGGTATGGATCTGGAGAGTCTTGTGCGATCCAGTCTGTGCAGCCTTCCGCCTGTGCTGTATCAGCAGCCCCTGGAGGCAGCGGCCATGCGAATCGCCTGGCTCGACGGGCGCCGCCGTTGCCTGAGGGTGCGCGGCTAAGGATCAGCTCTCAGCGGCTTCTTCGTCGCTGGTGGGATAGACGAAGCCCTGGGCGCGACCACTCAGCACGGCCTTGCCGATCGAGAGAGCCTTCTGGGCAGCGACGGAGGCCTTGGCCTTCCAGGTGGCGTGGCGCTGATTGCGCTTGCCCTTCGACGTTTTCTTCTTGGGTACAGCCATCCCCGATCAACTTGCGACCAAGCAAAGATCTTCCGCTGCCACTTGCCCTTTCGTCAAATGGCTAAGCTCCCTTCAAAGCCGGATCTCAGTGAGCGACAGCCTTTCGCCGGCGCGCCCTTCCACCAGGCCCGCCTTCTCCGGCATCAGCCCTGGACCCTCCTACAGCCAACTTCTGGCTGACCTGCGCGCCGGCAAGGTCAAGGAGCTGGAGTTGTCCCTCCGCCAGCGCGATGTGCTGGCGCGCTACCGCGATGGGTCGCAGGCGCGGGTGCCAGTGTTCAGCAACGACCAGCTGCTGCTGCGCACGGCTGAAGCTGCCAGGGTGCCGCTGGCGGTGCGCGACGACCGGGCCGAGGCGGCGATGGCCGGCCTGGTGAGCAACGGGTTGCTAGTGGTGATCCTGCTGGCCGGCCTGGTCCTGCTCCTGCGCCGGTCAGCCCAGGTGGCGAACCGGGCCCTGGGCTTCGGCAGCAGCAAGCCGCGCCTGCAACCGGAGGGAAGTCTGGCGGTGCGTTTTGAGGATGTGGCTGGCATCGCTGAAGCGAAGGAGGAGCTGCAGGAGGTGGTCACCTTCCTGAAAACTCCTGAGCGCTTCACCAGCATCGGAGCCCGCATTCCCAAAGGCGTGCTGCTGGTGGGCCCTCCTGGAACGGGCAAAACATTGCTGGCCAAGGCGATTGCCGGAGAGGCCGGCGTGCCGTTCTTCTCGATCAGTGGCTCCGAATTCGTGGAGATGTTCGTGGGAGTTGGGGCCAGTCGGGTGCGGGATCTCTTCGCCAAGGCCAAAACCAAGGCGCCCTGCATCATCTTTATTGACGAGATCGACGCCGTGGGGCGCCAGCGGGGTGCCGGCATCGGCGGCGGCAACGACGAGCGCGAGCAGACCCTCAACCAGCTGCTCACGGAGATGGATGGCTTTGAGCCCAATTCGGGTGTGATCCTGCTGGCGGCCACCAATCGGCCCGACGTGCTCGACGCTGCGCTGATGCGCCCCGGGCGGTTTGATCGCCGCATCACCGTGGACCTGCCTGATCGCAGGGGCCGCGAAGAGATCCTGGCGGTGCATGCTCGCTCCCGCCCTCTCGATCCGGCCGTGTCGCTGGGCGACTGGGCCCGGCGAACGCCAGGCTTCTCGGGGGCCGACCTGGCCAACCTGCTCAATGAGGCGGCGATCCTGACGGCCCGGCGAGACCAGGCCTCGATCGACGAAAAGGCCCTCTCCGATGCCCTCGAGCGCATCACGATGGGGCTTTCCGTGGCGCCGCTGCAGGATTCGGCCAAGAAGCGTCTGATCGC
>Ga0164292_10005005_pt1 | contig 10827 bp, 14 predicted proteins | sample GEODES117metaG_FD_111486 | JGI IMG/M metagenome (GOLD analysis project Ga0164292, IMG submission 111486) | Eutrophic lake water microbial communities from Lake Mendota, Wisconsin, USA - GEODES117 metaG | ecosystem: Environmental > Aquatic > Freshwater > Lake | place: USA: Lake Mendota... | reverse complement strand
GGTCGGCTACGAGGCCGGTCAGTAAGAGCCCATCCCCCCCCAATTTCTGACCCCCTGGGAAATTTTACTCCCCCCCCCCCCTCCCCCCTATTTTTTGGACCGACTTCTAAATAAATTTCGTCATAGCCAAAAATTTTTCGAGGAATTTTCTGAATATACGATTCTGCAATAAGGGTATAATAGTTGCGGGCACGGTGTATATTGGGTCTTGGCGGACCTGGGGATACACTCTGCCCACCCCAAACACGCCGCCAACATTATGATTACGCAACGAGAATACGTTGAAGGGTGCCTGCAATGGTACAGAGAAGCTGACTTTCAACCAGGAAACCCTGAAGATGGCGAATGGCACGAGTGTCATTACCCTGTGCCAAAATGTCTGAAGGGAACTGAAACAATATTGCTACTCAAGGAGCACCACGCAGTTCAAGGAGTGCTGCAGTCCGAAGAATATCAGACCTGCTGCGTGTATAATTGGGAGAGGCACTTTTTATCCGGAGAACTACTGTTGATATACAGGAAATGGAGATCAACACACACAAAGAAAAACACAAAAAAGTGGCTGGAGTCAACCACACCTGAACAACGAAGTTTAAAAGAAAAAGAGAAGTGGGCCAAGTACCCCAGTCATAAAAAAGAGTCAAGACTCCAAGGGCTTAAAGAATACAATCAGAGAACGAGCAAGCCTGTGATTCTAACAGATCAGCACGGAGTTGAGCGCTCTTATCCCTCAGTAACCGCAGCCTCCAGAGACCTTAACTTAAAGGATAGCTCTATCTCTAATGTTGCAAAGGGGCGAGCAAAAACGGTCGGAGGTTTTACCGCACGTTACGCCGACTAGGACGGTAAACCGCCCCTTACCACCCGCCAATCAACGCTATACTACTTACATGACAAACCTCATCAATGTAAACCTGGCGCAACAAGTCCAGGAAGATTATCTCGCTTACTCGGTGTCAGTTATCGTCGGTCGTGCGATCCCTCGATATACCGACGGTTGCAAGCCAATTGCTCGCAGGATTCTTACAGCAATGAAGTGGCTAAACCTCAAGCCAGAAGGCCGCTTCATGAAGAGTGCTCGCGTGGAGGGAGAAACAATGGGAAAGTTGTCGCCACATGGCGGCAGTTACTCCTCAATCGTAACCCTCGCGGCACCCTGGAATAACAATCTACCGTATGTCGAAGGACACGGGAACTTTGGAGATTCAACATGTTCTGCGGCAGCCGCCAGGTATACTGAGTGTAAGCTCTCATCATTCGCATGGGATGTACTTCTCGACAACTCTGAGACTTGGCAAGTTACAGACAACTACGACGGATCCCTGAAAGAGCCAATCGAACTCGATGTCAAAATCCCTGCAGTCTTCATCAATGGTCAAGAAGGCATCGGTGTCGGCCTTGCAACAAAAATCCCGCAACATAACCTTCGCGACATCTGTGATGCGGTAGTAAACGGCTCGGACCTCTACCCGGACTTCAGTACCGGCTGCTCAATCATTCGCGACGAAGGACTCCAAGAATACATTCGCACAGGTGCCGGAAGCATCCGCTGCCGTGCCGTGCTGGAACTTGGAAAACAAGAGAAAACCGGACGCAAGGCCGAACGAGCAAAACTCACTTTCACTCGACTCCCCTTGTCGACCAACCCTGAGAAGATCGGAGAGCAAATTAAGAATGCGCTCGAGAGTGGAAAGATCGAAGGGGTTGCAGAGGTGAACGATGAGTCGGACATGAGTGGCGACAGGATCTCAGTCGTTGCAAAGCCAGGGGTAGACGGAAACCGGTTAGCCCAACTGATTTATGCCCATACGGATCTTGACACGAAATTCTCGGCTCGCACTCTCGTCATCGATGGTACAAAACCTCTGGAACTCTCGGCGAAAGATCTAATCGAGAAGTGGAAAGGTTGGCGGCTGGGTCGTCTGCAGACTCAGTTCAGTCACGAACGCGACCTGAAAGAGTGCCGACACGAAGTTGTTGTTGGCTTGCTCAAAGCAATTGACCGAATAGATCTCGTCATCAAAACAATTCGCGCCGCTTCCTCTCCGAAAGAAGCCCTCATCGAGCTGGTCTCAAACCGTTCTCTCAAATTTACTTCAGATCAAGCTCGGGCAATCCTAGAAATGAAGCTCCGGTCTCTCACCAACCTTGACTCCGAAGAGTTGCTTGCTGAGAAAACGGAATTAGAGCAACGCCTCGAGACACTCAAAGATCTCATTGCGAACGAGAAGACTCGCAAAGGGTATATGGTGAAGGAAATCAAAGCAATCGGAGTAAGGTACGGAGAAACTCGGCGTAGCCAAATTATCGACCCACCCGAAACACTCCGCGTCGAAAAAGGCACTAACCGCCCTGTCGCAACTACCAAGCCCAAGTTCTTGCAGATTGACACTAAGAAGGGAATTATCTCCCACGCAAAAGGCCCTCGCGGCGCCCTGCTAATGGAAAAAACTGACAAGCTTATTGCCATCTTGGAAAACGGTACTCTCAAGAAACTACCTGCAAATTTCAAGGGAGCTATCGGTGCAGAATACTCCAGCGTACTTCTAGCAAAGAAAGAAACAGATGTTGCCACTCGCAAATACCTTCTGGTGTTTGTCTTTGGCGACTGGCTCAAGGCCGTTTCAATCGAAGGGGCCGACCTCTGCAAAGTTACAAGCAAAGGCAAAAGTGTAATGCCAATTGGCGCCAAGCTCATATACTTCGGAGAAGGAACCTACACTGTGCCTTGGGTGTCATCGCGCAAGAAAAAAGTCGAGCTTTCCCCGCAAACAACAAAAACGGCTAAACCTGGAGCGAAAGGTATCCAACTTGCCCACGTGGAAGAGGTGACTCTGTGAGTAAAGGGTATAAGGGAACGCCTGCAAGCACGCAGGGTAAAACCGGGCAAGGCATTTACCAGGGCCTCGGCCACGCTATACTGCCAACGCTGGAGAAATACCGTGACTGAAATTTTCTACCCGGTTGAGCGCTTACTTGCCAACCCTCGAATTTTCTTCGCACTTGCTAATGCCCTCAATGGGCCAGACGGAGAAACGCTAAAACAAGCATTCTATGAGTTGATTGAATACGGGTTTAGCGAATTCGAGGACCCTGAAGACATTGAATTCATGGCAGAAGAAGTCTGTTTTGCCCTAGACCCTTCTGATGGTACTCTTCAAATGACCCTGGACACGGGGTTGGCATCTGTCTTGAAGCCAATTGAAGGGGAAATTCGAGCTCAAATAACTAACGACCATGAGATGGCGGCCACAAGTGCCATCTATGATCGCATCGTGACTGCAATCATTGAAGCAAATCCTGAGTTTCAGGGAAACATTGTTCTATGCTCCCCACCTACACCAGGAAACAGCTATCTTCGGTCCGACGACGGAGAAAGGTTTGAGGGAGCTTTCCACCTACTCTCGGATCCAGAAACACAATATGCGTTTAACGTAGACATCATAGACGTAAACCACGACATACTGAAAGCAACCTACAAACCAATCTAAATATGGCCGCCGACAACCTCTTTTTCGCGACAAACAGCATGCGATCTTCAGTGTCTTCGCTGAAGAAAAAACTTTCGAACTTAAAGGTGCAGATCGAACAGTTTGATGCAGAGATACAAAAAGTAGAAGGAAAGTTTGATAACATTGTTACACAAGCTGAGATATATAAATCAAAAGTCGAGCGGGAGATGGGTAGAGAAGTCAGACGCCTAGAACGAGAACTGTCTCTTCTAGCTAAAGAATCAAAAACCTCATCGGAAGTTTGTGCGAGCGAGGTGGACCTAAAAATTGCATCCTCGATTGCCGTATTTGAGGCTCTCCTGCGTCACATGTGTGCAAATGCGGACGATTTTAGACTTGCGTCTCAAGCATTCTTATTCCCTTCGGTATATGAACGACTCATGAAGGGCGAAGAAGAAGCCTACTACATTGAGGAGGTTCCTCCTTCAGCACACTTGGTAATCAAGCGAGGGCAAGAGTATATAGCATGGTTGCGGTCAGAGTATGAAACTCACCTTACCGATCCCCAAACCTGGGAGCTTTCCATTGATTACGTGGTGGAATGGTGGAGAAACGATGCTCTACCCCTACTTTACGGAGCTAGGGACGAACAGTGGGATATAGATGTCCCTTTGTCGCTAGGGGAGATGATCGCATGGAGGGATTCTCCCTCAGAGCGCCCAATGATGTACCCTTCCATCTTCGATGCCTACGAGGTATATAAAAAGAATAAAGACGCTATATACGAGGCATCCGGACTTCGAGAATTTGAATTCAAACACTTTTCTTTTTCAGAATGAAAACTCACGCATTAAACCCAGTCGACCACCTAATTGAAAAGATTGGTATCGGAATTGTGCAAACCGTCGAGAACTACTACCAAAAATATCTAGAAAACCCAAACGAGAAGAACGCAAAAGCGTACATCCTCTGGCGCCTCCGTCTTCATCGCCGTCTTAAGAATGACCGCGTCACTCTTGAGGCGATTAATGAGGCTCGGAATCTGGGTTTGGATGACTCTTCGCCTGGTAAAACTTTCTGGGACTGTGAATTTTAGGGTAAAACCTATATATCCTGAGTGGCGCAATGATCCCACGCACAGTCCAGATGGCTGCGGAAGTCGCAGCTCAGTTCACAACAACTCAACTCAAAGACTACGGCAATATCATTATCAACGGTTACGCAACCACGGGCCCAAACACAACCGGCAAACTCGCTTGGCAGTACAAAGAGACGGCCACTGCCCCCCTACCTTTGCCCTCAGCAACTTCAGTTCAACCGTTACTTCGAGGTTGGACGAATAACTATCAGGAGTACTACACTCAGCTCCAACCGAACGGATACGACGTAAACCCTGGCGACCCAACAATGTTCGCCTATAATGTACACTCGTTCACTCAAGAAACCGGCCCGATTAACACTCTATCCTGGTTTACACCAGGCACAGGCTACACCCCCGGAACCTACACTGGCGTTGCCCTAACCGGCGGCACTGGTTCAGCCGCTACCGCCAATATTGTCGTGGTTGCTGACCCGGATCCCCTTGTCGTAGGCTACGTCCAAAGCGTCACTCTAGTTGCCCCTGGCACCGGCTACACTCTCAACGACTCTTTGAGCGCAGTTATTCCCGGCGGCAGCGGTTTCTACGTCATTGTGAGTCAAGTTAACCCGGTACCTGGAACAGGCGCTGAACCTAAGTGGGCCCAAGCCCCCCGCCGGTTCTTCCAGAACCAGGTTTCCGCAGTTACGCCTCCTCAGTACGTCAACAACCCTGAGGTCATCCCGTACTCATTCATCTACCCTGTGGCCGACAACCTGGCACCCCCTCCGATCGGCCCCTTGACCTGAGTTTACTCTAGGCAAACCACCCCTATAATACAAACATGAAAACTCAACGTTCTATGAGAAAAACAGAACTCGGATATCCGGTGTTGGGGGAAGACCTCCATCGCCGGATTTTTGGTATTCAGAAACCCAAGGCAATGAGTCGCCTGGCGAAGCAGAGAGCAGAGAGTCTCCTTGGAGACTTTGACATCCCGATCCCAGTCGATTACCCCGAGCATCTATACGACGGTCCGCTACCTTTACCTAACCTGCAAGGCGACACTCTAACGGAACACTTTGAGAATATTGCCGAGAAGCAAGTCGGCGAGTACAAGAAACTCGCTGACGAGTTTGCAAAGTGCAAGTTGCCTCTTTTGCCCCCGCCCGAGGTTTTCAAGTTTGAACCTGGATGGACACGATACGAATGGGTCGAGAATGAGGCCGCCGGTGGGTGGTACACTGAGTCTGTCAAGTGTCCCGAGGAAGACGTCTTTACTTTTGACTGTGAGACTTTTGTGCACGGCGGTGCTTTCCCGATTATTGGAACCGCTCTCAGTGCGAAAGCTGTCTACATCTGGCTCGCCTCTGAACTAATCGACCCTTCGATTCCGGAGGAATTGTGGGACCAGCACAACCTGATACCAATCGGTGAGAATCGCTTCGTTGTCGGTCATAATATCAGTTACGATCGCGTACGTGCCCGCGAGGGGTACTCACTTAGCAGAACCAAACCTGAGAACTTCTACTTTGATACACTATCTGCACACATTGGCGTTTCTGGTCTTGCCGGTGGCCAGCGCTGGCTATATGTTCTGGCTGGTAAAGACCCTGAGAACCTTACTGAGGAAGAGAAGAGAAAGCTAAGATATGCGCCGAAGTGGCTGGACGAAGGATCCACCAACTCGTTGGTCGCTGTGTATAACTTCCACGTATACGAGGTGAGAAAATATTTCGGCGACGACGCCTTCCAACTCGGAAAGGAAGACAAGGCAGTACGTGATATCTTCGTCAAAGCAACTCACCTGAGTCAGATTCGGCAGATGCTGACCGAGGCAGTTGACTACGCCGTCAAAGACGCCTTCTACACTGCCGAACTTTTCCAAGCACTCTGGCCCAAGTACCTCGTCTCCACCCCGTCTCTCACTGCTCTTTGTGGGCACTACCACCTAAATGGTTCTATCATTCCCTTGGTCCCTGACTGGGAAGAGTGGATACAAAACGTTGAGAAAACATTTGAAGAACACAACAAAGAAATGACGAAACTCTGCCAGGACTTGGTCTGGCAGTACTACGATGAGTGGCGCGACCGCTACTTCGCTGAGCCCGGCATGGCGGAGAAGTGGATTGCAAAAGACCCATGGTTGTCCCAACTTGACTGGACCGTCAAGACAGAAAAAGGCAAGTATGCCCATGTGCCAAACTGGGTTCGCCCTTTCATCAAGGATCCTGAAACTCATATTGGTGTAAAGTCCAACCTTTCTCACCTTCTACTGAAACTGACTTGGGAAGGTTCCCCCATGGTGAATACCCAAGATATGGGTTGGTGCTTCCACAATGAAGACGGAGTGCTTACGAAAATTCCCCACCCTAAGGGCGCAGGAGCGAATGTTGGAGGGGTACTATCGAAGGACTTCGTTGACGACATGAAAGTTGGTCGGTTGAGTTCGGAACTGCCCGAAGCGAAACGAGCACTCGAGATTGCAAACGCTGTCTCATACTGGACTTCGGTCCGGAAACGAGTCATGGACCGGATCTACCTCCCGGTTTCAAACCCTCACGGTGCGGACTCTCTGGTCACTCTCCCTGAGATTCTCTGCCACGGCACCGTGACTCGACGCACTGTGGAGTCGCTGATGGTGACAATGTGCTCCACGAAAAACTGGCGGATTGGCACCGAACTCAAGTCCCGTGTGCAAGCACCGGACGGCTGGAAAATCGTTGGTGCTGACTTTGATGGTCAAGAGATGCAAATTGCCTCAATCTACAGTGACAAGTGGGAAGGCGGTCACGTTGGTTGCTCGCCTTTCGGTTACAACGTGCTGTCGGGATCGAAAGAGGCGGGCACGGATCCGCACTCCGCACTTGCAAAACTCTGCGGCATTGACCGAGACACGGCCAAGATCGTCGGGTTTGCCGTACTCTACGGTGCAGGGGCTCGTGGCGTCCAGACATACATCCGTCGCAAATACCCAGAGAAATCCCCTGAAGAAGTAAAAAACATTGCGTTCAAGCTCTTACAGAGCAAGAAAGGAGCGCAACGAGATGGTCTATATGAGGGAGGCTTAGACAGCGGCTGCTTTAACTTTATGGAGGAAATTGCGATGAGAACGCGAATCCCTCAGCTACCGTGCCTCGGCACTAAAATCTCGACTGCGATGCGCCCTGCGGCTGTTGGCGACGATTTTAAGACGGGGCGGGTCAACTGGACAATCCAGTCATCGGGTGCGGAGATTCTCTCGATTATGCTAACCGCTGTGCACTGGCTCATCGATGAGTACAAGATTCCAGCTCGTTTCATTCTTAGTATCCATGACGAAATATGGTTCCAAACTCCAGAAAGGTACGCAGAGCAGTTCGCTGTTCTATTTCAAATCGCTCACATGTACACTTGGTCTCTCTTCCATTCGGCAGTTGATATCCCCGAGTTGCCTCTTTCGCGTGCGTACTTCTCTTCAGTCGCCATCGACGATCGCCTTCGAAAATCACCAAAGGAAAAAACAGTCACTCTCTCTAACCCTGAAGGTGATAAAGAACCCTCAGGGGTAGAGTACTCTATGACTGAACTTTCCGAAATCGGAGCCATTGACAAACTAACTAACCGCTACACTGCAATCCAAAAAGGTCTTATCTAATGAAACGCAAAAAGTCTCGTGTTGAAACCGTAGGTATCGTCCTTTTTCAAGGCATTAACGACACTTACTACATGACAGTCCCCTATGACAAGAAAAACCGAGTTATCCCGTCCTCGGTTGAGTGTGCCTACAACGCTCAGTATTTCTCTCCACAAGTAACTGTAAATATGCTGAGGTCACTCTGATGGCTTTTCCTCTCCCCCTTGATCCCTTCTTTCGAAAAGAGATAGTCTTCATGTGGATATGCGATATCGAGGATCGACTGAAGCTGGAAGATTTTGAAGGCGCAAAACAAAGTTGGAAAACTGCTCAGGAAATTTACTTGTCTCTGCGGCCTGGCGAGGGTTCCGAGTCGATTGAAAAGCAGCTTTTTGACGCGAGGGTAAAACTAGACAATCTCACTTACGAAACCAATGAGAACAATTTCTGACGACTCGGCTCAAGTCACACCGGCAACCAAAAAACCTAAAACTATGGCCAAACTGGAAACATTCAGCACAACTCTAACCGACGGTCGAGAAATCACCATTCGTGAGATGACCGGTAGGGATTTGGTCTACATGGAAAAAGAACTCTCCAAATCCGGAGACGTGGAAAAAGGAATGCGCATCATTGAGCGATTGATTGTCGGCGACGATAAAATCACCTACGACGAAATCCTTGATCTCGGTGTAAAAGACTTCCGCAAACTTAGTGAGCTGGTGTCTAAAGCCAATGGTACAGATGAAGAAGACCCAAACTAACTGTTGAGGACCTCGAAGATTTTTCCTATCTGGTGCGCAGAGGAAAACTCACTTTTCATTTTCGTGAAGTGACTCCAAAGGACTTTTATTTCGCCCAAATTCTACGCCAGACAGAACGCAGCCAGCTGGAACTAATAGAGAGGCTCCTCCTTAACCCTGAAATTCTGGATGAGGCCAGCTCCACACAAACTCGAAAAGCAGTTGAGTGGGTCACTGAAAATCTACTAGATAAAACCATTCTATCTGTAGAAAACTGGCTCGAAATGGCGTATCACTTGTGTAAACAAAGATGGGATTCTTCGGTAGACTGGCTAGAAACTCAACCCATGAGCAAAATAAACGCCATGATTGAAGTGGTCAAAAAACATGGCGAAGAACAAGAAAAAGAGATGAAAAAATCCGCTCGAAAGAAAAAATGATTCGTCTCAAAGTTCAAAACTTAATCCCCCTTAATACAAAGTGGTGGAAACCTACGAAAGAAGAGTGGGTTCCAGTGCTAATAGATGACCATCCTCAGTTCTGGAAAAAACAAGTTGATCCGACTTACCAGCGTCCTTGGGATCGCTTAACCCCGAAATACGCAAGTTGGAAATCCAAAAACTTTCCAGGCCAACCAATTCTTCGGGCCACAGGCCTCATGCAAGATGTGGCTTACATCTACACACGAGGTAACGTATTTATGGTGAAGTCTACCCACTACGGCAAATACCATCAATTCGGAACCTCGAGAATGGTTGCGCGTCCCTGGATGGGGGTCCCGGACATCTCCCTTAAGCAAATCGTACCCATTGCCTGGAAAAATATTCTTTCTCGCAAAAAATAACGAGCTTAGGGCGCCCCTCAAACCAACCTAGTAAACTCAAATTCTTTAAGTCAAAAGCAATGACAACTCGGAAATCCAACAACACTCAAAAAGCAGAACCTGCTTCAGGAAACCTTCAAGTTACCCCTGAGGAAGGGCGCATTGAGAGCCCCATTATTGACAACGCGATGAAACCTGCTTCTCCGGTAAACATAGAAACCGAAACCCCCTCAGAAGAGCCCGTAGTTGCTCAGAAAGCGCCTTCTGCAGAGAAAATTCAAACGGACGTTCGGGAAAAGCTGATGAAAAAATCAGTAGACGAGAACGTATTTGTCCCCTCAAATCCCGCTGCTCTTGAGAAAGCTGCAACAGAGGTGGCCAAGGATAGCGGATTTGAGCTCACTCGCGGTACTTCCATCGGTGCTCGTCTCATGGCCCGCGCACAGAAGAGAGTCTAATGACAATCTCCGTCCCTTTTCAGCCACAGTTCTCGTGGAGAAAACTTGGTTACCTTTACTATACCAACTCTCTAGATTACCGAGAGGTTCTGGAGCAGAACCCCCAGTGGAAAGTGACGGAGTTACCTCCCATCGGCGCTCAACTTAGAATTTCTTCTTCTGGAAATACCTCCGGCACTCCCGGGGGTTTAACACAAGGTTCGTTTATATTCGGACTCCCCTCAGGACAAAGCTCTGTCGATATCTTTCCCTACGAAACGAAAGAATCATACACCGCAGCCCTTGATCGCTATACACTCCAAGGGGTAGTCGATCGGGAGCCATTAAACGGAATAACTTTTGACAGCACCCAAGCCATAACGGGGCAGCAGAACGGGTAAAAACTCTAAGAGTAAATCAGTCCACTACGGTGACCTAAGCGGAGTCAACCCTGCCGATAGACTGATTGAAAAAGAGGGTCTTACCTGTAAGAACATGGCAACTTTTTCCCTCGGGACTAGCGGGGTTACCCCTGGAGCCCCCGGCGTTTACATCAATGAGCAAGCGGGCCGTGCAGCCAATGCTAACCTGGCTGACTTTAGCACCGTTTACATGCTCGTAGAAACGGACGAAGGCGTTCCCGTAACTCGCTTCCCGTTTAACAACCCTATTGCGATC
>Ga0164292_10005004_pt1 | contig 10827 bp, 8 predicted proteins | sample GEODES117metaG_FD_111486 | JGI IMG/M metagenome (GOLD analysis project Ga0164292, IMG submission 111486) | Eutrophic lake water microbial communities from Lake Mendota, Wisconsin, USA - GEODES117 metaG | ecosystem: Environmental > Aquatic > Freshwater > Lake | place: USA: Lake Mendota, Wisconsin... | reverse complement strand
TCTTTAAAATCCTAAAACACACTTTGGGCTTCGAGCTTTTATAAATCACTATGCTTCAAAGGAAGAATCCCTCAGTATACCTAGAATAAAACCAACAAATACTGCCTCAGTAAAAATCCCAATCCAGCCTTTCAAATACAATTTTATGCCGTTTATCAGTTTTCATGTCCTAATCAAAATCAGTAGAAAGAAACTATAGGGGCCTATCCTCAGCTCTAAAACTAAGCAGATTCTCTAACCCATAAAATATGGTAAATAAGCAGTTTTTATAAACAAATTATTTACGATCAAAAAAAAATGTACTAAAATATGGAAGGATTAGGCTATAGAAACACGCTTACTGGTACTTCTGTATATAAAATTATTATAAATATGTCTGCGTGCAAACCTTCCTGGAGACTCGGAATTAATCAGTTTTATATAGACAGCCCTTGGAACGTCAAAATATTCATATTCATTACCATCACCAAATTTAACTGTCAAGACTTGTCCCTGATATTCAAAATCAGCTACACCAATACTACTGATAGTTAAATTATAATCATCGAGTGTTTGCATTCGGGTTTCTGGAGCAATGCTAACCAGAAAATGATAAGCTTCAATTATACTCTTACTTTTCTCTTCAGCTTCTTGCTTACTATCAACAGATTCGGTAAACTTATCAGGATGCCAGTTCTTCATCAAAGTGCGGTAAACAGTTTTCAACTCCTGTAAATCCGCATTTTTGTCAACGCCTAAAATCTTTCGGTAATCAACAATCTTTCTCATATTTTGGATTTAAATAATTGCGAAAGATTGCAGAAACATTAACTGGGCTTTCGGAAAATAATTTTGCAAAGGTATGATTTTCAAGCCATTTTATATTAAGAGCCTAAGATTAGTATTAAAAACAATACCTATTAAATTTAAAGCTATAGAGGTATCACAACAATCCTGAATTAAATTTACACAAGACTAAAATATTTGGCCTATCAACCCTAATAAATTGCTCTGGAACGGTATTATTATATTTTTGAAAAGCAATACCAGTATAGCTTAGTTCAGCCTTTTCCTACAGAGTATTTCCAGTTAACAGTACTTCGGCAAAATCTTTTGTCGAACTAACCTTAAATATTATTTTATTTACAATAATCTACAGAACGTACACGGATTTTTCTTAGTTCTTCTCGGAATAGGTCAATTATCCGTAAATCCGTTTAATAATCAATCCTTTCTCCTACTTATGCCCTATAAATAAAAACACTATAGATTGACCATAAAAAAAGCCGCCTGAATATATTCAGGCGGCTTCTCTAAAACTAAAATTTTTAAGAAACTGTTTTAAAAACATCCTCCTCGATAAAAGGCTGATTTCTTAAACGCTTACCTGTTGCTTTGAATATTGCATTTGCAACGGCACCTCCTGTTGGTGGAAGAGCAGGCTCACCTAAACCGGTAGGGTCAATTCCGTTATCTACAAAATGAGTTTCAATTTCAGGTACTTCTTTCATTTTTATCAGACGGTAAGTATTATAATTATTCTGATCTGCAACTCCTTCCCTGAAACTTAATTTACTGTACATCGCGTGACCCATACCATCAACAACACCGCCCATAACCTGATGTGTAGCACCATTAAGTGCGACAACCTGTCCGCAATCTGATACTGCATAGATCTTTTTAACAACTGGCAGTCCGTTGCGCATAATCACATCAGCAACCTGAGCAACGTAAGAAGCATGAGAGAAATAAACACTAAATCCTTGAGAAACATCTTTCTTTTTACCCCATCCCGATTTATCAGCTGCCATTTTAATAACAGATTCCATACGGTTAATATCATAACGAATCTCTCCAACAGGCGAACGCTTTGCTTTGGCAAGTAGATCCAATCTAAACTGAACAGGATCCTTACCGGCAGCATGTGCAACTTCATCAATAAATGCCTGCTCAGCAAAAGCTAGGAAATTAGTTATTGGTGCACGCCATGGTCCAGTGGTAATCGGAGATTTATGTTCAACAGAATCAATCAGTAAATTGTCTATTGCTCCGGAAGGAAAATTATGCTCTCGCGTAGAATTTCCGGAATTAATTCCAACTCCTCTTAACTTATAACCAGTTAAATTTCCCGTAGCATCCAATGCAGCTTCAAATCGATAACGAACAGCAGGGCGATAAGTTCCTCCTGTCATATCATCTTCTTTTGACCAGATTAACTTTACAGGCTTCTTGATAATGCTAGATAATTCTGCAGCTTCGGTAACATAATCATTCTTTAATCTTCTTCCAAAACCACCTCCTAATCGGGTTAGTTGTAAGGTGATTTTATCCTCAGGTATATTAAGTAATTGTGAAACTTCGGCCCTGGCTCTTGCAGGTGTCTGTGTCGGTCCAACCAGCTCAACCCCATCAGCACGAACATCTGCGAAAAAGTTCATGGGTTCCATCGGACTATGAGAAATAAATGGACATTGGTACTCCCCTTTTATGACTTTCGCTGCATTTTTAAAGGCTGTCTCAACATCGCCATCCTTACGTCTGACAGTAGCTTCTCCACTATCCATTAAAGATAAAAAAAGTTTGTCGTGATCTTCTGTACTTTCAAGATCACCATCCTTTTCATAATCTACTTTCAATAACTTTCTGGCTTTGAGAATTTCCCAGGTTGATTTACCGACAACTGCCACATTATTTTTGAATGAAACCACATTAATAATGCCAGGCATTGCCTTGGTTATAGTGGCATCAAAAGATTTTAACTTCATTCCAAAAGCAGGTCTCTGAATCATTGCATAAACCATTCCTTCTCTGTAAAAATCCATTCCAAACAATGGTTTCCCCGTGACGATCTTCTGATTTTCAACGTTTCTTACTGATTTTCCGATTAACTTAAAATCCTTACGGTCTTTTAACTTAACATTTGTAGGAACAGGTATTTTAGATGCCGCCTCTGCAAGCTCTCCAAAACTTAATTTCTTGCCGCTGCGGGCATGAATTACAAAACTATTTGCTGCTGTACATTCTGCTACAGGTACCGACCATTGTTTGGCAGCAGCTGCAATCAGCATGAACTTAGCTGTTGCACCAGCATTTCGAAGCAATTTCCAAGAATGAGGAACTGCCCCGCTTCCCCCGGTAAGCTGACGATCATATCTATTATCAAGGTTCGCTTGTAGTACTTTCACCTTAGTCCAGTCGGCTTCAAGCTCTTCAGCAACCACCATTGGAAATGAGGTGATTATATTCTGACCAAGCTCTGGATTTGGCGACATGATTGTAACTGTGCCATCACTTGCAATAGAAAGGTAACTATTGAACCCTATATCTCCGGCAGCCATTGCTGAACTGGATATAACTTTTGGCGCACTGGCTTCAGCACTAAACCAATTAAATCCAAGTACAAGGCCTCCCCCTGTTATTGCAGTCATTTTTAAAAAATCACGCCTGCTGTTTGTCGTTTTACTTGTCATAATGATCAGATTTTAGAGCTGGCCAATTTTACCGCATCACGAATACGGTGATATGCACCGCAACGGCAAATATTACCATTCATTGTAACTTCAATTTCATCCATACTTGGCTTTGGGTTTTGCTTTAAAAGTGCCGCAGCGGTCATGATCTGACCAGCCTGACAATACCCACATTGTGCTACGTCAATCTCATCCCATGCCTTTTGTAAAGGATGATCTCCCTTTTCAGACAATCCTTCAATGGTAATTACCTGTGAATTACCGACTGCCGAAACAGGATATACGCAAGAACGAGTGGCAGATCCATTCACATGAACAGTACATGCTCCGCATTGTGCGATACCGCAACCATATTTAGTTCCAACAAGGCCTAAATGATCACGCAATACCCACAATAATGGGGTGTCTGCTTCGACATCAGCCTGCAGGGTCTTTCCGTTTACCTGAAGTTTGTAAATTGCCATAAGTATTAGTTTGATACAAAGCTAAGTTAATTAAAAAAGAAAGTAAAATGCAAGGAAAAACAGTGTGATATTTTTGTTGCCTTGTGCCAATTTTCAGCTTAAATTTTAAACTTTATTAAGATATACAGTAGAAATTAAATTTAAAATTAGTCTGGTTCAAATATAGTTTCAGAATATAAACTTATAATCTGAGTCAGATGTTAGGTAGATTAATAAACACCAATATTACTAGTTAGATTGGGCAATCCAGCCAATATAATTTGATTTGGGAAAGCAGTTCCTGTTTGATATAGGCCAGTTCAGCCCTTTCCTCCGGAGTAGTTCCGGCAATAAATCGTTGTCATTCCAGTGAAATCTGTAACCTGCTAATCTCCAAAAGTGTTGTCATTCCAGCGGAAGCTGGAACTCCTCCGCCAAGGTTTATTTTACCCGGAGCTGTTTTTTATCGGGCCTGGCAGTCCGGTAAGATTTTATATTGAACCCGACCTTAGAGGTAAAGGCTTAAATTAATTGCCTATCCATTGAAATGGAAAACTAAGAAATACATTTTCACGGTATCCGTTTTTCTCAAATAATAGTCCGATTTCTCCATTTTTCAAAACCACAACATCAGAATAGGCCGATTCACCTTCATAAATTGTCTTTCCTTGAGTCCAGGACTTACCTTCATCATAACTAACTTTAATACTTAGATTTTTACGTGAATTTTTACTTTCTGCATTAACGAACAACAGACAGTTCATTTTTTTATAGTTGTAGCGAATAATAGCTGCATTACAGGCCGGATCAATCAAAGCATTATCAGCCCTGCTACTCCAGCTATTCCCCTGATCATTTGAAATATGCACATAGCGCATGCCCGGTGAATTCACTCTCGAATTAACCATCCAGGAACCATCACTCAGCTCAATAATTTTAGATTCATCAGCCGGCTTGATTGGTGTTTCTTTTAAAAACCAGGTCTTCCCATTATTATCTGAACCAAAAATAAATACTCCATACTTTAAATTGACCAATGTATGCAACAATATCCCCGAAGAGGTTTGAGTACCTTTTCCTGAAGTAATAAATTTAAAGTCGCCATGCCATTCCGGCTTGCTGATTTGTTTGGTTATATCTTCAGCTTGCGACCAGGTTTCACCATTATCAGTACTTTTCATCACATGCAGATAATAAACATCCCGCTCTTTATCCAGATCCATGTAATTATAAAAAAGAAATATTGTACCCGTTGAATTGTCAAGTATAAAAGAAGGATCTGATGCTGATTTACCCAAAGGATAGTCAGCCAATGTGCGGATATCCGACCAAGTTTTACCATTGTCTTTACTCTTCCGCATCACAATATTAATGTTATCATTGGCTTTAAGATCAGCACATGATGGGCCCCTTTCATCGATTGCAGCAATCAGATCACCATTCTTTGCAACTATTATTGCAGGTATTCGGTAACAGGAAACATTGCTTTTCATTTTCACGTTGAAAAGATCAAGTTGTTTAAACCCATCAGCCGAAATCTGAATAGGCTGCTGAGCCTTAGAAATTGTTACTATAAATAGCAAAAAGACAGAAAAATATTTCATTGAATCAATTATTGGAACCGTTAAAATAATGGATTTAATCTATATGTAATAAACATGTTATAAAATTAAAATCTTTAACAAACGGCAATTTGAGAACCTTTTATCAAATTTTGAAAGAAATTTTCATCATAAATGCCCGTCCTTAAAATTCTTGAATTATATTGGAGCATAATTAACAATAAAAAATGATGAGAACTTACAAAACAAACATTACATTTTCAGGTATTCTGACCTTTTTGCTGGCATTCAGCAGTATCAGTCTTAGCGCTCAGGAAATCGATATTTTACTCAAAGGCGGCCATGTGATTGACCCAACAAATAAAATAAATGCTAAAATGGACGTGGCAATCTCAGGCGGGAAGATCATGAAGGTTGCGGCCAATATTCCTGCAACTTCAGCTAAGAAAACTGTTGATGTAAGCGGATTATTTGTTACCCCGGGAATCATCGATATGCATGTGCATGTATTTCAGGGAAATGATCTGGGATCATATATTGCCGACGGACAAACAGCTGTTCCTGCAGATGCTTTTACTTTCAGAGCGGGAGTTACTACCGTAGTTGATGCCGGATCTTCAGGTTGGAGAAACTTTCGTCGCTTTAAAGAGCAGAATATCGATCGTTCACAAACGCGTATCCTAGCCTTATTAAATATCGCAGGTACCGGAATGTATGGTCGCTTTGAAGAACAGGATAGAGCAGATTTCAATCCTGAAATGACTGCATATATGATTAATAAGCTGTTTCCAAAGATAATCGTCGGTATTAAATCTGCTCATTACTGGGGCGATTTCACACAGGTTGACCGCGCTGTTGAAGCTGGGAAACTTGCTAAAGTACCTGTAATGGTTGATTTTGGCGAGCATCAGCCTACCAACTCTATAAAATCCCTCTTTTTAGAGCATCTACGCCCAGGTGATATTTTCACCCATACCTTTGCTTACGGACCGAAAGATCGTGAGACAGTTGTAGATGATGAAGGTGTGGTAAAGCCATTTATTTTTGATGCTCAGAAAAAAGGAATAAAATTTGATGTAGGCCATGGTGGTGGTGCTTTTTTCTGGCGTCAGGCTGTTCCGGCAATTAAACAAGGATTCAAACCGGATGTAATCAGTACCGACCTTCACTCCGATAGTATGAATGGTGGAATGAAAGATATGGCGAATGTAATGTCTAAATTTCTGAATATCGGATTAACTTTAGAAGAAGTAATCGAAAAATCTACTGCAAGTCCTGCAAGGGTAATTAACAGACCAGACCTTGGAAACCTGAGTGTTGGATCTGAAGCAGATGTTGCAGTTTTCAGTGTAAAGAAAGGCGAGTTTGGATTTACAGATGTTCGCAGAAACACACTTAAAGGAACTCAAAAAATGGATGCAGAATTAACCCTACGTGCGGGAAAAATCGTTTGGGATTTAAACGGTGTTAGCGGACCAATCTGGGATTCTCCACAGGCAATTTCTAAATAAATAATTATAGACCAATAAGAATAAATCAATGCAAAATTACTTCAAAACAGCAAAAAATATATCGCTTGTACTGTTTCTTGCACTTATTACATTAAATGTTAGTGCTCAAGAAATTGACCTACTAATAAAGGGAGGTCATGTGATTGATGCTAAAAACAAAATCAATGGCAAAATGGATGTTGCCGTAAAAGATGGTAAAATATTACGGGTTGCAGCAGATATCCCGGCGAGTTCTGCTAAAAAGACAATCAATGTAAATGGGCTTTATGTAACACCGGGATTTTTAGATATTCATGGGCATGTTTTTCATGGAACTGAGCCTGATAATTACCTCAGCAATAGTCAGGATGCTCTTCCACCGGATGGATTCACTTTCCGTGCGGGTGTCACAACCGTAGCAGATGCCGGAGGTGCAGGATGGAAAAATATTGATTTATTCAGAAAAAATGTTGTGGATAAATCTAAAACCCGCGTACTTGCTTTCATGAATATTGTCGGTGGGGGAATGCGGGGAGTAGAGACCTTTGAGCAAGATAAAACCGATATGGATCCTAAACTCACAGCAGCATCTGCAAAGAAGAATAAGGATATCGTTATTGGTATTAAGATTGCCCATTACATTGGTCATGATTGGGACCCGACGGACTTTGCAGTAGCAGCAGGAAAAATCGCCGGAATTCCGGTCATGGTCGATTTCGGAAAGGCGCTTCCTCCTCTTCCTTTAGAAGATTTATTATTAAAGCATTTGCGCCCGGGGGATATTTTAACTCATGCATACCGTTACGATCAGGAATTCGATAAGAGCGGAAAAATGATTGAACATAAACAAGCGATTGTCGATGTCAACACCAAAAAATTAAAGCCATATGTTTGGGAAGCACGTAAAAGAGGCGTAATTTTCGACGTTGGTCATGGCGGTGGAAGCTTCAACTGGAGCCAGGCGGTACCTGCTATGGAGCAGGGTTTCCATCCTGATGTTTTAAGCTCTGACCTTCACACCGGAAGTATGAACGCTGGTTTCAAAGACATGGCTAATCTGGCCTCTAAATTCCTGGTTCTGGGAATGCCATTGGCGGATGTGGTTGCTGCATCTACCTGGAATCCAGCCAAAGTAATTCAACGCCCCGAACTGGGTCACCTCAGTGTGGGAAGCGAAGCAGATATTGCCGTTTTTAGACTTAGAGAAGGCGATTTTGGATACATTGACGCAAGTGGAATGGCAATTAGAGGAAAACAAAAGCTTGAAGCAGAATTAACTTTACGTAATGGACGTGTAGTTTGGGATCTGAATGCATTGAGTGCACCATTAGCAAAATAAAAATGAATTTGAATAAATTTAAACAAGCAGGCAGATCCGTCATATTCGCGATCTGCCTGTCTGTTTCTGCCCAAATTTCAATTGGGCAAGAAATTGATATTTTATTAAAAAACGGACATGTAATTGACGCAAAAAATAAGATCAGCGCAAAAATGGATGTTGCTGTCAGTAATGGCAAAATCATGAAAGTAGCGGCAAACATCCCGGTTGCAGGAGCCAAAAAAGTGGTAGATGTAAGCGGAATGTATGTGAGTCCGGGTTTAATTGACATACATACTCATGTTTTCACCGGACCAAATCCTGGATTCGGACATGGCTCATCTAGTGTAAAGGCCGATGATTTTACTTTTCGTGCTGGAATTACGACAGTAGTAGATGCTGGTACATCAGGATATAAAACTTTTCCAGTTTTTAAAGAACAGATCATTGACCGTTCCCGCACAAGGGTATTAGCCTATTTGAATGCGTTCGCTCCAGGGATGGTAGGTACTGCTGCAGAACAAGAAGATATGCAAGCCCTTGAAATTGAAAAAGCCGATGCAACAATCAAAAAATATGCAGATCATATTGTCGGAGTAAAAATCGGGCATTATTCAGGTAAAGACTGGAAGCCATTTGATGCTGCAGCTTCACTGGCACATGCAAATAACCGTCCCCTATTTGTGGAATGCCACATTACAGAGTTTTCACTCGAAGATCAGTTAAACCATATGAAAGCAGGTGATATTCTGACCCACTCCTATGAGAATGTTTCAGAGCGTATGCCGATTGTGGATGACAACGGGATTGTCCGTCCTTTTGTACTGGATGCCCGTAAAAAAGGAATTTTATTTGATGTTGGTCATGGTGGTGTTGGTTTCTGGTTTAATCAGGCTGTACCTTCAGTAAAGCAAGGCCTTTCCCCCGACACTTTTGGAACCGACATGCACCATAACAGCGTAAACTCTGGCATGAAGGACATGCTCAATCTGATGTCAAAATATCTGAACATGGGTATGCAGGCTGAAGATATTATCCAGCGTGCAAGCTGGGGTTCTGCCTCAGCAATAAAACGTGCAGATCTGGGTAACCTGAGTGAAGGCGCTGTGGCTGATATTGCTGTAATTAATGTACTAGAAGGGAAATTTGGTTTCCTTGATGCCGGAGGCTTTAAGTTAGAAGGAGATAAAAAATTTCAGGCCGAAATGACCATCCGCGCAGGAAGGATTGTTTGGGATTTGAATGGAATATCCGGAGTGCCCTGGAGTAAGGATTTGAAGTAAGATCTTGCTGTTCGACATGTTCCGCAGAGCATGTCGAATACATGGATAAATTTGATTTTAAGCAAATACTCTAATGAAATTAAAAAATAAATTAATCAAAAAATCATAGTTCAGATAATCAGCATTCTAAAAATGAGAAAATCAGCGCTGTCATTATTCAAACATCTCGTTCCAGCAATAATTCTGTCTTTTTGTTTTACTGTTTGTTATAGTGAGTCGATCTCGCTCCCTAAGCAAAATACCAATCCACATTCATCCAGTCATCATTCATTTCGAACTATTTGGAATGGCTTTGAAATCATTGAATTCAAGTTTAATGGATTTGATGCCAAAATTGTTTTCCCAAATAAGGCTAATTCCACTAAGAACTGGATCTGGCGTACCCAGTTTTGGGCTCATGAGCCTCAAACTGACATAGCCTTATTGAACAGGGGCTTCCATCTAGTGTATGTGGATGTTATAGATTTATACGGTAATGCTGTTGCGGTCAAAAGAATGGGTGATTTTTATACATTCCTGATTAAGAACTTCGGTTTAAATAAAAAAACTGTACTTGAGGGAATGAGCAGAGGTGGCTTGGATGCTTTTAACTGGGCTTCAGAAAATACAGATAAGGTATTTTGCGTTTATGTTGATGCGCCGGTTTGTGATATTAAAAGCTGGCCGGGCGGATTAGGAAAAGGTCAGGGATCAAAGAACGATTGGGAAAAATGTCTAAAAGCCTACAATCTGACAGAATTAACTGTCCAGCATTTTAAAGGAATCCCATTAAATAATTGCCTGAAGCTTGCCAAAGCTGACATCCCAGTAATCAGTGTATGCGGAGATTCAGACACCGTAGTACCATTTGAAGAAAACAGCCAAAAACTAGCAGAAATATATCGTGCTGCAGGCGGAAAAATAGAATTGATTGTAAAAAAAGGAATTGGACACCATCCACATAGTCTTAAAGATCCAAAACCAATTGTTGATTTCATTTTACAGCATACCAAAAATTGATTGAGCTTTTGAATTTAATTTGGGTCAATTATTGCAATAAAACCGACCTTAATTCACGCGATTATTGGATATTCCAAATTGAATTAATGTAATTATTACATGCCCGATGATAATGAGACAAACTATACAGAAAATGAAAATAATCATGCTTAATTTATCAATTCCAAGGAGGTCTATGCTCCTTTTAGCCATTCTTTTCAGTACAGTGCAAATCCTCTTTGCTCAAAATCCTAAAATTGTTGGTCACCGGGGTTTGGAGAATTATGCTCCTGAAAACACCATG
>Ga0164292_10005003_pt1 | contig 10828 bp, 9 predicted proteins | sample GEODES117metaG_FD_111486 | JGI IMG/M metagenome (GOLD analysis project Ga0164292, IMG submission 111486) | Eutrophic lake water microbial communities from Lake Mendota, Wisconsin, USA - GEODES117 metaG | ecosystem: Environmental > Aquatic > Freshwater > Lake | place: USA: Lake Mendota, Wisconsin... | reverse complement strand
GTCTTCGTTCAAAACTTTAATCTGAGAAAAAACCTGTTCATCAGAAATATTCCCATTGTTTTCGCCACCAATTTTACCTGAAGCATTGTTATGGATAATGTGAACTACTACCGGAATTCTGATTAGATTATCGGCATAGAAACTTTTATTATCGAATTTTTGATAAAAAACTTGAAGTTCTACCTTCAAACTTTCGTGTCGCTTTCTTAATTTTTCGTCAGGAGTAAATCCAACTGCACATTTTTTCTGGGCATTTAGGCTAAAAACGGCTAAAACTGTAACTAAAAGACTAAGAATCGGCTTTTTCATAGGCTTGTAATATTTTAACCACCAATGGATGTCTTACAACGTCTTTGCCGTCTAGTTCTATAAAATCTATACCATTTATTTTTTGAAGTTTCTTCTCTGCGTCTTCCAAGCCCGACTTTTGATTTTTCGGTAAATCTACTTGTGTTTTGTCTCCGGTTACTATAATTTTTGAGGCTGGCCCCATACGAGTTAAAAACATTTTTAACTGCATGGGAGTAGTGTTTTGAGCTTCGTCTAATAATATAAAGGCATTGTCTAAGGTCCGACCTCTCATATATGCCAATGGAGCAATTTCTATGGTGTTTTTTTCCAAGAAAGCTTTCAACTTTTCGCTTGAAACCATGTCTTCCAAGGCATCATAAATAGGCCGTAGATAAGGATCTATCTTTTCTTTGAGGTCGCCAGGCAAGAAGCCCAGATTTTCCCCTGCCTCTACAGCCGGACGAGTTATGATGATTTTCTTGACTTTTTTATCTTTTAAAGCCCGTACTGCCAATGCAACTGCGGTGTATGTTTTACCGGTACCTGCAGGCCCAATTGCAAAAACGATATCCGATTTTTCTGAAGCTTCTACCAGTCTTTTCTGGTTTAAAGTTTTAGCTTTCACTATTAAACCCCTATTGCCGTGAACAATAATGTCTTTTTGGTTAAGAATCTCGTCAATGTGTTGCGTTTCGCCTTCCAAATAATTTTTAATGTTTTCCAAAGAGAGATGGCCTGTTTTCTCGAAATGGGCTAAAAGTTTCTCAAATAAACTACTTAATTGGTTTACATCTTTTTCAGGGCCTTTTAAGAAAATCTCATCTCCACGGGAGATAATTTTGCTTTGAGGGAATGATTTGGCTATTTCCTTAATGTTTTCGTTCTGAATTCCAAAGAATTCATTTAATGAAGACGATTCTAGTTTTAGTGTTTTTTCAGTCAATTGTAAACCTGTTTTTAATTTTCTTCAAATTTGGAAAAATTATTAACATATTCAACGTTTTTTCCACAAAAAAATATTGCTTTCGAATTAAAACACTGATAAATAATCGTTTCTATATTCCAAGAATTTTTGTGAGTTTAATATGAATTTTTTTTAGTGTAATATTGTATTCGAATAACTTAATTTGAAAAAAAACAGACTTTGAACGAATCTATAAACAAATCGATAGTCAACGAGAATTTATCTCTTCATAGAGGTAAAATTGCTCCTCAAACCCCCGAAATGGAAGAAGCGGTTTTGGGTGCAATTCTCATTGATAAAGATGCGTTTGGTCTTATTTATGAGTTACTTAATGTTGATAGTTTCTATTCAGAGGCTCACCAAATTATTTTTACTACGATTACTGACTTGTTCAGAAGTTCCGAACCCATTGACTCTTTGAATGTTATAAGAAATCTAAGAAAAACTGGGTTGATTCAAAAAGCGGGTGGAGCAAAATATATAGCCAGCCTGAGCAGTAAAATTAATTCTGCCGCCAACATTGAATACCATGCGATGGCTATTTCTCAAGCGGCAATAAAAAGAGAAATGATTAGAGTTTCAGGGGAAATTTTAGAAGAAGGTTTCTCTGAAAATTTTGATGTTTTTGATTTATTAAACAAAACTGAACAATCGTTTTTTGGGATTTCGGAAAAAAACATCAGGAAGAATTATCTGGATGCCAACACCATCATGCGGAATACGATTGATGAGTTGGAGCATAAAAAACAAACCAACGTAGATGGTTTAACGGGAATCGCTAGCGGTTTTAATGATTTAGACAACCTTACGGGAGGCTGGCAAAAGACAGAACTAACCATCATTGCGGCAAGACCTGGTATGGGTAAAACAGCATTTGTGGTTTCTTCCATGAGAAATGCTGCGGTTGACCACAATGTACCTATCGCTATTTTTTCTTTGGAGATGTCAGCCACACAGCTAATGTTGAGGATGATATCAGCTGAAGCTGAAATAGATTCTGAAAAACTTAGAAAAGGAACCCTACAAGGCCATGAATGGGAGCAATTGCATCATAGAATAGAGAAACTTTCGAAGTCAAATATATTTATAGACGACACTCCTGCCTTATCGATTTTGGAATTGAGGGCCAAATGTCGGCGTTTGAAGGCACAGCACAATATTCAGATGGTGATCATTGACTACCTACAGTTGATGACCGGTGATGATGGCTCGGGTGTTTCTAACAGTCGTGAGCAAGAGATTGCGGCGATATCGAGATCTTTAAAAAACCTTGCAAAAGAATTAGAAGTTCCTGTTCTAGCTCTTTCACAATTGAGTAGAGCGGTTGAGACCCGTGGTGGCGATAAAAGACCTCAACTGTCGGATTTGAGAGAATCAGGCTCAATCGAGCAGGATGCCGACATGGTTATGTTTTTGTACAGACCGGAATATTACAAAATTACGGAGGATGAGGATGGAAAATCGACTGAAGGTATTGGCGAGGTAATTATTGCTAAAAACCGAGCAGGTACTATTGACACCATTAGGCTTCAATTTATTGGTAAATTCACAAAATTTGCTAATATCGGCGAATATTCTGTTGGGTCGTCTGTTCCCAATTCTTTCAGTCAGCATTCGGGCATAAGTCAATTTGAATCTCAGGCGGTAGATCCGGGTTTTCAGACTTTCAAAAGTAAAATGAACACGGATGAGGAAACTCCTACGCCAAATCTCGACGGGGAGTATCCATTTTAAGTTATATCCTGAAGTTTTTAAGAATCCAACCGCCACCAATCACATCGTCGCCTTCATAAAATACCGCAGCTTGTCCTGGAGCTATTGCTGCAACGGATTCGTCAAAACGAGCCTCAATTTTATCCGCTTCAATTTGTTTAATGAAAGCTGACTGCCCTTTGTCTTTATATCTTATTTTTGTTACCGTTTGAAGGCCACTTTCAGGCAGTATCGCATATTTTTGCAAATTGAGTTTCCCTACTGTCATAGCATTTTTAAGAAGATAATCTTCGGTTCCTAAAACCACTTCGTTGGTTTCTTTTCGTATCTCAGTTACAAAAACAGGATAGCCCATGGCTATTTTTAGACCTTTTCTTTGCCCGATAGTATAAAATGGGTAACCTTCGTGTTTTCCAACTATTTCTCCCGATTCCATAACAAAATTACCCCCGTTTACTCTTTCTTCAAGCCCTTCAACCCTTCTTTTTAGGAATCCTCGGTAGTCGTTGTCGGGTACAAAGCAAATTTCGTAGGATTCTGACTTATTCACCAAATCGTAGAAACCTTTTTGTTTTGCCATGTTTCTAATTTCTTCTTTTGTATAACCACCAAGAGGCAAAATAGTACGAGAAAGACTTTCCTGAGACACTCCCCATAGCACATAACTTTGGTCTTTTGTCGAATCCACTCCCTTCGAAATTACATAACGACCATTTTCTTCTCTAATTTTGGCATAGTGTCCAGTGGCAATAAATTCACAATCCAAATTGTCTGCCCGCCTCAAAAGTGCGTCCCATTTTATGTGTGTGTTACACAAAACACATGGATTGGGTGTGCGACCCTCCAAATACTCCCCAGTGAAATGATCAATGACATAGTCGCCAAACTCAGAACGAATGTCTAAAATGTAATGCGGAAACCCTAAATCGACAGCAATTGCTCTTGCGTCGTTGATGGAATCAAGGCTACAGCACCCCGTTTCTTTCTTTGTACCACCTGAGGATGCATAATCCCAAGTTTTCATGGTCATGCCTATAACTTCATAACCTTGTTCATGGAGCAAAACCGCTGCTAATGAACTATCAATACCACCACTCATGGCTACTAAAACACGTCCTTTTTTACTCATGATCTCACTGCGAGGATTCAAAGTCCTCCGTTTTGTTAAAAATTAAAACACAAAAATAGTTAACAATAAAGCCATTTGATTGGTTCTTGCGTAATTTTGCAAAAAAAACATATTGATTATGCCCAAAACTACTTTAGTAAAAAGTATAACGAGTTTGTCAGAAGCAAGATACTGCTCAGGAATGATGGTGGACTATATTTCGTTTGATTTGAATCCTGAAAGTGTAGACTATGTTCCCAAAAATGAATTTGAAGAGATTAAAAATTGGCTCAGCGGGGTAAAGATTTTGGGATCTTTTGAAACTCTAGATATTTTTAAAATTATAGAAGCACTAAACAATTATTCTTTAGATGGTTTTATATTTAGCGAAAATCAGAAGGCAATGTTGGATGAAATAGAGGTTTCGGACAAATTCCTGGAAGTTTCTAATGAAACGGACTTAGATGATAACTTGAACCTAAACTATGTTATATGCTCGGGAAATTCACAGGATGTTGAGAATTGGGCAAGAATTTACAATGTTTTGCATGGGTATGATTTTTCAAATGTCGAAGTTGAACTGTCGTACCTTCAGGGTTATGCATTTAAAGGAAGCCGGGAATTAAGACCCGGAATCAATAATTACGATGGGCTTATGGAGGCTCTTGAAAAACTCGAGGACAGAGATTGAGTACTCAAATAGCATTTTTTCGGTTTATCAAGTATTAATACCACTTATATAGTTTGCAATACACAGTACCGTAGAACCCATTAATTTTGTTTCACAATTAATGAAAAAGCTATAATGTATGTACAGAATTAAAAACCAAAACAGTATTTTAGGTGGAGTATGTCAGGGATTGGCAAGTTACTTGAAAACAGACCTTACATTAGTGCGAATTGTATTTGTTGTCTTGTTTTTTACACCGTTTCCGATTATTATTTCGTACCTTATTTTATGGGCAGTTTTGCCCAAAAAACATCTTGAGATGGCAATGAGTAGTGAATATTATGATAGTAGTACAAATTTTAAACCAATAGCAGACATGAGCAATCAGCCGAGAAACGGAAACATGGTAGGAGGATTGATCCTTATCATTTTAGGAGCAGTTTTTTCTTTCAAAACATTCTTTGACATTAACCTATTTTCTTATTTGAAAAACATGTGGCCCTTGATTCTTATAGGCTTGGGCGTTTGGATTATAGTGAAAGACAAGGACGATAACAATGGTGATATAAATACCAATAACCCAACCGGTACCGGTTATTAATCTAGTTTAAATATGAAAAATAACGGTAATGTTTTCTGGGGAGCCATTTTGGTAGCCCTTGGAGTTTTGATGCTTGGAGTTGTAAATGATTGGTTTCAGTTTGAAGTTTCGATGCGTGAAATAGCCAAGTATTGGCCAATTCTGATAATTATTGGAGGAATTTCGGTGTTTTTTACACCTAAAAGAACTGTTTTCAATCCCACTACGGCCCTTCTTGTTGCATTTGCCATTCCTTTGGCTATATACAACGCCTCTACCGCAGCAATTGATAATGTAAAAGCTGAATTTAATGATGATTTTGATTTCGATGTTGAAATGGACGACAATTTTACTTTTGATACAGACAGCATGAATTCATCCAACTCATCTCAAAATTTTAGTGTGGCTTTTGATCCATCTGTTCAAGAAGTAAACCTAGAAATAGGTGGTGGAGCTGCTGAGTTTTTTCTTAGCGAAGCCTCTAGTTCTGACGTTTTTTCTGCTGATACCAAACTTTTTAAGAATAAATTTAACCTAGAAGATGAAAAGAAAGGGACGACTCAAGATATATCATTTAAAATGAGTTCTAAAAATGGTTCTGATAATTTTCATATTGGAAAAGGAATGAATAACGATGTTAACTTGAAGCTAAGCAAAGCTCCAATCTGGAACTTAGATCTTGGGATTGGTGCTGGAGAACTTAAATTTGATTTGTCTGACTACAAAGTTAAAGACATAAAAATGGAGACCGGTGCGGCTGACATAAGCCTAAAAATGGGCAATAAATTGAAAGAATCCAAGGTAAGAATCGAAAGTGGTGTAGCCAAGGTAAAAATATTGGTACCGCAAAATGCAGCTTGTCAGATAAAAATGGATGGTGCTTTGAACACCAAAGATTTTGATGGATTCTCAAAGTCGAGTTCGAGAACTTGGAAAACCGAAAATTTTGAAACAGCCAGCAATAAAATTTATTTAGAAATTAATAGTGGTCTTTCAGCTGTTTCGGTAGATAGATATTAAGTTGTATACTATTTTTAAATACATAGATTGAGTTATTGTCATAACTCAATCTTTATATTTTAGGGCTTCCACAGGACTTATTCTCCGAATTATTAATGATGGTAAGTAAGAAATAGCAAGCACAACTACAAATGCACCGATGTTTACTATTAATACCACCAGCCAATTCCATTCTATCGGAACAAAATTCATATAATAATTTGTGGCATCCAACTTCATTAACTTGTATTTCCATTGTAAAAATGAGAGCCCCAAACCGATAATATTTCCCCATAAAAGCCCCCAAAGGATTATTTTAGAGCTATTAGCAAGAAATATGTTCCTTATTTGGTAATTCTGAGTTCCTATTGCCTTTAATAAACCAATCATCGGGGTTCGTTCCATGATCATAATTAGTAGCACAGAAATCATATTAAATGCTGCCACAATAATTATCAAACCAATTACCATTACTATATTTCTATCCAGCAGACTAAACCAATCGAAAAACTGGGGTAATATCTCTGTGACTTTTAGCACTTCAAATTCTTGCGGAAAAATATTCAAGAGTTTATTTTTAACTGTATCCATTTGGTTGATGTCTTTGATAAAAATCTCGTAATGTCCAAATTCTCCATTTTGCCAATTATTTATTTTTTGGATCATACTCAAGTTTGTCAAAACATAGACTTGATCCAGCTCCTCTACATTGGTATCATAAATACCCACTATTTTCAGTTTACGAGCTCTAGGTGGATTTTGAATAAAGTAAACTAAAAGATCTTGATTTAACTTTAGTTGTAGCTCACTCGCAATTTTTCTACTGATTAATATTTCGTTTTGTCCTTCGGCCTTCAGCTTTCTACCTTCAACTATATTTTGACCAAATTCCTCCCAATCATAGTTTTTATCTATACCTTTTAATATAACGCCAGAAATCTCTTCCTCAGATTTTAGAATTACTGACTTCAAGGCAACTTTATTGGCCGACTTTACTTCTGGAAGTTTTATGGTTTTGTTAAAAAAAACCAAATTATTTGTCATTGTCGCTTCCTCAAACGAGCGATTAAGTGTAATTTTGTTGACCTGAATATGGGAAGTTTGGCTAAATAACTTTTTCTTGATGGTATTTTTGAAGCCAAGCAATATAAAAAAAGATAAAATAAGTACGGATACAGCAATTGCGATGCTGGCAGTGCCTACTTTAATAATAATAGATGAGAACGTTTGGTTTTTAGTATGTTGGATTTTTTTTGCCAAATACAATGCTATATTCATCTAAATTTTTTTTTCTATTAATAAATAACTGATTACAAAAGTAACGTTTGGAATCGAAAACTAAGTTAAATAACCGTAGGAGTTTGAATAATTAATAAGCATTTGATGACAGAACAAGAGATTTTAATTATAGATTTTGGGTCGCAGTACACCCAACTTATAGCGAGAAGAGTAAGAGAATTAAACGTTTACTGTGAAATTCACCCCTTTCATCATCTTCCTGAAATTACAGAAAACGTAAAAGGAATAATACTTTCGGGTAGTCCATGTTCAGTAAGAGATGGAGATTCGCCCACAATTTCTATAGATCAATGGAGGGGTAAATTGCCAATCTTAGGTATTTGTTACGGTGCCCAATTGATGGCCAATAATTTTGGAGGAAACGTAGAGGCTTCTAACACCCGTGAATATGGACGTGCCTTTATTGATAGTTTTGATACTGAAAATGAATTATTTAGTGGAGTTTCTCAGAATTCTCAGGTTTGGATGTCTCATGGTGATACCATCACTAAACTTCCTATTGGGACTAAATTGATAGCTTCTACTTCGGCTGTAAAAAATGCGGGATTCGTGTTTGTAAACGAAAAAACGTTTGGAATACAGTTTCACCCTGAAGTAACACATTCTACAGATGGAGTTAAAATACTCGAGAATTTTGTTGTAAATATTTGTGGCTGCGACCAAAGCTACACGCCGAACTCTTTTGTAGAAACCTCTGTGGCGGAGTTAAAGCAGCAGCTTGGTGAAGACAAAGTTGTTCTTGGACTTTCTGGGGGGGTAGATTCCTCTGTGGCCGCATTGTTGATTCACAAGGCAATTGGTAAAAACTTATATTGTATTTTTGTTGATAATGGTCTTTTACGCAAAAATGAATACCAACAGGTTCTAGAATCTTATAAAGGTTTAGGATTAAATGTTATCGGAGTAGATGCTTCTCAAAGATTCTATGCAGCATTGAAAGGCCTCACCGATCCTGAGGCAAAAAGAAAAGCTATCGGTAAGACATTCATCGAAGTTTTTGACGACGAAGCTCATAAAATTACTGATGTGAAATGGCTCGGTCAGGGAACAATTTATCCCGATATTATTGAATCTGTTTCAGTTAAAGGACCTTCAGTGACCATAAAATCCCACCATAATGTAGGAGGACTACCAGATTATATGAAATTGAAGATTGTTGAGCCGCTAAAAACTCTTTTCAAAGATGGTGTAAGATTAGTTGGTAAATCTATGGATATGCCACAGCACATTTTGGGTAGACACCCTTTTCCTGGTCCAGGCTTGGGTATTAGAATCCTTGGTGAAGTAACTGCAGAAAAAGTTGAGATACTTCAAAATGTTGATGATGTTTTTATCTCTGGATTAAAAGAAAAGGGACTTTATGATAGTATATGGCAAGCAGGTGCTATGCTTCTACCTGTTCAGAGCGTAGGTGTAATGGGTGATGAAAGAACTTATGAAAGTGTGGTTGCTTTAAGAGCGGTTACCAGTGTAGACGGAATGACAGCAGACTGGGCACATTTGCCTTATGAGTTTTTAGGTGAAATTTCAAATAGTATTATCAATAAAGTTCGGGGGGTTAATAGGGTGGTTTATGACATAAGTTCAAAACCGCCAGCAACTATCGAATGGGAATAAAACAAAAAGCCAGAACGTAGGATCTGGCTTTTTTTTGATGTTTTTTTTTAGTCCTAATTTGGATTAATACTCCTTTCAAATTTCAAGGTTGGTTTACCATTGTCTTTAATATTTTTTTCGACCTCTTTATTTGTGATTTTTTGTTTGTAAAACTTTAATCTTCTTATCTCTAGTTGACGAGCTACTATCAAATACCCCACAAACAAAATCAAAAGTGATAAAGACAATTGGGTATTTGTAAAGTACTTTCTAAAGACATAAGTAAATGTCGTCAGAGTAATAGTAGCAAAATAAAGTATGAATGAAGTGGCAATATGTGAGAGACCATTGTCCACCATCAAATGGTGTAAATGCAACCTATCAGCCTTAAAAGGCGACTTTCCTTTAAGTATCCTTAAACCAAAAACTCTTACGGTATCAAAAATAGGCACACACAATAATATTATCGCAATTACGGGTGCATTTCTGTAAACCGAGTTAGGATTGATATTGAAAACGTTAAATTGAACGAACTTAATTGCCAATACAGCTACTACAAATCCTACAATTAGCGATCCAGTATCACCCATGAATATTTTATTGGTTGGGGAGAAATTGTACCTCAGAAAACCGAGCAAGGAGGCAGCCATCGAAAAACCTAAACAAGCCAACGACCACTCGTTGTTCAAAGCAAACCATAAAGCAAAACCTGCACTCGCTATCATAGCTATTCCGCCTGAAAGTCCGTCAACGCCATCGATTAAATTAAACGAGTTAATGAGGGCGACAATCAAAAATATCGTAAATGCCGCACTGATAAGGTAAGGGAGTTCATAAATTCCAAAAATCCCGAAGAAACTGGTGATTCTTAAATCGCTTCCCACAACAACCAAAACAGCCACTAAAACCTGCGACCCTAGCTTTTTCAGGGCATCCAGGGCAAATAAGTCATCTTTAATTCCTAAGAAAAACAAAATCACCAAGCCTGCAAAAACTTTGTGAAGCAAAAAACCTTCGTCATCGAAGTTCCAAAGCATATAACCTATCAGAGTACTTGCAAATATGGCCACACCACCGAAAGTAGGTGTTGGAGTTTCGTGCGAGCTTCTTTTAATAGGGTCAGCCATCAGACCTTTTAGGTTACAGATATTTATTATTACTGGTATAGATCTCCAAGTAATGGCAAATGACAAAATCATCGAAACTATCAGCTGATAGGTTTTTACGATGAACAGATTTTCGAATATAAAATTCATTTTTTAGTATTATTTCTTCATCAGAACATTTCAAATATAGTCACAAAACCCATTTGTGAACAAAAAAATAACAGATTTTTACTTTAAAAACTTATTTTAAGGAAAGATTATCCGGTTATTTTTCGTTCTCGCACAAAAGCTGCGGGATTTCCTTGATAAATTCCATAAGCCTTTAAGTCTCTCGTCGCAACCGAACCTACTGCAAGAACGGCATGGGATTTAAGTGTAATTCCGGGGCAAACAACGGTCTTCGCTCCCACCCAAGCTCCTTTTTCTAAAACTATTTTGGCAGGCATCAAGTCAAAAGTTTCTTTAGAATAATTATGATTACCAGTCAAAAGCAAAGCTCCTT
>Ga0164292_10005002_pt1 | contig 10831 bp, 10 predicted proteins | sample GEODES117metaG_FD_111486 | JGI IMG/M metagenome (GOLD analysis project Ga0164292, IMG submission 111486) | Eutrophic lake water microbial communities from Lake Mendota, Wisconsin, USA - GEODES117 metaG | ecosystem: Environmental > Aquatic > Freshwater > Lake | place: USA: Lake Mendota... | reverse complement strand
TGCTGCCGATCGGGCCCCAGACGGAGCTGCCGGTGGCCACCCATCCCCAGCTGCTGCGCGATGCCGCCGCCATCAAGCCCCTGGCCGCCGAACTGCTGCGCCCCTGAAGCCCCTCTGGCCTCGGGTCCTAAAAAGCAGCCTGGCCTTAACGGCCCAGAAACGTGGCACCAAGCAGCAACTCACAGGCCAGCCGACGAGGCGGAGCCGAGGCTCAGAAATGCGGTCGGGGCGTCAGGTCGGTCGGCCAGCTAGCGCGGTTGGCTAGCACCACGGGTAACTAGCACCACGGGTGGCTAACGCCACGGGTGGCTGGCAACTTGGTTTGGCCGCTTCCCTGCCGCCAGAGTGGCCGCAGATCACCGACGCGTCGCCTCCCTTTGGAACTTCCCCCCGGTTCCCCCGTCCCAGGCCCCTCAGCCTGCCTGGCCAGCAAAGGCTTGGAGGGATGGCTGGCGCAGCGGGCAAGTGGCGCTGGCCCTCACCACCTACCGGGCCAACCTGCTGCTGCTGCTCGGGCGCGACCTGGCCGGGGGGCTGAGCCTGCAGGAGAGGCTGTTTGATCGGCCGATGGGCCTGTTCGCTGAGGGCGACGACCTCTGGATGGCCACCCGCAGCCAGATCTGGCGCCTCCATAACCATCTGGCCCCCGGGCGGTTATGGGGGGTTTATCTGCTTGGTTTCAGCCGCTGCTTGACCTTTGTGGGCGATTGAGCGATGGTGAGACTCTCCGAGTTTCGTACGCCCCAGTTCACCGGCCTGGCTCAGGATGAGCGCCTGCCGGCGGAAGGGGGTCCGGGGGCTGCTATGACCTGCAGGCGGCGGCGGGCGACGTGGCTGCGGGCGTTTTGGGCCGGAGCCTGGCAACCGCCGGGATCGGCCGCCAGACCATTGAGCAGGGCGAGGAGCTCGGTGTTGTCGAACAAGAGGAGGGCCGGTGTGGCCATGCCATTAGCCGCGCGTGGGAGTGGCGATCCAAAGGATGATTAGCCGCAGAGCGGTCGAGTTCGGTAGTCCTCATGATTCGCAGGAATGGAAATCAAATCTCCCGATTTTGACCTTGATACTGGAGGACGCGGCGGCGCAGCCGGCGGCAGGCGACGAAGCCACCAGCCAGCCCGAAGACTGGCAAGGGGGCAGGAACGGAAGCGGGAGCGGACATGGGAACCGCAATGGCGTAGCTAACTGTAGCGGAGGTGGTTGGGAAAACATCAATTTGAAGGTTCAGATTTGATAGAGACTGGGCAATGCCAGGAACTTCACCTTGAACTGTATCTATATCGTAGGCGAATACAGGGCCGTAGTTGTTATCCCAACCTGAACCCAGAGCGGCGTAAACCTCCTTGGCAAAATCAGAGGACAACATGTCATTACCCCACCACGGCATCAGACCCCCAAAAGAGGGCAGTTGAAAATCAGCGAAGCTGCTGTTGTAAGTGGTGGTAGAAACACTGACGTCATAGGGAGTGCCTCCAACGGTCACCACCACAGCAGCGGCTGGCGAGGTGATGAGCAAAGGGAGAGCTGTCGAGCCAAGGAGGAGAAAGGATGCGAGGCGAAACGGAGTTGTCATAATGAATGATTCAGGATGAACTAAGGATGGATTGGAGGAAGGATAAATGAGCCGATCGTCAGCTACACGTAGGAGAATTGGTTTGTGTTTGCAAGATTCAAGGATGCAAGGGTAGCTCCTTGAACAAACCCAATGACTTCAGGGCTATCTCCTGGCGTGAGAAGAGCGTCAATTCGTATACCCCTTTTGCCATCAAAGCGAGCACTTGCCAGCGCGTAGTTGGTGCTGTTGCCGTAAAGCTGAATCTTGTCCCCAGCCGAGAAATCCTTGATCACAGCCAGATCCAAGCTGCCATCCGCTTCGCTGCCATCGTCGTAATAGACGCCGTTGGCATCTCCTAGCTCGAAGATGTCATTGCCACCGGCGCCAGTCAGTTGATCAGTGGAGCCTCGCCCTCGCAAGCTGGAACCACTAGGTATGCCGGTGATGAATTCAGCCGCAGCTGTTCCTGTGATGATGTCGTTTCCATCTGTGGGGGTTCCGATTGTGGGTTCTTTGATGGTGATGTTGAGGCTGGTGCCAACCTGCTGGCTGTGGGCCGCATCGCTGTAAAAGCGGATCTCTAACGCTTCATTGGGATCCACTGTGCCATCAGCGGCAATGGCTTTGCTGAAGGCCAAGGACCCATCAGAACCAATCACACTACTGCCACTTAGTTGGCCATCCGTGAAGTCGGCTGACGTGACGCCAGGCCCACTGAACGTCCAGAACAGGGAAGAACCTGCTGGCACGTTGGCGGTGCTTACGTTGATTGCAAAGGAGGTGCCTTCATAGATCGCATTCGCCGATGAAGCCGAAAAGCTGTAAGAGGGAGTGGCTAGATCATCGTTTCGGATCAGGCCCACAGCACTGAAAGCGCCGTCCAGCAAGTTGGCGCCAACGGGGCCGGAGAGGGATATAGAGAAAGTTTCATCGTTTTCAAAGGTGTTGTCACCAACGACGCTCAAAATGATCTGCTGGCTCTTTTGTCCTGCAGCCAGCTGAAGGGTACCGGTAGGAAGGCGGCCACCAGCAAAGTCCAGGGCGTCGACCGGATGGTCTCCGCTGGGTGTGACTGCCCAGGCGAGGCTTACGGGTATAGATGGATCTCCCGCACGAGAAACATTGAAGATGAACTCTGTCGAGCCAGTATCTCCTTCTGCTTTGTATGTGGAGACGGAATTGATGGAGATTGTCGCCGGAGGAACATAGGATGCAAACAGGTTGTCAGCTGCTGTGTCATAAACCTGATACCAGGCAAGGTCATTGTTCCAATCTGCTGCGGACATGGCCTCATTGACAGCGGCTGAGGCTGATTGGGGGTCGTAGTCAATGCTCAGTAGATTTATCAAAGCCTGCTGATAATCTTGCTTGCCAACTACTGTATCTTGATAATAGAGTTCTCGGTTGCCAAAGCCCTCAGAGAGAAAGTTTTGGACAGCATTGTCCATGAATTCCGAGAGCTTTGTACGGAATTCATTTGGGGTGTCAGTTTGTTGGTGACTACTAATCAGTTCGGCTAACAGGCCTTGGTCTCGCAAAGCCAGATTGAGCTTAGCTTGTGGAATGGAAAGTACAGAATCATTCTCAAGATGGAGAATGGCAGAGTGCTCACTTGATGCGCTCCAAACATGGAAGCTTTTGCCTCGACTCCGTGCAATGGAGGACAGGTTTAGGCCTGAAGAATCGCTAATCCCGCTGATACCGGGCGTGAAGTATTGACTTAGTTGATCCGTTCCGGGAACAAAATCAGCGATAACAGCTTCTGCGGCATTTTTGATTGCGATATCATCTTTTCCTTTTCCGGTAAAGACTGAGGCGCTACCTATAGCTACAATTCTGTCATCTCCTTTACCTGACTCCACATAATCATCATTAGACACATAAATCAGATCATTCCCATCACCAGTGTAGGCGCTGTTGGAACCTGCTCCCGCACTGAGATCCACAACATCGTGACCAAAACCCGTACTAATTTTATCAAGCTTTCCTTGGCTAATAATTACATGGTCATTCTGACTTTCATTCAACTTGACCACGTCAGGCTCAGGAGAAAGAATATGCAGTGTGCCGGGCTGGTCATGTCTTTCGTCAACACGATATCCAGGAAAGTTATATTGCTTTCCTTGGCTTTGTGCCGCTTCTACACGCTGTTGATGAATATTCTTCAGATGAACCGTATTCCCTGGAAGATCTACAGCTGTTTTTAGGTGTTCTCCGCCGACATTAAATTCTCCGCCGACATTAAATACTGAGGGCTGGACACTGGCGAATGCAATATCTTGCGTAGAAACAGCTTGCCTAGAAACAGCTTGCGCTGAAGCCGTTGGCGCAGTGATGGTTTGAGATAAATAAAAGCTATAGCTGAGGTTACTGGTGGCAGTGCTGGCGCCATTTACAACAAGATTATTACCTTCAACATTGACCATTGGGAAATAGGCGCTGCTGCCCATTACAATGCTATCAAAATCATATTCCCAAGCCCAGCTGCCGATAGCGCCAATCTGATTGGTTAGTTTTGTTTCTGTCTGCGTCACAATCCCTGTTTGGCCGCCTCCACGATTTGTTGAAAAGCCGGTAGGGATGGGGGGTGGCGTGGCGGGGGCGGGATTGGTTTGATTATAATAAACTGGTGTGAATATGACTTCCGAAACATTCCCTGTATACATCCAACTGGCATTAACAGAACTTGGGACAACTGCATTATAAGATTGTAATTCAATTGTATACTCGTCGCCTATCTCATAGGTATAATTACTGTTGGTGCCCACATAGCTTGGGTCTCCCAAGCTTTGCGTAGATGTAGAAGTCTGATCGGGGGCAATGGTGATCGTAAAGCCAACCTCAATCGTTCCTGTATCAGAGCTGTCAGTTTCTTGAGAGAAGTTAACTGCATCGACTTTATCCCAAGACTTGTCATAGGCAGATTGAGCTGTACTTGATAATTCTGGCCCTCCAATTTCTGCAGGAAAAGTATAACCTATTGTACCAGAAATGCCAAACGAATTGGACCCAGAAGTTTCTGATGAAGAAGAGCTGCCCTGGGTATTTGAGGTGGTAACTGAGGTTGAGGCTTGGCCACCAATATTATATGCAAATATTGCGTTAGAAGTAACTGTATTTGTAACGCTGACGCTGAATTGTGCTTGTCCTGCAGGGGCTTGAGGGAGAGAGGCTGGTATCGCAGATGGATTCACTGTTGAACCAGGAAGACCTTGTACATCAACGGGGAAGTTAACCGTTGGCGATTCACCAGTCGAGGCTCCATTGACCCATCCATATGCTACCAACTGTGTGGTATCAATGTTTTGCTTGCCAGTCGTAGTGAGTGGCGCACCCAAATAGTTAAGGATAGAAAAACTGTTCATATTATTCGTATAATCGAAGCCAGGGACTATCCCATTGTATTGATTAGGGTTTTGGATCACTAATTGGTTAGTGTCGGTGGTGCTTGTGCCCTCCTTGGTCCATTGCCAAAAGTACTGAAGTGTATCGGCATCTTTGTTCAAAAACTTGTTGACGCTTGATATAGCAGTCGGTCCCAGGCTAGCACTCCAATCCAAGTTTGAACCTGGTATGGTCATGGGAGGGAGACCAGGTATTACCGTGCCTGTTTCTCCCAAATAAGGCAAGGCATTGGGAAAGCCCGTGCGGTAATATTTATTTGTTTTAGTACCTCCCCATCCTGTTTTACTTTTGGTTGTAAAATAATAATATTGGGGAAATGCTGCTAGACTACTTGTTCCCTTGATATACGCATCCATAGCCTGAGCGCTGAGGCCATAGGCACTCAATTCTGTTAAGTTGATGATGGATGACATGATAGTCAAGTTGATGTCTTCACCATTTTGGCAATGAATTTTCCCCTGACATCCCACCTCCGGCTTCTACCCTCCCCAAAAGGGGAGGGTAGAGACTCATAAGACTTATCCTCGACTCAGTGCCTGACAGGGTTCTCGCCTGCACAGTGCCCGTAAGCTCTTGGTGTCGTGGTCAAGGACGGTCAGCCCTCTCGGGGGGCATACATGTGGATTGGCTCCACAAGGGCCCCAACTAGAGCAAGATGAATCAAGAACGTCAGGAGGCAGGATGAATCCTTTCACTGTTAATCCCACCCATGTTTTTGCCTTCCCAAGGAGCGGGACAACCAGCCTGTCAGAGTGGCTTGGCAAAGAAAGGGCCTCGCACGAATACAACATGACAGCAGTAGCGCGCCTAAATAGCGACGTTGGCAAACTAGATCCCCTCAGCTGGAAACGCTTTCTGACAGCAAGAGAGCTTGGCCTTGCTGGGAAAACGGATATAACCACTAACCTATTTGTCTTCGCCAAAAGATATATTGAAAGAACCGAATGTCGGCCCCTGATTCTTCTGCGCAATCCCGTGGCCTGGTGTGCCAGCTTCTTCGACATGTTTGCAGGTATTGGTATGGGCCTCCGGGAGTCTCCATGTACCGCTGACATCATCAGCGGCCTTCACGCCTGGGGGCATCCCCCCTGGGGATCACAGAGACTGAGAGCCATCCTGATGGAGACCAGGTTCTTGGACCGTCGAGATCTTCAAGAACAAATCACGGCTGAGTTTCTGCTCGAATGGTGCGATCATGCCAAATCTTTGCTCGATCTGAGCATTAATCATCATCTTCCTTATATCACCACATCTATGTTTAATGATCAATACAGAATATCCCAATTCTTTCCGAACTGTCAAGACTTGACGGATCGACCAATCCCCCGCAGCAATACAGGCCAACACTCACAGCTCATAGCTTCAATCATAATGCAATTTGTTGCAGTCGACTTGCAATTGTCTGGCAATGCCGCTGATGACAGGGCAGCAATCGAGCACTTTCACGGAGTGCTCAAAACACATAGACTGAGGAATCAAAACACTACGACATGACTGCGTTCGACATTACAAACCTGCCATCGACAGTAAGCACGATCAGGGATCTTATTGCGCCTGGCAGCGACAAGCAAGCCATTATTAATGCTTATCTGAAAAGAATCAATCAAGCACGGCTTCACCTTCTTAAACCCAGACACTTGCAAACCCAAGCTGAAACGGAATTGATCACCTGGTTCCAGCAGGAGATGAACATCAGGACCTTTGCTTCAAGCCTTAGCATTCCTTATGGACTACAAGCAGCTCCATGCATTCCTTTTGAGACGATCATGCAAATCATTCAAGATCCTAGTTTTGATCTGATCGAAAATACCTTTCTTTTTGCCGGCTGGTCACCGCTATCGCTTGCTGACGCCATCAACCAACAAGGTGATGAGGCAAAGGCAGCCTTCTTCACACGGGCAATGGTGGACCGTGCTTGGGTCTATAACCTGCCGGATATCCCTAGCTTGGCCCTCAATGTCGACGCCTATCATCAATTCTGGAAAAAGATTGACGTTGCTGGGCTGCAAGAGTGCCTTCATGCAGAACGCCAATTTCGGATACTCTCACTCTATGACCCAGTTTCGGAACTTACCCTTAACGAGACAGAGGAATTTTTTCATGGAATCGATAAGCCACAACCGGACCCCCGCCGTCTGACCCATAGGAATCATGTTCTGTTGCAGATGATTGAATTGCAACTTTTTAGTTTGTTTGGTAACTCCCTCGCTGAAACTGTCCAGTTATTGGCTCACGGGAATGAGATTCAAACCAAGATCGGCACCATCCACGAGATGATTGATATCCATCGCATCGTGATTCATCTGTTTGAAGATACAATGCGGGCGATCACGCACAGCAGCGAGTTGACGTACCTTAAACTCGAATGCACTGATTGGTTGTTCCGACCATTGCTGACGAGCATCCTTACTTCATCAAGCTTGCTTCGGCATTCGCTTGCTTTTGAGCAGAATCAAGAGAAATTAAGTGTTGCTTTATATCATCAAGTGGGGTACAAAATAGATTGGCCCTTCCCATGGCTGGCAGATCAAGACAGCCTCGCAACTGCAAACGCAATCATAGCATTAATTGCTGCGGAATAGGCATGGAGGCTTATCCCAGATGTTCATTGCAGGCGAGTAGCGAACACCAGCAAAGTCATTGATCTTGTGCAAAATGCCCGGCGAGAAGAGCACTAGCATGTTCGTACGGGGTCGAATTCGAATGATTTCGTTAATCAGAGTAGGGTCGTAGCTCGGGTCAGCGGCGCCACTCAATAGACGATCTGGATCACATGTCGGGTCATGCAGGAGCAGCTCACCGCCATGGCAATTCACCATTGGATAGTGGATAGTGGAAAACAGGGGTAGAGATAATTTCTGCTGTCCAACATACAGCGTTTCATCTTTATCAAGATGCCATCTGAGGGTGTTATTGAAGTTGCACCACCATTCGACACCGCTAAAATGGAACTCAAACGGCCGAATAACGCTTAGCAAAATCGATTCAAAATACTCCTGGATGATCTGTTGCGAGGAGCCAGGGTATCCGGAGCAATTGATCCGATACTGATCACGCATCTCGATCCAACTGTTACCGCCTTCTGAACAATGGCGCTATTCACAGATACCGGCTAACGTTGCGATGAATGAGGGCACTGCGATGAGATCATCAAAGACTTGGATGGCTTTCATATCTCTTCTAGCGTGCACCATTGATCTGAAAGGGCAATAATAGATGCCAGATGTTTATCATACACTTGGCGGTAAATAAGAACGGGTTTGTTCCTTGGTTCTTGGCTACTAAAATCCGAATATGAGTAGGCAATATAAAGCTGATTCAACTGGTCTGCCAGTTGAGCCGTTTCAGAAGCGAGCATTTTGGCCTTATGTTGAAGATGCACATCAAGACCCGGTTGAGGATGCGTAAATTCAACAAAACCAGCCAAGATATATCTGACTCCATGGCTGACGCTGCAAGATCCATGGGGGACCAACCCACCAGGGAAGACAATTGTTTGTCCCTGATCCAATCTGACGATTTGTCGGCTCAGTTGAGTCCCTGGGGAGTTTGCAATATTGGGCGATAAGTCGGGGAATTCAGTGCCACCACCGCCGTAATCCTCAAGAGAAGAGAGATTAACAACAAATGAGAATGTTGTCCCGTCCAAATGTGTATTCAAGCTGGCCTGGGCATCGCAACTGTATCTCGCGATAAAGAGATCCTTGATGCACAAATGAAGCGCTTCCGGTAAATTGTAAAACTGCTTAATCGTGGCTTGAACATGAAGTAGTTATTTTAGCAAGTGAACCGAGACATAGGCCGGGAAATCATTGAAAACATCCAGATCTGTCGAGGGATAGCTGTTATGGCGCTTGGTCCTCTAGCCGCCTCTAAACTCAGAACAGCGCTCGGCATCTCGGATAAGGCTGTCACAAAGCTGGGCGTCTAAATGCATGTGCAACACCAGGGCTTGAGCCAGCAGTGGCGTCGTGCCTCGAAGGGGAACGGGCAGTAACGTGAAGGATTGGCCAATCTGTTCCTTGGCTGTGTCGGTGCGCCTACGCATACAACGTCTGCTCGAAAAGATTAGCATTCGCTGTCTCCCACACTCGCCGCGAATCTGCACCCGAAGCCAGACACTGGATACCCGTAGTGGCCCCGGCTCGAAGATGCGCAAAACTATAGAACCTAGCAACAAGAATGCGGCCAATCACATCAAGGCCGTTGAACTTTAACCCAAACAGCCTGTCCCACCAGCTCCGACGTGATCGTGTGATCCACAGCAGGAGTGAGAATTCTTGATGCCTACACTGAACTGCGCAATTACCCTGTCACTCCTGAAAGCGCTGGTTACGCGGGAGCATGAGATTGGCGAAACTTTCGCCAGATTGTCAGCAGGGCGCTTGCCGATGCGCTGCAGGTTGAGCATTCACCTCCGTTCCAGTTTTCCACCGCAGAGCCACTGGTCGAGAGAGTCACCCAAGGAGCCACCATGGTTTGTGAACTGGCACGTCACGGCGACTTCGGCATCGGAACCTTCGGCGACTTCAACGGGGAGCTGGTCATGGTTGATGACACGACCTACCATGTGGCGCGGGATGGGGTAAAGATGGCTTTAGCAGAAGCCCCGGTGCCCTTCGCCGTCGTTACTCGCTTCGTACCGGGAAAGAGAATCGTTTTACCTACAATCGCTTCTATCGATCTCGCTACAACCAATGCACTTTGTTGATCCTACGCGTCTGCTTCGCTGCTCGTGGCCTTCTCTAATCAGGCCGAGTTCGAATTTCGCGCCGCTGAGGGCATTCTCGTCGGCTTCTCGACACCCGAATACGCAAAGTCCGTGAATGTTGCCGCTTGGCATCTGCATTTTCTCACTGCCGACCGACGCGGATGATGCGGGCATCTACTCGATTGCCAAGCCACCAGATTGCGTGCGCTGTTTCAGCATCTCTCAAACTTACACATGGCCATACCGGAAACTGCGGCATTCCTTAATGCCGACCTCACACGAGACGCTAGCCATGACCTCCTCGACCTCTACTTCAATTCCCCAGAGAAGGCAGTTGTTCTCTGCGACGACGTAAAGCCCCGGGTGCAGCCTCTCGATCTCACCCAGCCACTGCTCCCGATGAGTGTCAGGTGACACTAAAAGTTGGCAACATTTCATGATGCAAAGCGGAGCCAATTGTTCCAGCTCCTGCCCGCCTGGCCGCCAGAAGGCACGAGGACACTTTCAAAGTGCCCAGTACCTCTTGGCGGCATCCACCCGGCTGCTGCCGCCCAGCTTGCCGCGCACCGTCTTGACATACGTGCGGGTGGTTTCGTAACTGAGGCCCAGGCTGTCGGCGATCTGGCGGTCCTTCAGGCCGCGCACCATCAGGCCCAGCACCTCCTCTTCCCGTGGCGTCAGCCGCGCGCCCTGGGCCTCCCGCACGGCGGGCGGCGGCCACTCCCGGGCGAGCAGAGAGGGGCTGCGGTAGCGCTGGCCCAGGCACAGGGCGATGAAGGCCGCGCCCAGGGGCGCGTCATCGGCGTTGAGGTCGTCTTCATGCACCATCACATCCACCAGCTGATCAAGGCTGCGCAGGTCCGCTGCCCGCAGGCCCCGGTCCTGCTGGCTGAGGAGCATCAACACGCCCATCCCGGGCACCTCCTGGCGGGCCTCCCGGACCAACGACACAACACCGCCGCTCTCCAGCCAGTCGGAGCAGACCAGCAGATCCGGCCGATGCAGCCCCACGCTGGCGCGGGCCTCGGCTTCGGTGGTCACCGCCGCCCGCAGCTTCATCGGCCTCACCAACACCTGGGCCAGCAGGAGCAGGGGAAAGCGGTCGCCCATGGCGAGCACCACGCTTCTGGTGCCGCCGGCCTGGAGGATCCAATCGAAGGTCT
>Ga0164292_10005000_pt1 | contig 10832 bp, 7 predicted proteins | sample GEODES117metaG_FD_111486 | JGI IMG/M metagenome (GOLD analysis project Ga0164292, IMG submission 111486) | Eutrophic lake water microbial communities from Lake Mendota, Wisconsin, USA - GEODES117 metaG | ecosystem: Environmental > Aquatic > Freshwater > Lake | place: USA: Lake Mendota, Wisconsin... | reverse complement strand
GCTGCTACCAGCAACGAGCCGCTGAGGTCCATCAGGCGATCGTTCAGCGGTCGGGACCCGAGCCATTGGCGTGCCACCCAAAGTTCGCGCAGTCGAGCGTCGCGTTTGGACAGTTTGGGCGCGACCTCGTGATCGGCCGGAACGAACAAGCTGCGAATGCAGTAATAGAGCAGGTAGAGCAGGGCCAACCCGAGAGCAACCGGAATCAGCCAAGCGCTATTCAAGACCAAGACAATCGCCGCCAGCACGGCGACAAATACCTTGAGCGGCGTGGTCAATTCGGGATTGTTCCACCAGCCGAGGATCTCGGTCATTCCGCCCCGCATGGCTGCGGCAATCGGTTCGGGTTTGGCTGATTTGCCGGGCGGAAGAGCGCCCGTAGCCGCCGCGGTGCGGGTAGCCGTCGGATAACGCGAGTTGAGCAGGGGACCTCGGGTGCCAAGGGTGCCGCTCACTTGGGCCCCGGTGTGGGACTGCAGCGGACCGAAGGAAATCTCGGCGTCGCCGGTTCCATTCTTTGTCGGATCAAGAAAGACCAGTTCCTCCAAGTCGCTGGCTCTGGCCGAAGACTTGCCCGGGGAAACGGGAATGCTCTTGTCCAAGCCGGCTTGGGTCGGTGCCTCAGATCCGGAAACCGGCGCTCCGAACGGGCCGATGTTGTGCCGAGTCACAATTTCCCGCGCACTGGCCGCTACATCCTGCCAAGGCAAGTCCGCACAGAGTTCAGAAACATTCGCGTAACGCCATTCCGGATCCTTGGCAAGCGCGCGTTCCAGCACCGCGCGGAAGGGCTCGGGGATGGCTCGCAAATCCGGGTCCGCCGTGAGATGCTTCATGATGATCTCTTGCGAACTCTCGCCGTCAAACGGCAATTGCCCGGAGAGCATTTCATACAGCATCACGCCCAGTGCATAGATATCAATCTCCTTGCCATAGACTCCTTTGCCAATCTCGGGAGCCATGTAGTGAAAGGTGCCGACGCTTTCAGTCTGCCCGCTGCGACGGCTGCAAGAGATGAACTTGGAGAGCCCATAATCGCCAATCTTGATTACCTGTTCATCGGCGTCATAGAACACATTGCCGGGCTTGAGATCGCGGTGCACGATCCCATGATCATGCAGATAACTGACGCCGGCAGCGATGGACGTGAACCAGCGTTTAACGGCCTCATCCGGCAAGCCTTGCGGAGCCTGTTCCAGAATGTCCCGCAAACTTTGGCCGGGAACATACTCCATCACGACCCAGCTTTCGCCCTCGTGCGTGGTCCGAATATCCCACAAGGCAATCAGGTTGACATGTTTGAGGTTCAGGCATTGCCGCACACCGCGGAGCTCGATATCGAGGTTCCGCTGAATCCGCTTGAGGGCAACTTCCTTGCCAGCATCGCTGAGGGCGAAATAGACTTCGCCGAAACCGCCGATCCCGATACCCCGCTTGATCGTATAACCTTCCAGCGGCCGCGAACCACTGGGATGCGTAAACCGCAGGGGGCGTCGACGAGGAGTTGCCTCAATGGCAACGGGCTCGCCTTCTGGCCCCTGCCGATCGAACGCGGTTGTTCGATTTTTGGCTTCGGGCGAAGCAGCCTGCGGCAGGCGAGCAGCAGCTTGTTCGTCGCGGGGATTTTTCAAGGGCACCGTTCTCGACATGGCAGAGGATGGAACGCGGAGAGTTTTCGGACGATACGCCCGATCCTGTCCGCAGGTTTCATTTTATCCGGTTTACGAAACTAAAAAGCCCAAATTCGCCTAGGCGATCGCTCGAACGTTTTCCTGCCTGGGCCGCAAAATCAGTAAATCAGGAGACGAGTCCCAAACTCCTTGCAGGCTCCAACTTCACACTGAATCCACCTTCTTCCCCCGTAATCGAGGAGTCCAATCGCAACGCAGCCACGTTTCCAACCGGCCTGCCATCGACGCACAGCGGTGAATCACTGCGTGCGTACAATTGCCCGTGGCGGCGAAACAAAACCAAATCATGGTTCCAGTCAGGACAGACCACGTGATTGCACCGGGCCGGCCCAAAAACCAACGTATCGGCCAGTAACAGAACTGCATCGCTCCAGGGTATCGAACGGTGCGGGCTGAGATAATCCAGCCGCGCGGAACTACTCAACGGATGCGGCTGGGTAAATCGCCAGCGCACCTGCCCGGTTAAGGTCAACACCGCGCCATCGGCAAGCAGAGTTGGTTGACTCAGCCGCTGGCCATTGAGTTGTGTTGGTCCCAGTGGCGTGGCCAGAAAACGATCGCATTGCAACTCCAGGCGCAAATGCCGCCGCCGCAAGTCGGCTTGCAGCGGAATTTCGATCCCCGGTTGCTCCACAAAGCTCCCGGCAGTGACACTCGGTCCCGGACAAACCAGGTAACCGCCCACTCCATCGACCCAAACCTGAAAGCTTCCCAGTGCTGAGCGAGCCGATTCGTGAGCTCCATCAGCCCGCAACTGGTCAGCTACGGAAATTGTTTCCTCAACCAAGCGACTCTTGTGGGCCAGCAACCAGTCCATCCGCGTCGGCGAAGTCAGCTTCTCGGCCGCTGTAAATTCCGCCCAAGCCCGCGAGTAGGCCTTTTGTGTCCAGTGACCGAAAGCGCTCTTCACCAACCGCCGGGAAAGCCAAGCAGCCAACCAGCGGTTGGGCCAGCTTGCTCGCATTTCCGGCACTCCCAGGATTTCAGCCGCGCGCTGACGATCGCCTCGCCAGAGACAGGCCAGGGCCTCCTGCGTTGCAGTCCAGGATGGGAAAAGGGCGCGGGACATTGAGCAGACGCTGGAATGGAGCCGTTTGAAGTAACCAGAACTGACAGACCAGCCGGACGACCCGGACGGTCCAGACATCCCAAAAAAGGCTCGAGCCGAACTTGCGACTCGAGCCTTGGTTGAATGAAAACCCTCCGAACCGGAAGCCAACGTTACTTGTCGTTGCGGGCGAGGTTGCCATCAGCCACATTGGCTTCGGCACCTTCATGAAAGTAAGCGTCGATTTCGGCAGCGATGTCACCATCAGTCGAGACATCGCCTTCGCTGACCGGAATTTCGCCCAGATACTTCGGGGCGAGGTTCAGCATCTCTTCTTCCGCGTCAATCTTGGCCGAGATTTCGTCGATCAACGACTTGGTCCGGGCCAACTGGCTGTCATCAATGTTGATGCTGCTGGCGGTTTTGGCGACGTCGACCATCCGCTGGCGAGCATTCAGATTTTCCAATTCGATTTCCAACTCGCGTTGGTTAACCTGGGCTTGTTCCAACTTGGCCAAAGCCTGCTCCAGAGACTTGTGGCGGAGGTCGAGAATCTGCTGGGACTTTTCGACAGTCTTCTCGGCAGTTTGATACATCGAGAAGCGATGGCGGAGGTCCTCTTCCACGCGGGCATTGGTATAGGCCTTGCCGTTGGTGGCAACGTAGACGGTCTCACCCGATTTAAGGTGATTCCGCAACGTCAGCAACTCTTCGTGCTTCTTGGTCAAGCCGGCGTTTTGGGACTCCACTTCCCGCTCCAGCCGCTTGATTTCAGCTTTCTCCTTGGCGATTTGCCAAACCATGTTCTTGATTTCGGGCTCAATCTTCTTGAGCTGATCTCGAGCGGCATCGATTTGGAACGTCAGCGGGACGCTCTGTTCGGCCGTGTCTCGGATCTTCTGGACGGCGGTGTGAGCGTAAGGGCCGATTCGGCTGCCAAACAGCAGGCCCCCGACCAGCAGCAAGCCCAACCCCAAAAAGGTCGCTTTCTTCAACATTCCTCAGTCTCCTGGGCAAAAAAGATGTGTCGTTTGGTGGCCTTCGCAGTGAAAGTCAAAGCCAATGCATGGGGGAGCATTCGGAGGCTTGATCCCAATCTTGGAAATTTCCGGAAAAAATTCCGACACGCGAGCAAAGCCAGCTTGCCAACCGAACCACCGTACTATAACGTTAGTACAGCTGCCTAACGGACATCACCGATTGAAGCCGCTCCACCGTCTACAGACAGCGAAATGTAGCCACGCTCGCCCAGAGCGTGGAACGTACAAAGACCGACTCAACACTCAAATCGCTCCACCGTCTACGCGACGGTGGCTACAGTCAGAAAGAAATACCTTCGCAGCGGTGGGGACAGCCTCAAGACGCCTGTTCGAAAAATCCCAACTGCTCTCAATCCCCATGTTCGAAATCAACCCCAGTAACGGCATTCCCGTTTACGAACAAATCACACGGCAGATCAAGTTCGCGATCGCCAGTGGCGTGTTTGAAACGGGGCAGATGATCCCCAGCGTCCGCGAACTTGCGCGGCAATTGGCCATCAACCCCAACACGGTCGCCCGCGCCTACCGGGACCTGCAGGGTGATCAGGTAGTCGAACCGGTCCGCGGCTCGGGTTTGGCCGTCAGCTCCGGGGCCCGCGCACTCTGCCGGACCGAGCGGGGCAAACTCGTCCGCCAGCGAATCATCGATGTGCTGGACGAAGCGTTCCAGAGTCAGCTCTCGGCCGACGACATCCGGCAAATCGTCGAACAGGAACTTGCCCGCCGCGAAGCCAAAGTGAAGTAATCCTCCTCCCAAGTTCAGATTGAATCCCCAAGTCTGCTGCAACCTTTCCAAAGTCTCACACAGGAACCAAGCCATGACTCCCTTGGTCAAACTCGACGGTCTCAGCAAGCAATACGGGCGGACGACAGCCGTTGATCAACTTTCCCTCGAGGTCCCGCCGGGTGTGGTCTTTGCCCTCCTCGGCGAGAACGGCGCCGGCAAGTCCACGACCCTCCGCATGCTGATGGGGCTGGAGCAACCGACCCGCGGCAAAGCCACGGTCCTGGGACTGGACTGTGCGACGCAAGGCGCCGAAATTCGTCGCCGCTGTGGTTACCTGCCCGAACTGCCAGTGCTTTACGACTGGATGAAGGTCAGTGAGATCGGATGGTTCACTGCAGGCTTCTACGACGACCAGTTTCTGCCGCGCTTTCACCAACTGGCTGCGGCGTTTGAACTGCCGCTGGACAAGAAAATCAGCGCCCTCTCCAAAGGTGGGCGGGCCAAAGTCGCCCTGTCGCTGGCGATGGCCCACGAGCCCCAGTTGCTGATTCTGGATGAGCCGACTTCAGGTCTCGACACGCTGGTCCGGCGCCAATTCCTCGAGAGTATGGTCGACGTGGCGGCAACGGGGCGGACCGTGCTCCTCTCCAGCCACCAGATCGGCGAAGTCGAGCGGGTCGCGGACTACATCGCGGTGCTGCACGCCGGCAAACTGCTCGCCTGCGACACGCTCGAGAATTTAAAAAGCCAGCACGAACGCTGGGTGATTACCTTCGCCAGCCACGAAGCGTCGCTGCCAGAACTGACGGCGCGGATCATTTCCCATGAAGGGCAGGGGGGGCGGCGGCAACAAATGCTGGTCCAGCGTCCTGGGCCGGAAGAACTCTGGCGACTGCGCGACCATCCGGGCGTGCTGGAAGTCGAGGTCCACACCCCCAGCTTGGAAGAGCTGTTCGTCGCCTTGATCAAGCCCGCCGGACAAATCGCCGACCGCCCGGCCCACGATCGCACCGGTTCACGCTAAGCCAGGGAGCCACCGCACATGAATGCCGCACTGCTCTATAGCTTCATTTGGAAAGAAGGCCGCCTGCTCTGGCCACTTAATCTGACGTTACTTCTCGGAGGCCTGCTCGTCGGCGCATTACTCGCAGGTAACGCACCGCTGAAAGCAGATTACCAAATCCTCGGCTTGGCTCTGGCTTCGACCCTGCTGCTGCTGGCACTGGTCAATGGCGCGCTGACGTTTGCTCCGGAGAACGACCAGCAAACACTGCGGTTTCTCCGAACGCTGCCACTGGAGCCGAGCCAATTGGCGCTGACCAAACTCGCGGCGACGGCCCTGCCGGTGGTCGCAGCCTTCGTGGGCTCACTCCTTTGCGGCGGCTCACTCCTGCAACTCGGACTCGACTGGCTGTTTCGAGACAGTTATCCCGTTCAAGGAGCTGACAGGTCCGTCTATTTCCTGCTGCATCTGGTGCTGCTTGGCCTCGCAGCCTTTGCTTTGGGTGGTTTCTGTTCGCTGCTGCTCCGGCAGTCGGTTTTGGCGCTGTGTGTGGCCATGCTCGCTTTACTGGCACTGAATGGATTGTTCGGGCTCGTCCCGATCCAAGACCCCGGGGCATGGTTTCATTGGAGCCGACTGGGTGGTTTGTTGGTATTGAGTCTCGGATTGCTGGCGGCGACCGTGTATTTGCTCAGTCCGGGCTGGCTCCGGGACCAGCCGCTGCGCGTTCCCGCTTTTGCCGTGAGGCATCCGGACAGTACTCTCCGCAGCCGGGAACCGATTGCGCTGGGGCGCCAGTTTGGTCGCTTGCTCTGGCAGACACTGCGGCTTAACGCGAGCATGCTGCTGGCGGGATTGGCCCTGCCCCTCGCCCTGTTTTTGGCAGGGACCGTGATTGGCGAGGGTTTCATTCTGGCGACGTTTAACTGGCTGCCTCCGCTGCTGTTTGCCGCTCTGGCTTCGACCGCCTTTTGGAATGACCAGCGGCTGGGACGATACCGCTTCTTTCACCAGCATCCAACTTCGGCCCGAACACTCTGGGCGACTCGCGTCCTGCCGTGGTTGGCGGTGGCCATGGTTGTCGGCGTCGTGTTTCAACTGACGATTCAGACGATCTTTGCCTCCGAACTGCTGCAACGGACTGACCCGATTTACTTGAACAATTTTTCATCGCGAGAGGGAAACTGGCTGTTTGGCCTGTTTCTGCAATCTCCCTCGGCGGGACTGCTGATGTTCGGGTTGGCTACTGCCGTCGGAGCCTATTGCTCGCTTGCCTTCCGCAGCGGAATCGTGGCCTGCTTCGCCGCCGTGGTGGGCCAGGCAGGACTGGTTCTGGTAGCAAACTACCTCGCTTGGCTGGGCGGCAACCTGATCTGGTGCTTGGCCCCCGTCGCGTTTGGCCTGCTCTGGGCCGGATGGTGGCTTGCCCCGCGGTGGCTCAATCAGCGTGTCACCTGGACCTCGCGACTGGGAGTCGCCGCCGGTCTCATGGTGGCCGGGATTTGCAGTCTGGGCCTGCTGGCCGGATGGCGGACAAGCGAAATTGATTCGCTTTTCGTGCCCCCAACGACGATGGTCTTGAATGACAATTCCTCTCCACGGCCCAGCTCTCAACCTTCGACTGTCACCAATTTCACGCCGACGCCCATCGTCGACTCGATCCGATACCGAGCCGAGCAGATTGAGACGGCTCGCGAGCTGGTGGAGTTTCTCGCGCCATTTCGCGAGCAAAGTCGTGAGTGGAGTGCGGAAGCGTTATGGGAGCGATTCTTTGGATACGACTTTGACCCACTTTCGCTCGAATCGCCGGATAACAAATTGCGAAACTGGGTGGCTCGCGACCTGAACGAGCGGATTGCCAAGGGGGAACTCGAGGCCGCCCAAGAGAATTTGCGGCTGCTGCTCTGGCTGGACGCAATCTATACCGCGTTTCCCAACAGCAACCATTTGGATATGCAGACAAGCAAGTCCATCAATGCTTGGGCTGTGGCGGCGGGGCAGACACCGCAGCTGCTGCAGTCGTTCCTTGAGGAACTGGGGAGTTTCGACTCAAAACCAGTCGACCTCCGAGCGGTCTACGCGGAACGAATCGCAAGCCGCCTCTCCCGGTCTTGGAGCCTTTCATCCCCGGCCGAGTCGCGAATCTCCGCGGCCAGCTCGCGTCGTGAATGGGGATATTGGCTGAGCCTGGCACTCCCTTGGGAACGGACCCGGAGCGCTCAACTCCTCCGTCGGCAAGCAGAATTCCTGCGAAGAGCTTTTGTTCAACGCTATTTGGGTGCCGCTCAAAAGCCGAGATCACTGCAGAAAATCAGTTGGTGGGGTTTCGATTATTTTCTGAGTAAAACGACAGAAATGGGGGATACTACTGCGGTGACATTTACCTTGGGGGAAGAATGCGCAGAACTCTTATCCGGGCTGCACATTCGCCATTGGTTGATGCTGAGGTTGGCCCTTCTCACCCATTACCTTGAGCATGGCGGCTACCCAACATCACTGCTGGAGTTGAATGCTTGTTTTGCGAGTTACTCACCGGGATTTCTGCAGGACCTCTCGGGGCGAGTCGTCTATCTTCCTCACGGTAGCGAGTACTATCTCGTCTGGAACTCATGGCGATCTGCCCCCGGCGAAGACATTCCCGGGATTGCCCCGCAAACTCCAGTGATCCTGCCGCTGAGTACGCTGGATTTGAGGCCCACTGGAATCTTTACGGCAACCAACACTCCCAACCAACCAACCACTGGAGTGGCGACGGGCGCCTACCAAAGAGTCAATGTCGCTTGGAACGGCTTGGACATTGCACTCGAAGAAGAAAATACCCTCCCGGATCTGTCCGAGGCCAACGCGATCGTACTACCGCAACGCGTCTCATACTTCCCAACGAACTCCCAATTTGCCCGCAGGGTTCTGCTCAACTTCGAGTCCCAAAGCCAAAAGCTCATTGAACTCGTCTGGCTGCCGACTGACAGCAAGGCCAAAGCTGAAAAAAGCTCCGAAAAATAAACGGCGACTGAGGCCGCGTTACGTTCCGAGTTACGCGTCTCGTTGACGGCGGGCTTCGTAAGCGATTACGGCGGCGGAGACCGAGATGTTGAGGCTGTCGGCAATGCCCCGCATCGGCAGCGACACGCCGGGAAAGCCTTGCCAGGCCGCCGAGAGCCCAAACGCCTCGCTGCCAAACACCACCGCTGTCGCTCGGCGATAATCGATCGCCGTGTAGGACTGCGCCGCAGCGGGGCTCGCCTGGAAAGTTGCGATCTGGTGCGCGCGGAGCCACTTCACAACTTCCGCCGAATCGGCGCTGGCGGTCGGGACGCTGAAGACCGTTCCCATGCTGGCGCGAATTGCATTGGGATGAAAAGGCGTCGTCTGTGGACTGGCGAGAATAATCGCGTCGACTCCCGCGCCGTCCGCACTCCGGTACAGTGCTCCCAGATTCCCCGGCTTTTCGATCGCCTCAACTACCAGGACGAGTGGCTCGGTAGCGAGCTCAAGCGACGCCAGTTCCAGTTGCGGCTGGTAGGCGACCGCGAGGATTGGCTCGACGCGCTCGCCGTAAGCCAGCTTGGCAAACAGATCGGGAGTCAAGTCGAGCAGCGTGACCCGAGCCGACTCGGCCAAGGCCTGGGCCTCCTCAATCTGTTCCGCGTTCATCGCGGACGAGCAGATCAGCAATTCGGCCAGCGTCACCCGCGACTGGCAGGCGCGACTGGTTTCCCGCTGGCCATGGATCAGAAACCGCTCCTGCTCCTTCCGCCCGCGACTCGACTGGAGCTTGAGCGCGGCCTTGAATTTCGGATTTTGGGAGCTGGTGATCGGGAGCATGTCTCTGAAGTATAACGATTGCAGCATAGCTGTCTGAATAAACAGCCAAAGGTGCGTGAGCTTTCGCCCCAACCGGTCGAAAAACGAGGCCAACTCCCATCAAAGCGCAGGCCTCTGCAAAACGGCCGAAAGTACGCCGGCCTTTTGTCGCGCGAAGAACGATTTCAAGATTCTAGAGTGCCATTCCCTTAATTCGCCTCCAGGCTCTCTCGCCTGCGCCGAACTGCCAAACCACCAATACAGAGAAGAAGAAAAAAGGCGGAGGCACTTGGCTCGGGGATCGCGGATACCGTCATTCGTCCGCCATCGCCTATAGTGTAACCAGGGCCGAACAAGTCCCCGTAAACCCAGCTGGTTCCTTGGTTGCCACTAAACCTAACGGTGTAAGCGTAGACTCCAGCTGCCGTTGGTACCAAGTCACCAAAAAACTCATCGTTGTTGCCGTTGTCTCCATAAAAGTCCATGTCGAACCAAACCCAGGAGGCGACATTTGGCAGATCGGTTTCCGGGCCATAACCGACTTGGGCCAATAAGCCCGAGGTTGCTCCGGGGAGAGAAGTGATGCCATCTATCCAAATTTCACCGTAAGCCCTCTCTGCCAAGCCAACCTGCGTTTCGATCGTGGGAGGCCATTTCAGCCGATACCATGCGTTGTCGAGATTGATATCTGCGAGAGAAACTGAAGGATTGAACAGGCTCAGCATAACCGGAAAGACTAGCAAGCAGAAAGAAATGGCTTTCATGGTCTCTACCTGACAATTATCTGTTGAGAAGAACTTGCGAAACAATCTGCGTTGATTAGCAAAGGAAGTTTAATTCCGTTGACAGCTGAAAACAACCTAAACCCGGGACATTCACCGGTTTCTCCCCTAAGGCCGAAACCTTCGCTCTCCATAGTGAAAGACCTGTTTTGTGCATCGAGGGCCGAGATGCCAGCCGACATCGTTGCCAAACCAATACCCGGACTCAAGCGACGTTTCTGAGTTAATGCATCAAGCTTGCTTCCCACAACTGCTCGGACTCTTTCGACAGCTCGGCCAGGCACCGCTCTAAAGCTATCTAAATCCGGGAATCGGGGCTTTGCGGCTGCTTTCAACCAACAAGGGATGTTCGTTCTGAATTAGTTCGAATCGAGAAACCTTCGCAAGGCGGGCCAGTAGGAATCGGGGAGCGGCGTCAGATGCGTTCCGCCGGGGAGTTCGAGAAACTCTGACTGCGGATTCTTTACCTGCGTGAACAGGGCTCGGGCGCATTCCAGCGGAATCACCTCATCGGCGGCGAAGTGCGACTGGAAGACCGGCATCTGACACCGCTCGATCACCCGGTCGCTTTCAAAGCGGTTCCGCAGCAGCAGGCTGACCGGAATCCAGGGGAACTTCCGGGCGGCGGGGCTGACCAGCGAATCAAACGTGCGGTCAAGAATCAGCTCGCGGGCGCCGTAGCGGCTGGCCAACTGCACGGCAATGCCTCCTCCCAGCGAGCGACCGTAAAGCGTGAT
>Ga0164292_10004997_pt1 | contig 10836 bp, 9 predicted proteins | sample GEODES117metaG_FD_111486 | JGI IMG/M metagenome (GOLD analysis project Ga0164292, IMG submission 111486) | Eutrophic lake water microbial communities from Lake Mendota, Wisconsin, USA - GEODES117 metaG | ecosystem: Environmental > Aquatic > Freshwater > Lake | place: USA: Lake Mendota, Wisconsin... | reverse complement strand
CTCGGCGCGGACCTCGTCCATGTCGAGTTCGCGCACGGCGCTGATCAACTGTTCGAGTTGGTGCTCGGGCAGTGCGCCGGCCTGACGAAAGACCAGAACACCGTCGCGGAACGCCATGATCGTGGGAATCGACTGGATCTGCAGTGCGGCAGCGATGCCCTGCTGAGCTTCGGTGTCGATCTTGCCGAACGTGATGTCGGTGTGGGTGATGGCGGCCTTTTCGAAGACCGGTCCGAACATCTTGCACGGACCACACCACTCGGCCCAGAAGTCGACGAGGGTGATGCCTTCGCCGAGGACGGTGGACTCGAAGTTGGCTTCGGTGAGTTCGACTGACGACATGGTGACTCCGTTCGGTGAGATACCCCAGAGGGTATCAGGAAGGCAGAGGATTGGCCAGCCGTCGTCGCCACACTGTGGGCCGTGAGCAGCATCGTCGTCTCCGAACTCGCCTACGCCCCGCCCGGAGCAGACCAACTGTTCTTCGACGTGAGTTTCACCGTCTCCCCCGGCGAACACGCTGCACTCGTCGGTGCAAACGGCGTGGGGAAGAGCACCATCCTGCGGATCTTGTCGGCCGTGTACGAACCCGACGACGGAGACTTCGCCATCGGCGGATCCATGCTGACGATGACTCAGGACGTGGGCATGTCGCGTCCCACCGACACCCTGCGCGAGATGCTGATCGAAGTGGCTCCGAAACAGCTGCGCGATGCCGGGCGCCGATTGATCGAGGCCGAGCGCGCGCTCGCTGACGGCACCGATGACGGCATGGGATACGCCGAAGCACTTTCCGACTGGGGTGACCTCGGCGGATACGAGTTGGAAACTGCCTGGCAAGCCGCCGCGCAACGCAGCGTGAAGACGCCGATCGACGACTTCTCCACGCGTCTGGTGTCCGAACTGTCCGGCGGCGAACGCAAGCGTCTGGTGCTCGACTTGTTGCTCAACTCCGGTGCCGACGTGTTGCTGCTGGACGAGCCCGACAACTACCTCGACATCCCCACGCGCGGCTGGTTGGAAGAGCAGATCCGCAACTGCAAGTCGACCATCCTCATGGTGAGCCACGACCGCACATTGCTCGAAAGGGTCGCCACCAAGATCATCGCCATCGAAGGTTCCGGTTGCTGGGTGCACGGCGGCTCGTACGCCACGTTCCCCGAAGCCCGCACCAAGCGACAGGAACAGCTGGGTGACGATCTGAAGCGCTGGAACGACGAAGAGCGCCGACTCTTCCAGCACATGAAGATGATGAAGACCCGCGCGGCCCAGAACTTCAAGAACGCCACCAAGGCCAATGCCGCAGAAACGCGGTGGGAGAAGTTCGTTGCCGCAGGGCCACCCCCACCCCCGGTGCCCGACCAGCAGATCCATGTTCGCTTCCGCGGCGGTGACTCCGCTCGCCGCGTAGTGAAGTTCGACGCCGTCGCCGTCGGCGATCTTTTCCTGCCGTTCTCCGACGAAGTGCACTTCGGCGAACGTGTCGGTCTGATCGGACCGAACGGAACCGGCAAGACACACCTTCTCAATGCGCTGAACGGCAAGACGGAAGATCTGCTCGGAGAGATCACCTTCGGCCCGCGCACCTCGGTCGGCATGTTCACCCAGATCAACGACCGTCCCGAGTTCCGCGGTCGCACCTGCATCGACATCGTTCGTGACACGCTCACCGACGAAGAAAAGTCGATGCGCGCACTGGCTCGGTACGGCCTGCGCAATCAGGCACGTCAGGAGTTCCAGACATTGTCCGGCGGACAAAAGGCGCGGCTCGAGATCCTGTCGCTCGAACTCGAGGGACACAACGTGTTGTTGCTCGACGAACCCACCGACAACCTCGACATCGAATCGTCCGAGGCCCTGGAGAAGGCACTCGACGGATTCGAGGGAACCGTGATTGCCGTCAGCCACGACCGCACGTTCCTGACGCAGTTCGATCGCTTCGTCATGGTCACCGACGAAGGCGAGGTGTTCGGTCTGCCCGACTTCGACGTGGCCATGATCGCGCTGGCCGACCCGGCCAACCTGCGCAAGGTGCGACTGGCGAAGCCGCTGAGCGACTAGGCGGAACGCTCGGCGTCGAGGTGCTGGCGCTCGACACGCAACTCGGCGAGCAGGCGGTCGAGGGTCTCGTTGCAGAGAGCAATGCCCAACTCGAGACGGAACTGCACTTCGGCAGCAACGTCGTCGCCGTAGGCGAAACCAGAGTTCTTTTTCCTCCCCGACACAGCGAAGGTGGACCAGCCGGCTTCGTTGTGTTCGCACGCAACGAGACGCGAGAAGGGCCACTCGCTGTTGTTGGTGGCGCCACGGAAAATGGCCCGCTTGTTGGTGATGAGCGTGTCGCCCTGGTCGATGACCGTGAGCTTCTCCTCACCCGGGATGCGCTTGCCCTTGACCCCGCCCGTGTTGAAGCGGATACCGGCGAACAACGGGAACGACACACCGCCGTAGCCACCCTGGTAGGTGGAAGGACCACGCACGGTTTCGAGAAGAGCAGAGTTCTGCACGCACCCGATGGCGAACTCGTCACCCTTCAGAATGAAGCCACCGTCGCCGCCGACGAAGAGCCCGTCGGTGTCACCCGAGATGCAACGCTCGACCGCGTCGATGTACACATCGAGACGATCGGACTTGGCCTGCCATGTCTCGAGCGCCGCCTCTTGGACGACACGTTGTTCGGCCGCCGCCTTTTCTGCACGTCGCCGCTTGAACCCATCGAAAAGACCCACGCGCGCATCGTACGGCACGGGTGTTCGCTAGTTTCGCGGTCATCGTTTCGTCATCTTTCGCCCGCCGTTTCACCGTCACGGTTGCCCTCGTCGCTCTCGCCGCTTGCACGGACTCCACTCCTGCGGGCGCGCCCACGACACCGTCCACCACAACGTCATCGACGACGACGACCGCGACGACGACGACGACGACGCCACCACCGACCACGCTCGTGCCACCCGACGGCAAGAGTGCCGACCAACGCACACTGCGACTCGTCGACACCATCGCATCTGCAGATCTGCAGCCGAAGAGCGTCGTTCACTCCGGCGACGGCCTGTTCTTCGCCCAGAACATGATGTACCGCCACAACGTCAGCGTCTTCGACCGAGAGGGTGAACTCGTTGCCACCATCCCCGACGCCGTCGATCTCGCAGACTTCGGCGCCGCCGTCGAAGGCCGCGGCACGAAGGTGAAGGGATCACCCGTGGAGGTCGCCTTCACGTCGGACGGCAGTCATGCCTATGTGTCGAACTACAAGATGTACGGCGACGGGTGGAATCCGGTCGCCGACGACGTCTGCCAGGGCCGCAACTGGGATCCAAGCTTCGTTTATCGCGTCGACGTTGCGTCGTTCACCATCGACCAGGTGATTCCCGTCGGGGCCGTTCCCAAGTACGTGGCCGTCAGCCCGGACGATCGCGTGTTGGTGGTGGCCAACTGGTGTTCGCTCGACACCTCCATCATCGACATCGCGACCGGAACCGAACTCGCCCGCGTCGACGTGGGGCTGCACCCGCGGGGCATCGCCATCACGAAAGACTCGTCCACCGCATACGTCGCGGTGATGGGTGGCGCCAAGATCGTGGCCATCGATCTGGCCGACTACTCCACCCGCGACCTTGTGTCAGTCGGTCAAACCCCGCGACACCTCGTTCTCTCCCCTGACGACTCCGTGCTCTACGCAACCACCAACAAGGCCAACACCGTGCGTGCCATCGATCCGACCACCGACTCGGTGATCGCCACCGTGCGAACCGGCGAACAGACCCGCAGCATGGACATCTCCGACGACGGCACCGCGCTCTACGTCGTGAACTACGCCAGCAACACCCTCACCAAGGTGCGCACCGCCGACATGACCGTGGTCGACAGCATTGCCACCGGCACACGCCCCGTGGGAGTCACTTACGACCGCGACGCCCGTCGCGTCTGGGTGGCCAACTACACGGGCTCGCTCATGATCTTCGCTGACGAATGAACCGCCCGTAGCCTGCACCCTGTGATCGTCATCGATGCAGAGGGCCTCAGCGCCTCGCGGCCGAACCGCCCGCTCTTCGCCGACGTGTCACTCACGGTCAGCGACGGTGACCGCATCGGCATCGTCGGCATCAACGGCTGCGGCAAGAGCACGCTCCTGCGCATCATCAGCGGGGAACTCACTCCAGACACCGGCGTCGTGCGATACGGCCGCAATGCGCGGATCGGGGTTCTCCCTCAGCAGCCTGCACTTCCTGACGGCAGCGTGCTCGATGCCGTCACCGCCGGGCTCGACGAACCATGGAAGGGCGAGTCGGCGCTGTCGAAGTTGGGCATGGGCGACATGTTCGACGCCCGCACCGACCAACTCTCCGGCGGACAACAAAAGCGTGTCGCCCTGGCCGCACTCCTGTGCCGCGAGTGGGAAGCATTGATTCTCGACGAACCAACCAACCATCTCGACCTCGACGCCATCGCGTATCTCGAGGAATGGCTGGCCAACTACACGGGCGGCCTGTTGCTCGTCACCCACGACCGCCACGTGCTCGACCGCGTCACCACGAAGGTGCTGGAGATCGACCGCGGAAAGACCTATCTCCACGTCCCCGCCGGCATTCACGCCGGCTCGGGCTACGCCGCGTATCTCGCCGCACGTGTCGAACGCGAAGAGAACGCGGCAACGGCAGAGCAGGTTCGCCGCAACGCCGCGCGCAAGGAACTTGCATGGTTGCGCCGCGGAGCACCTGCACGTTCAACGAAGCCGAAAGCCCGTGTGGAGGCGGCGAAGAACCTGATCGCACAACGCGCCGACGCTCCTGCACGACAGGGCGACCTCGGTCTCAACCTCGGCAGCCAACGCCTCGGCTCGAAGGGCGTCGAGATCGACGACGTCTCGTTCACCTGGCCCGGCAACCACACCTCAACTCTCTCGCACGTGTCACACACGCTCGAGCCGGGCGACCGCATCGGCATCGTCGGCCCGAACGGTGCCGGCAAGAGCACGCTGCTCGATCTCGTCGCGCACCGCATCTCGCCCGATTCGGGAACCGTCACGCTCGGCAAGACGGTGAAGATCGGCTACTACGACCAACTCGGACGCGACCTCGACGTCAATCAGCGCGTGCGCGACGCCGTCATCGGCGACAAGGGCGACCCGTCGGTCGAGGATCTCCACTTGATGCGCAGCTTCTGGTTCGACGGCGACGCACAGTTTGCGCCGATCCACACGCTGTCGGGCGGCGAGCGCCGCAGACTGCAACTGCTGCTCACGCTCGTCGAGCAACCGAACGTGCTTCTCCTCGACGAACCGACGAACGATCTCGATCTCGACACGCTTCGCGCACTCGAGGACTACCTCGACACGTGGCCCGGCATCGTGGTGGTGGTCAGCCACGACCGCACCTTCCTCGACATCGTGGTGGAAGAAGTCATCGCGCTCGACGGACACGGCAACGCACGACTCGTCCGCGGTGGCGTCGCCGGGTGGCTCGCCGAACGCCGCGCAACGACAGCATCAGCACAGGCATCGAACACCGCTTCTTCGTCGAAGCAACAGATCGACAAGCCGACAACGAAGTCGAAGGTCAGCCCCAGCACGTTGAAGCGTCGCATGGGCGAAGCCGAACGCGCCATGGCCAAAGCCAACAGCGAGATCGAAAGACTCACCGCCGACATGGCAGCCGCCGGGTCCGACCACGAACGTCTCACGTCACTCAGCAACGAGATGGCCAAGGCCCAGGCCACCCTCGACCAGGCCGAGGCAACGTGGCTCGAAATCGCCAGCGAGGCCGAAGCAGCGGGCCTCGATCTCGGCTGACACCCCGCTGATTCTCAGGACTCCCGGCGCGTGGGAGACTTCCACGATGGACACCCAGTACTGCATCGTGGAGAAGAAGGATCATGTGATGACGGTTCGCCTGAACCGTCCCGAGCGATTGAACGCCATGCACCCGCCGGCCAACATCGAGCTCGGTCACGTCTTCGACGACTTCGAAGCGGATTCGGACATGTGGGTGGCCGTCATCACCGGGGAAGGTCGCGGCTTTTGTGCCGGCAACGATCTGCGCTACCAAGCCGAAGGCGGCAAGCGCGACCCGATGCCCCGCGGCTTCGGTGGACTCACCTCACGCTTCCACATGGAAAAGCCGGTCATTGCCGCGGTGAACGGGGTGGCCATGGGTGGCGGTTTCGAGATCGCCCTCGCCTGCGACCTCATCATCGCCTCGGACAAAGCCGTCTTCGCCCTCCCCGAACCGAAGGTCGGTCTCGCCGCTTTGGCCGGCGGACTCAACCGTCTCCCCCGCCAAATTGGCCCGAAAAAGGCGCTCGGCATGATTCTCACCGGCCGCCACGTGAGTGCGCAGGAGGGCTACGAGATGGGTTTCGTGACGGATGTTGCGCCCCACGACGAGCTGATCGAACGGACCCGGCAGTGGGTCAACCAGATCCTCGCCTGCTCGCCCCTCTCCATTCGCGCCAGCAAGGACGTGGTCTACCGCAGTCTCTCCACGGGATCGCTCCAGGAATCCATGGAGTACACCTACGAGTCGGTCCGCCGACTCCAGGCCAGCGAAGACTTCATCGAGGGCCCCAAGGCCTTCGCCGAGAAACGCCCGCCGATGTGGAAGGGTCGCTAAGGCGTCCCTGGAGAAGTGGAAGGGTCGCTAAGGCGTCCCTGGAGAAGTGGAAGGGTCGCTAGAGCGACCCTGGAGATGTGGAAGGGGCGCTAGCCGAGATTCGTACGGATGTCAAAAAATGCCGACTGGCATTGACTATCCACCACTTGGCACGCACCGTCACATAGTTTCTCGGACATGAAGAAGCGTGAACTCATCCAAGCAGTAGCACTCCACGCCGACGTCGATAACAAGACTGCGGCCCGCGTCGTTGAAGGAACGATCGATGTCATCCTGGCCAATGTGGCCAAGGGTGAAGTCGTGAACATTTCCGGATTCGCCAAGTTTGCCAAGATCAAGCGTCCGGCTCGCATGGCTCGTAACCCAGCCACTGGTGAGCAGATCAAGGTCAAGGCCAAGACCGTTGCCAAGATCACCGCACTGAAGGGCTTCAAGGACATCGCTCTCGGCGTTGCTCCGGCACCGAAGCTCAACACGGTGAAGAAGGCAGCAGCACCCGCCAAGCCTGCAGCAAAGAAGGCCACCAAGAAGGCCGCTCCTGCAAAGAAGAAGGCAGCACCCGCAAAGAAGAAGGCTGTCGCCAAGAAGGGCGCCAAGCGCAAGTAATCCTTCGTTCTTCGGAATCGGAACGAGAAGCACCCGCCCGCAAGGGCGGGTGCTTTTTTGTTCATCATTCCCCGCATTCACAATGTCCAGATCCGCGAGTAAGTTCGTGCCATGAAGCGTCACGCATTTCGCCTCGCCGTCGCACTCGGTGCCAGCGCAGCCGGCATCATCGGACAGAGCGCATCGGCAGCCGTCCCTTCACCGACGATCCCCGGTGACTTTGTCATCGACATCATTCCGCCGGGTGCACCAGAGCCAACCGCCACGCCCGATTGCGATCCTGAACTCATGAGCATCGGCGCATCGTTGATTGGCGGCGCGTCTTCGGTGACTGCCACCTGCGAGTTCGACACCACCGGCACACAGAAGTCGGCTACCGGAAAAGCCTCGAACCCCGCACTCGCCACCAGCACCGGAGATGCCGGGTTCAACAACGGAACGCTTGCTCTGGTCTGCGACTTCGAACAAGAAGTCGACATCCAGCTCGAGATCTCCCGGTCAGGATCGAACCTGAAGAACTTCACCGGAGTCGTCCTCCAAGCATGTTCCTTCACCATGTCCTTCGCCGATACAAAGTCGAGCACTCTCTCCGGAAGTGTCGAGGTCAACGGCAAGTTGGGCTCCGACGACGGAAGCGTCTCCGGCGGAGTCATCGCCATTTCGATCGACGCGCAGGTCTTCGTCACCGGAGGCACCGGAGAGTTCGACGGTTACGTCGGCGGCGGCACCTTCACCCAAGCCCAGGACTTCAAGATTCCCTCGGCTCCGAGCAGCGGCGGCTCGTCACCCACGCCAACCGCTCCCTCATCTGGAGCGGGAACGGGCACCGGACAGACACAGGCACAAGCGTTGTGCGCCGCCAACGGAATCACCGATTGCACGACCACAGGCATCACCGACTGGTGCAGGGCTGACCTGATGGCCCGCGCACAGACATGCCTGCAGTTCCAGAGTCTCCAAAAGCAAGGTGTCACCGCGCAAGGGATCGTCTCTGCATTTGCATCACGCGTTCGCGCCTTCGCTGCAGAGAGCACCATGAAGTTGGAGTTGGTCAAGAAACCCGGAGCTGTTCGCATCATCACGCCGGCTCCGGAAGCAGGATCGGCAACCGCGCCCGCCAAGGTGAAGTCGAACACAAAGGTGCGCATCGCCGCAACCAAGGGTGCCGTCTGCACGGTGAGGACCAACACCGGCAAGGTCGTCGGCAAGGCCACGTCGAAGGGCAATGCGGTGAGCATCAAGCCCGCGGCAAACGCCTACAAGGGCGCCAAGACCATTCAGGTTTCTTGCCAGACCAAGGGTGGCAAGTTCACTTCGAACAAGGTCAAGATCAAACTCAGCTGACCAACGTCAGGAGACGACGTAGGACCGGCGCAGGATCGTCGTCCTCTTCGCGCCTTTCTTCACTGACAACGTCACCGAGCAACTCCCCGGAGACGATGCGGCGACCAATCGCTTGCCCTTGACTGCGCATTTCCCGCGGGCGGTCCACCTCGGAGCAAGCGAACTCTTGACCGGCCGAATCGACGACAGAGCCACGGACGAACCACGTTTCAGGGACCGTGAAGTCGTTGCCGGGTTCGTTGCCTTCCCCGGAAGCGTCGTCGACGATCCGATTTGCGGAGATTCGACAGAACGATCCTTCGCCAACAGTTTCACGGTGGGGTTCGGCGCCGAGAAGTGGCGAACCCCGGTGTCGACGAGCAGCCCATGTTCCTGTCTCTCGATACCCGCCGTCACAGCCTTGCCGGAGATGGTGACCGCGAGATCATCCGTCGAAACCTCGGCCAGTGAGGCGTACCCACGCTGTCTGACGACATAACTTTCCGGGAGGAAGACCTTCACGTAGCCAGGCGAGACGGTGGTTCCGTCGGTGAGAAAGTGCGGTCCGATCGCGGTGACGAAGAACGTGTCATCGCTGAATGTCCACGATTGCGACATTCCGTTCGTGGAAATGAAGGTCCCCCGAAGGGAGTCTCGCAACTCCTCCGAGGACACCGAAGGCCACGATGCGTTGATCCCAAGAATCCGGAGATAGCCGTTGATGGCATAGGACACCGATTCAGCGACCGTCTTGTCGTCACACGTCTGTGGGGAGAAACATCCGTTCTTGTATGCCTTGAGAGTGGGCTTAGCCCAGATTTCAAGCGTCCAACCTGATTCGACATCTCCAGTTACGACGGTCTTCAGGGTATTCCCCAACATCAAGATGTCGGGGGAGAACTTGCCCAAGCGAACTTTCCATCTGTAGGTGGTGTCCACGTCGTTCGCATCAAAGTTGTTCGTGTATCCGATCTCCAACCAGAAGGAGCCATCAGTAGCGCATCGGGTGCGATCGCTCATGCCCTTTCCTTGGTGGCAATAGGCATACCCGCCTCCCTCGCGGGCCGGGACTTCGACACCGTTCGCATCGATTTCGGTGGCTTGCTCCCAGCAGTACTCGTCGACGTTCTGGGCACAACGTGGCCAGTAGTCACTGGCGACAGGAACTTCCGTGATCAGCCGAGGCGGCGTCGCCACTGTGCTGGAGGTACTGGAGGTACTCGAACTCGACGAAGGTGGCGTCGAAGCAGCACCGCTTGGATCAGGAACGAGATCCGCCAAGAACACACCAACCGAAATTGCAACCAAAGCTTGGCTGAGGGCTTTCAACTTCTTCCCCATGCGATAAAAGGTAGTCCCATGGCACTAGGTACGTGGGGGGCCTCTCCCGACGAGGTGAGCGCCTCGCTCCCCGGTGATGAGTTGTGCCCCGATGCACGCCTGGTGGCTACACGCTCGATCACCATTTCGGCCCCGGCCCGTGACGTCTTTCCCTGGATCCGACAAATGGGCTTCGGGCGTGCGGGTTGGTACAGCTATGACTGGATCGACAATCTCGGCCGCAAAAGCGCAAGGTCCATCATCCCTGAATGGCAGAACGTCGAAGTGGGAGACGCGATTCCCGGCGGACCGATCGACTTCGAGGCTGCGATTGTCGACGCGCCGAATGTCTTCGTCATGCGGCTCGGTGGCACAGGTCGTCTCTCACGAAGAATTCGGTTCGTTCTGGCTTACGTCCTGCGCGAGACCGATGAAGGAACGCGCTTGGTCACTCGCGTTCGCGCGAGAGTTGATCTTCCACTCGGCGGGATGATCGAGCGCCTCTTTCTCGGACCTGGCGACGGAATCATGCTCCGCAAACAGCTGATCACCCTGAAGACGCGCGCCGAACGGTTCTGACGAAGGCCCCAGCCCGACCACATTCATCATTGAATGCAGATTCATTTCTACTACGGTGATCACTCATGCGCCTTCTTCGCAAGCCAGTTGCCTTTGCCATCGCATCGCTGACGATCTGTGTTGTCATCGCACCTTCTGCCAGTCACTCCGCGAATGCAGCGGCACCGGCGTGTGACGGCTCGGACATCACCTTCGGCTATCCCGGGACCACAGCTGAGGTGCACGGGCTTCACACCACGGGATGCACGACTTTGGTCATCCCATCGACGGCAACAGATCCAGGTTCTCAAACCACCGTGCCGGTCTCCGCGATCTACGCCGAGGCCTTCTGGAATGACACGACCCTGACGAGCGTCTCCATTCCTGCATCCGTTACCTCGATCGGATCCCGGGCCTTTTCCGG
>Ga0164292_10004995_pt1 | contig 10837 bp, 29 predicted proteins | sample GEODES117metaG_FD_111486 | JGI IMG/M metagenome (GOLD analysis project Ga0164292, IMG submission 111486) | Eutrophic lake water microbial communities from Lake Mendota, Wisconsin, USA - GEODES117 metaG | ecosystem: Environmental > Aquatic > Freshwater > Lake | place: USA: Lake Mendota... | reverse complement strand
TGAAAAGCAAAAAATACCACGCGACTCGGAGCCTCTCCAATGGGTCATTTGAAAGCCTGGAATTTGACCGCAAGTCTGAAGCCGTCCAATGGGTCAAAAAACATGGCTCGCACGGACGCGTTAGGATTCAAGACGGAACCCGCCAAGTCGTATTTTCCAAGGGATTCTAACCCGCTGAAAATAGTTGAAAAATCCGCTTGCATTGCCAGCAAGTGCCAATATCTTCAACCCCGACGCGGCCCGCGGTGCATGGCAAACCTGATTCAACCTTAAACAATAGAAAACAGACAACGATGAAACAAACTAAGAAGCAACAAACCGCCCGTTTTTTCAACCTAATGTCAGAAAACGGCTTCACCTATAACGAGACAACCGCTTTGCTTAAGGCTGAGCGCGCCTTGCGCAAGTGGGGCGAGCTTGAGTGTGGCACGGGTGATGGCAACCGCTCAGTTCATGTTTTCCGCGACGAAAACGGGAAGCCTTTTTACCGTGTGCAATTCTACGCTGACGGGCAATGGCGGGAAAGCGTCCAACCTAAGCGGGACACCGAAAAGGCGGCACTTGCCAAGGTTGAGGCGATCATGGCGCGCAAGACAGGTTTCCGCGCCTATCATCAGACTGACCCGCGCGGGTGTGCTTTGTACATCATCCGCCCTGGCGACATCGAAGCGGGGGAGAATGTTCACGCCCTTTACAATCGCGGCATTGCACTTTGCGTCGCCTAACCCTAACCCATCGAAACCATGAAAACGAAAACGCAAAAACCCGCGCTCACCCTTGCGGGGGAGTTTCAAAAAGGTCTTGAAAGCGGGGAGTATCCACACCCCGAAAATACCTTAAAAGCAATTTCGGCAATCGTCCGAAAATCCACCGAGCCGCTTGTCCGCGCCTACTGGTCGGGGTACTTGTGCAAACTCACGCCCGATCAAATGAACATAGAAAACTGAACAATGAACACACACACACACACACCTGGCCCTTGGCAAATTCAATTCTGGAACGATTCGGCGAGGCCATCCCGACGTGACACGCCCGTCATTACCACCGGAAAGGATGCCATTGGGGAACTTTTCAACCTATGGGATGAGGATGGGGAGGATCGAGAGGCGGAACGCTTGGCAAACGCTCGCTTGATAGCTGCCGCGCCTGAAATGCTCGCCGCGTTGGAGTCCCTGGCTGTTGGCTTATCACCCGCAAGCGTGGAAATGCAACGGGAAAACCTGGACGACCTTTGCCGCGTCTGCCGCGAAATAGCAGAAAATGCACTTGCCAATGTGAAAGGGGGGCGGCATGACTAATTCATGGATCGTCATCGACAAGCGGACGGGAAAGGCCGTGGCGGAAATTTACGATCCGCGAAAGGTTGCACTATTGAAACCCGACTTTCACGCCGTGCCCGTGGAAACCTACTTGCAAAGCATAAACGGGAAAGGTGGCAAGCCATGAGCCGGCCACAATGGGAAAATGACGCTTTGCTGGCAATCATGCGCGATGGGGTGGCGATTGAGGATGCGCCCTGGGTGCTTGAATGCATCCAAAAAGCGGCGGATGATATTGCCGAAATGGACGATGCCGACCAGTTTCCGCTTTACATAGAATACCACGGAAACGACAAGGCCGCACTTTGCAATATCGACGCGGAAACATTCGCTGATGTCTTGGCGTGTCTTGGCATCGACCTGAACCGCTTGGAGACGCTATGGGGGCGAAAACATATCGACCCGCCGACTGACGATTGGAGCATGGAATAAACCACAAACGAAACGAAAATGACATTAGAAAACAAAAAACGAAACGGCGCACGGCATGACTACCAAATGGCAAGCCCTGCATTCAATGAACGAGTCCACCTTATCACAAACCGCGACCCGTGGGGGTGTTATGCGTCCCTGATGGTGGGGTGCTATGGGGTGAACATCGAGCGGCGAGAAGTTGCCAAGATGCTTCGCCATTGCCGCAGAATCGAAAGGTCAAACGGAAAGGCGGCGGCATGAAGAAGCAAATGATCCTAGCTTTGGCTATCTTTGGCCACCTGTTCCTTTTCCTGTTCGTGGACAGCCTATTCGAAGCCCCGACAAAGTGGAAAATGTGGGCATTTTATGGCTCAAGTCTGCTATCCGTGGCAGTCTGGGCGGCCTATGTGATCCACGAGGACGACAACCCGAAAGGCGGCGCGGCATGAAAGTTAACTGGAAACTCTACGACGACCAAGAAGCGGACAAGTTTGCTTTCCTCGTTCGCATTGTTGCCGATGTCTTTGCCGTCACGCCCGAACAGATCCTTTGCCGGTCACGCTTTGCGCGGTGGGTTGAGCCTAGGCAACTGGTGGCGACTATTTGGAGCGAAAACCACTCACTCCAGGAAACTGGCTACAGGCTCGACCGGCATCACGGGGCGATCATCCACGCACGGGAGCGGGTTCGGTTCCTTATCGAGCACGACGACCGCTTTGCCGACAAAGTGCGCGAGTGCCTCCAACGCCTAATAAGCGAATCCCCTATGGAAGAAGAAACCCCAAAAGAAAAAATAGCATGATTAAACTATTTAGCTTGCAAGAGATGGCAGACGACTTGAAACTGCCGCCAGCCGTGGTTGCTCTTTGGGCCGCCGATGGCTACATACCACACATAATGAGGGACGGATTGCCCTTATTCGACCCCGTTGCGGTGGGGAAGCACATCGCAAAGCAACTAAACGAACTAAACAAAATCGACGATGGAAACAAACCAACGACAAATTGAAGAGGCTCTGGCTATGCTAGAGGAAATCGACACATCCGACAGGGAAACGGCACACATCGACGCTGATGCGGCTATCCTGTATTACCTCAAGGTGTCTGGTGCAAGGAAACTTGCCGAGGCCTATGAGGATCTGAAAAACAAAGTGGGTTTTTACTTTGCCTAATACTATGGAAAACGACGAAACAAAACAAGATGCGATTGTGCCGCAGGAAGCACAAAACACGGGCATTCTCGCCCAAGTGCAGGCCGAGACACAGGCATTCGAGCTTGTGCAACGGCAAGCGATGATGTTGAGCAAGTCCACCCTAGTCCCCAAGGACTTTGCGGGTAATGTGGCGAACTGCGCGATTGCCCTCAATGTGGCAAAGCGGACAAGACTCGACCCTTTGATGGTCACGCAAAACCTCGCCATTATCCACGGGCGGCCAAGCTGGAGCGCAACGGCACTGATCGGCATGATCAACGCAAGCGGGAAGTTCTCGCCCCTGCGCTTCGTGATGGACAACGACGAAACCCCAACATCCTGCTACGCTGTTGCGCGGGACATGGCGACAGGCGAGGAACTCAAAGGCGAACGCATTACGCTAGAGATGGCAAAGAAGGAAGGCTGGAGCACAAAGAACGGAAGCAAGTGGCTTACGATGCCTGGTCAAATGCTCCGCTATCGTGCCGCCTCATTCTGGAGCCGCGCCTATGCTTCAGATATGTCGCTTGGCATGTACACGCAGGACGAGGTGCGAGACTTTGCCGAACCACCTCGCAATGTGACCCCAAAGGCAAACCCATTCGTGGCTGAACCAGAACCCGAGCCGGAACCAGAGGTGGTTGAGGCGCAGGTGGTTGTCGATGACAAGCCCAAGGGGAACACGAAACCCCACGCTGACAAGATCGCAGAAGCGTTCCAGAACATAGTCAAGGAGGTGGAACCATGAGCAAGCTAGTCTACAACCTCGGGCGCAAGTATTACGAGGGGGGCGCAAGCCCCTCCAACTTGGGCGGGTATGTCTCTAAAAGCATGCTATGGGAGTTTGACCAAAGCCCTTGGAAATGGTTCCATAGCGGCCCGAAAGAGACAACACCGGCGATGGAGTTTGGAAGCCTTGTGCATTGCCTTGCTCTCACGCCCACCGAGTACGCCGAAACCTACGCCGTGAGTGAATACGACTCGTTTCGTACCAAAGCGGCACAGGAATGGCGGGATTCGATGACGGCACAGGGGAAAGTCTGCATCACGCAATCCCAACTCAACGCCGCCAACGAATGCGCAGAGTCGATCCTAAACGACCTAGACCTCCAGCCGCTATTTGTCACCGGCTACAAGACCGAGGTTGCCGTTTACTCGCAGATAGGGGAAACCAAGGTGCGCGGGATGATTGACCTTGTGCCACAGGCAGGGGATGACTTGGTGGACCTCAAGACCACCTCCAGCATCGGCAAAGCTGACGACCTAGCGTCCCTTGTGGTGCGCCGAGGCTACCATTGGCAAGCCGCCCTCTACCTCGACCTGTTCAACGCCGCCACAGGGCTTGAGCGCACGAATTTTGTGCTTGCCTTTGTCGAAACATCTGCGCCTTATGAAACCGCAATCGTCAACCTGTCCGGTGATTTCATCGAGCAGGGGCGCATCGGGTACATGAACGCCATAGCCAAATACCAAAAATGCGTCTCGGAGAAGATGTTCCCCAAGGCGGTTGAAGGAATCCAAGAACTCTCATTCCCCAAGTGGGCAATCAAATAACAATACACCATGAAGCAAACAATAGACATTAGCCTGGACACAACGAAGATCGACAAGACCGCTCTTTACGAGTCGCCAAAGAACGGGAAGAAATACCTCTCCGTCACGGTTCTGATTCGTGAAGAAAAGGACAAGTATGGATACGATGGATTCGTCGTCCAGAAGATCAGCAAAGAGCGCAAAGCCGCAGGAGAGAAAGGCCCAATCCTTGGCAACTGCAAGATCGTTGACTGGGAGGCACAAAAGCCAAGCGTAATCAAGGCAACTCTCCATCCCGACAAGTGGGATGATGAGGATAGCGATAGTATACCTTTCTGAGTCCCTTTTTGATTGACATCAAGTCACCAAATGGTACACTCCTTGCGTATGAAAACATGTTTCAGATGCAATAAGGAAAAGCCATTAGATGAGTTCTATAAGCACTCAATGATGGCGGATGGGCATTTAAATAAATGCAAGGAGTGTGCCAAGGGGGATGCAAAAAAAACCTACGAAAAAATACAATCCACTCCAGAGCTTGCGATACGGGAAAGGAAGAGACAAAGGGTAAAGGAAAGCAAAAGGAGGCTGGAAGGAAAAACAAAGAAATACAAATACAAGAAACCAAGAAACTCCGCTAATGTGGAGTTAGGGAACGCCGTAAGAGACGGACGAGTAACTAGAAAACCATGCGAGATATGCGGAAAGACCAAAGTGCAGGGCCATCACGAAGACTACTCGAAACCGCTAGATGTAGTTTGGCTTTGCGTTAGGCATCATAATGACAGACACATACATTTAAGGGATTGCAAAACACTTGGGAAGGAGCCACTTCCAATTGAAGAATTTATTTCCACTATTCAGAATAACACTTATGATTGAAATGTTGACACCAATGGAGGCAGAGCGTCTGGGACATGTCCCGCTTACTCGCCCGTACAGAGAAGAACTTGAACACGAAATGAGATGGCTTCGCACCGTTCTGCGTGACATGAGGGGATGCAACTTCTCCCTTGTGGATACTGGCAGAGGGCTTGAAGTCTGGCGCGATAAAAAAGAACTAAACACGATCAAAGAATAACATTATGAAACTGAAACAAATCTACAAACCAGTTCGCGCCATTGGCAGCGACCCGCATTTAACCGTGTCCCTTATGTCTGCCTTGGCATCGCCCAAGCATCGCAGGAGCGGACTAATGGAAGCACTCAAACGCCTAGCCAGGAACTATGGAGTTGCTATTTAACGACCTACCAGAAGAGCTTTCACCTCGCCTCAAGTGGCAGGAGAAGAAGGGGATCAAGACAATGCGCCGCGATGATGGAAAATGGGTGGCGTATAAGACTGAAACCCGCTTCAACAACTCCGACGAGACAGAGGTGGATGCTGTGATAGGACTGGCAAAGAAACTAAAACTGAAATTGTGGAATGAGTAGAATCACAATAGGAATTGATGTTGGCGCAAGCGGCGCAATCGCATGGATTGACGAGCGAGGGAAGTCTTGCGTCGAGAAGATGCCAGATACCTTGCAGGACTTGTGGGAGCTTATTCGCGACATCACCAACTTCCCAAGGTCAGCGATTGACGGGCGCAAGTACAAGGCGTACATCGAGCAAGTCTCAAGCAGTCCGCAGATGGGCGTGGTATCAGCGTTCAGCTTTGGCCGAGGCTACGGCAACCTTGAGATGGCACTCACCGCCGCAGGGATACCCTTCGAGCGCGTGCGCCCACAAGTCTGGCAGAAGGCTATGGGTTGCATGACGAAAGGCAACAAGAACATTTCCAAGCAGAAGGCCCAAGAGTTATTCCCAGACAAGAAGGTTATTCACGCTACGGCGGATGCATTACTCATAGCACTATACGGAACAAGACAATGAGCAGGACACATGATGTAACGATCAGCGCGTTCGATCTGGATCGGCTTGAGGCTGAACTCGACGCCGTGACGGAGCAACGCGACAGGCTAGCGGAGGCCTTGCGGGAGCTGTGTGAAACATTGCTGAATGACAAACCACGCGACATCACCAAATCGCTATACAAGGCTGGGGATGCCCTCGCCGCATGGAAAGGATGAAGCCATGATCATTGACGGAATGACGATGGTTCACAGGAATAAGTATCTAGAAAACATGAAGAAGTATCAAGAGATTGAGAACCTCATCGCAGACATCTGGTATCAGAATCCAAGGTGGCCATCGACATTCTCCGTATGCTGTAATGGATGCGGGAATAGTGCGAGAGGCGGCAGAGAGTGCATCTATTGCCTAGAAAGTGAACTTTCTGGATTGACATCGAAGGAGGAAGCCAGATCCTTCGTTAGCGCGGTCAGACAGGTCTTAACGGCAGAGGAATCCTTGAGAGAGCATTCCAAGCCGTTCTGAAACAACAAACAACAACAAAAAATGAAACCTAGAGTATATGTGATAATCCGAAACTGCGTGGAGGACGGAATCCGTTACGGACTCCGCCGCGCCTACAAGCACACAGATGAACCATCCGAGGACTTGCTGGAAAGCGAGATTCACTCAGCAATTATGATGGAACTCGATGAGAAATTCGAGTTTGAAATTCCAAGACTAGACTAATACTATGAGCGTATCACACAAACTAGAATCATGGCTCCTCAAGGGGAAGACCATCACCGCCCTGCAAGCCCTTAATAAATGGGGGTGCATGAGGTTATCGGCACGGATCAACGAGCTTCGCAATGCGGGGTTTCCAATCCTTACGGACAGCGTAAAGCAGAATGGCAAGATTTTTGCTCGCTATCGTCTTGCCGCTTAATACAATCGGGCATGTCGGTAGCCTAGTCCATTGTCGCTGCACCACCCAGCGTCCGGCAAGGTGGAACCTTTAACAACTATGAATGCGATAACATCAAGAATAACAGTACTGCCAAAAGGCGAATCAATCTTCAGCTACCAAGCTACTGAAATTAGCATCGTGGATGAAGCTGCTGGGCCATTTATTGAAATAAAGCAATTTCCTCCAGAGGGGGAGGAGCAATCTATTAAGTTCAATGTCGAAGAGTGGCCGTTTATTGAGAACGCTGTTGATAAGATCATTCAAGAAATTGAGAAGCTAGAGGATAAGTCATGAAAACAGAACAAGCAATTCAAGTGCTGCGTGAATTTAACTTATGGCGCAGGGGCAATGAGGACATGGATCAACCAGACCCACGGGAAATCGGAGAAGCTATCGACAGTGTATTAGTGTCCATTCAAAAAGCAGAAGCCGAACTCGACGAGGAACGCAAGGAGGGCGAGGAACAAGCTAGACTCCTCGGCATGGGGTCGGAGCGTGAGGCCAAGCTAATTGCAGAGCGTGATCTGTGGCGAGCGGGAGCCCAACGCTGGCGAGAGCAAGCACTAGACCTAGAAGCCCAGATCGAGACGGCGATCAAGCGCATCCAATGGAGACAAGACAACCTAGATCGAGGCATCAAGGAACTAAAGGGTGACTATTGAATTTCCCGTAGAATCTGATACAATTTGAATATATGGAAAAGAGATTTACCAAAGTAGTAAAGAACCCAAAGACGGGTAGAACTAGGACTGTGAAGTACGGACAGGCGGGTAAAGCGGCAGACGGCGGCGATAGGATTCGTCCAGGTACGGACAAAGGCGATGCGTATTGTGCTCGCTCCGCGAAGATTAAAGGGGGCTGGAAGGACGACCCTAACAGCCCGAACAACCTTTCGCGCAAGAAATGGCGTTGCCGTGGCTCAAAATCCATGAAATAACCACCATGAGTGCAGGCAAGGGCGACTCACCCAGACGAGTAGATACCAAACGATACAACGAAAACTATGAACGAATCTTTAGAAAAACAACCATCGAACAGGAAGCTAAACCAGAAGCGGAAATTCGGCTTCGGGTCGGGGAGGAAAAGGAACCAGCTCCAAGACAAGAAGATTAACATCCGAGTCTCCCTATCTGTCGAGACATTCAAGCGGGTGGATAGCTTATCCAAGAGGCTGGATTGCTCGCTCTCAAGTGCGGTCGAGAGGCTTATCCGCACCCAAGAATCGGAGGCTATCGAGCCTACACGGGAGGTGAACTGGGACGAGTACAAGGCCAAGCGGCAGTTCTACCAGCTCACGGATGTTCTGGATGCCTCATTCCGCAGAAGGGGGCGTAAGGCATGAATACGCTCAAAGGATTTCCTAAACGCTACGAGGATGCCCCAGAATGCGCTGGAGACGACTGGTGGGGTCACTACCGCCTAGCCCTCGCTATGGTCGATTCTGGGGGCATTGTGGTGATGTACGGGACGAATGGCACGGGCAAGACCCGCATGGCCTACGAGCTAGCCAAGAAATGCGTCCCAAAGGACACACATTATTCCATTGGGGGCATGGGCTGGAACGCCGGCAAGAAGGAAAGACCCGCTATTTACACCACGGCGGTCAACCTTTTCATGGAGATCAAGGACACCTTCCGTCCAGACTCGGAGCAATCGGAGCTTTCCTTAGTCAAGAAGTACACTGATGCAGGCCTGCTGGTGCTGGATGAGTTCCAGGAGCGCGGCGAGACTCCCTTCGAGGACAGGAAGATCACCAGTATTATCGACGCTCGTTATCAAAACGAAAGGCCGACCATACTCATTTCCAACCATTCGAGGGAGGAGTTTGCCTCCAAGCTATCAGCGGCAGTCTTAGACAGAATCCGCGAGAACGGGATTGGATTGCACTTCAACTGGACAAGCTACAGGAAACAGGGTAGCATCTAGCCAACAACACCTCCCACGCCTCTCCACGATGCGCACCAAGGGAGGTTTCTTTTATGCAAGAATGGACATATTCCGTCCATAATCGCGTGCGCTTGCACACAATTCGATGTAATGTATGGAATTCCAGCCAATAAGTTGCTAAAATGTGTACTTACTCGCACAAAGAGTAAAAGTTCATCCTTTGTCCATTGAGGATTCCAGACCTTGATTTGTAAACCCCCTTGCAGACTTCGCTTGCAAGTCGGTCTTTAGCCCCGCTTAAGGACATGTTTGTTCGCTGGGCAAACTCTCTCATTGTGAACTCGTCATCCCTTTTCCCATCGGAGTTGATGCCAATGGTGGCGATGGCGCGATCCAATGCGGTTAGTGCTTGTTTCGTTTTCATTTGCTTATTCGGTAACTACTTCAAATAATTCAGATTCAAAATGCGAATCTAAATCGATAACAGCGGCACTAATTGGTAACTCCCTAAGATTGGTATACTTTCCCTTGGCAGAGTCATCCTCACGCTCGCCCTTCAAGCACGACCCCCACCATTGTACTCTAAATGCAACCCACTCTAAAGATTCGCTAACCACATCTCCTTCATCATAATGAGCTATTATTCTCCCATCTTCCATGCGCGTGAACTTTTCTCTATCACGGAATTGTCTATTCTTGAACATGTGGGATATTTTAATCAGATCCCCAGCTTTGATTTTTACCCCGTTTTTATCAAGAAATTGCGTTGGTTCTAATTGTAATTGTGTATATGTTTTCATTATTGTCGTTCGGATACATTGGTTTGATGTTGGTGATCGGCTACAGGATGCCCATTGGGGAGATCCAGTCGTTGCCCTCCTTAATGACATTCCATGCCTGCCATGATCCAGTCTTCTCGTTGATCATTCCGTAGAGGAATCCATTGCGCCATGCTAGTTTAGCTGGGGTTCTATCGGCGTAGGATAGTTGGTCAATGTCGGCAAGGCATCCAACGCTAAACGAGGATTGGCCTTCAATGTGGCGAGCTACATAGACATCTGGCTTGTGGACATGTCCGTGGATGCACGGCCCCCAGTTCTCAAAATGGCTCTTAGCTGGGTACATTGTAGCTCGGAACCCGTGGATGAACTTCGGCCCGCCTTCTGGCAACATGAGATACTTGCTCACATGGTACGGGCAGGTGGTAATCTTTAGCTTCTTGAACTCATCCTCGATGTCGCGCCACAGGGCGGCACACCTCTCGCGGATCATACCATCCGAACAGCTAGTTGAGTGAAGTGCCAGCCTATCATCATGGTTCCCGATTGTGAGGTAGTTCGGGCGGAACTCTTTGAGGAACTCCATGCCCATCATTACATCGTCGGAGATTCCTTCAGCTTTCTCTTCCGATGACGCTCCTTTTCGCAAGGGGGCTAGGTCGATAAAGTCACCGAGGTGAATCTTGTAGTGCGCTCGCCAACTTTTTGCGAAGTCTAGTATCTTCTTTTTAGCCTCTTCCGAGACTAGGCTGCCGTGGTTATCCGCAGCGACGAGGAACTTCTTGTAGCTCATTGTTTTGTTGGTTTGGTTTGTTGGAGTCTTCCCCAAGCTGGGAAAAACAGGTGATCAAGGCAACGCACAACACCCTCCTCCACTTCCTCGAAAGGTTTGCAATGCGCGATGCCCCC
>Ga0164292_10004994_pt1 | contig 10838 bp, 12 predicted proteins | sample GEODES117metaG_FD_111486 | JGI IMG/M metagenome (GOLD analysis project Ga0164292, IMG submission 111486) | Eutrophic lake water microbial communities from Lake Mendota, Wisconsin, USA - GEODES117 metaG | ecosystem: Environmental > Aquatic > Freshwater > Lake | place: USA: Lake Mendota... | reverse complement strand
TCGCTTCGACTTAATCACAACCAACAAGACGGGCGAGTTCAAAGGCTCTGATTTTGTTGGAGGAAACAATAATTTGGCTGAGGAAAAAACGTTCTTCTTCCGCCCATCAGGTGTCCGCGTCGGTCCTGATGGTGCCATCTATGTCAGTGACTGGTATGATTCTCGGACAGGCGGCCACACCGACCTTGATGAAACCTGCTCAGGCGCAATCTACCGCATCGCCCCCAAAGGCTTCAAATCAATCGTTCCTTCGATCAATTTTTCGACATTGGAAGGCCAAATAGCAGCCCTCCAAAGTCCTGCGATCAACACTCGTCACGTAGGCTTTACTCATCTTAAGGCATTGGGACCCAAGGCTTTGGAACCTGTCGCAGCATTGCTGGAAAAGGATAACCCCTACATCGCTGCTCGGGCAGTTTGGCTTCTGGCGCAACTCGGCGACGGCGCCGTCACAAAAGTTCTCCCCCTTCTCAAGTCCCCAGACGCTCGCCAGAGACTACTCGCTTTCCGGGCCTTGCGTGCAGCAAGTTTTGATATCATGGCCTTCGCTGATGAACTCGCAAGCGACAGCGATCCCGGAGTTCGTGCAGAGTTGTCGGTCGCACTCAAGTATGTCCCAAATGCGAAAGCGGTCCCCATCCTCGTCACTTTGGCTTCTAGATGCGATGGTAAAGACCGGCATGTCCTTGAGGCGTGGGGTATCGGCTGCACGGGACGTGAACGTGAAGTTTGGAAAGCCTTAAATGAAGTCCACGGCAAATCCGACCCCATCCAATGGACATCTGCCTTTGCTCATCTCACCTGGCGCCTCACACCTGTTGATGCAGTTTCTGCACTCGCAAAACGAGCCATAAATCCTTCACTCAATGAGGCGGATCGACGCCTCGCAATCGACACTCTTGCGTTCATTCCCGATCTCTCCGCCGCACAAGCCCTCATGGCAGTAGCCAAAAGCAATCCGAACACATTAAAGGATCATGCACTTTGGTGGCTAATCAAACGCAGCACGGATGAATGGTCAGCTTTTGGTTTGCCCGAACTTTTAAAAAAGGAAGGCATTTTCGACCCGAATTCGATTAACCTTGTATCAGTTTCGACTCCCGAAGCACCGCCAAATCCGACTGGATTTGATATGAACGCCGTTCTTGCCCTAAAGGGCGACCCCGTAAAGGGCGCCGCTACCATTCAGCGCTGCTACATGTGTCATCAGATAGAAGGTACTGGAGTGGATTTTGGGCCAAACTTGACTGGATGGGGTAAAACTCAGCCTCCAACGGTGATCGCGGAGGCCTTACTCAACCCGTCCAAAGATATTGCCCACGGCTTTGATGGCGTCCAGATCACCACTAAAAACGGCATCACTATTCAGGGATTGATCCTTACAGATGGTGACATTGTCATGATTCGTTCGCTTGGCGGTCAGACCCAGTATGTGCCGAAGAAGAGTATCGCCAAACGGGAAAAAATGACACGCTCAATGATGATGTCTGCAGTTCAATTGGGCCTCACGACACAAGACATTGCAGATTTGATAGCACACATGGGTAATGGAACCCGCTAAGGTATATTACCCAATTCATCACTTCCATCAATTTGCCTCAACGCCCATCGAATACCGTTGAGAATATGCTCTTGGTAGGCTTGCGCAATTTCGGGGGAATTTTTGCGCTGCGCCGGATTCCATGTGGGATCCCAAACATCTTCACGATGTCCCAATGAGGTGTAGAACACCCTTCCCTTCCCAAAGCTCTTGCACCACGAGATAGGAAAATAGCCTTCGGTTCCTTCGTTTGGATGCGCATTGAGGCCTAGCAATCCATGCACTTTGGATTTCTCGAAACTTTTGATGATGTAGATTTCGTCCATCACCTTGAACCCGTCCGGAAGTTGCTTAACTGCAGGATGTTTTGGATCGTGGACAACAGGTTGTACTTCGACCTGCGCCTTGTGCGTTTCGAATTCCCCGCCAAGCATGTCAACATAGCGACGGAAGGGATGGTACGTATCTGAACCAGAGTGCATCGCAATGAATGCCCTTCCCTCTTCGATCAAATTGATAAACCCTTCCCTATCTGGAAGCAGCAAGTCCCCAGTCGTGTTGGCGAACACAAATCCATCGTATTGTTTGAGCTTATCAATCGCCATATGCTTTGCCATGTAGGATTGGACAGACTTGTTCCATTCCCCATTAGCAGCATTGTACTTGGCTAATGCCAAACTAAACGACGCTTTGCGGGCGTCGAATGAAGCATCGCTTTCACTGCTCGTTTTTACAGGTGGGCGCCCAGGGTTCTTGGGCTGACCCTCTGGTTGCCTCACAAAATCCACAGTGAATGCACCCGATCTCTCACCCAGGTCCTCAATGACCTTTTCAGCAGTTTCTATGGAAGAATGCCTGAAGCCAGTTGTCACCGTCACCACCAAGATTTTTTTTGGAGCATCGGCGGCACACAGAATTGACATCGAACCAATGCCAAAAGCAATGGACAAAAGAGCGGTTGAGGAAACGGCTAGAGATCGGAAGAGTCGACTGGACATATTCGTACAACGACGATCTCAGTAGTCTCCATTTCAGCAAACCATATCTTTCGCGAAATCATTTTCCGTCACACATACGAAAAGCAACCCCTTGCCTTCAACGATCATGGCTACTGAACTCAACGAAACTGACCTCACCTCCGCACTAGCTTCCCTTCCTCACGGTCCAGAGTTTCGTTTTATCGATCAGCTAGAGTCCCTCACTCCGGGTCTTGAGGCAGTTGGATTATACCGACTGCGAGAACAAGCATCTTTCCTGTCTGGGCACTTTCCAGGCCACCCAATCATGCCTGGAGTGCTGATGATTGAGGCCCTCGCGCAAGTTGCTGGCATCGCAGCTCAAACAGATCCAACAATCCCAGCACTCGCGGAACTCAAACTGACGGCAGTTAGACAAGTTAAGATCCTGGGCACGATTACCTCGGGAAACGTCTTGCGCATTCACGCACGCATTTCCGGGCGCCTAGATAGCCTAGTCCTCGCGACGGGAATGATTACCTCAGCGGACGGTGCTTGTCTTCTAGAAGGTCAAGTCACCCTCAGTGGACGTATCTCGGCGACTACACCAGTAGTTCAGACATAATTCGCCCACCATTGATGATGTCGATCGGACGCCCACCATCGGCCACGATCCGCTTTTCTCCATTGATACCAAGCAAACGGTACATGGTTTTGGCCAAATCTTCTGGGCCAACGGCATCGCGGTCCGGTTCCCCTCCAAGCGCATCAGATGCACCATGAATGTATCCGCGTTTAACGCCGCCACCAGCCATTGCCACCGAAAAGACGCGTGGCCAGTGATCCCGTCCATTCGTACTGTTGATCTTTGGGGTGCGTCCGAATTCGGAACTCACCAAGACCAGTGTCCTGTCCAGCATTCCCCGGTCTTCCAAATCGCGGATCAAACGGGCAAAGCCTTTATCAAACTCAGGGCCGCCTTTATCGAAGGATCCTTTGATATTCGAATGGTGGTCCCAACTTCCGTAGGTCACTGAAACCATCCGCACGCCCGACTCAACCAATCGCCGAGCCAGCAAAAATCTTTGTCCAGCCTGATTGCGACCATACTCGTCACGCAGTTTTTCAGGTTCCTTGGTCAGATCAAAGGCCTCCCTTGCCTTCTGACTGCTGATCAAGCCGTAGGCAGCCTGATAAAAACTATCCATAGCCGTAATCGAGTCAGACTTCTCGATCGTTCGGAAATGCTCATCCACCGTACCCAGTAGCGAACGCCGCCGATCAAAACGCTTTGTATCGATATCCGCAGGGGAGAGCAAATCACGCACCGAAAAGCCCTTATCGGCTGGGTCACTGCCCAGCGCAAAAGGTCCAAACGCACTGCTCATATAACCTGTCCCTTGATCAGGAATAGACTGATTCGGCACAGCAACATACGGAGGCAAGTTTTCACGCGATCCAAGTTCGTGCGAGATCACTGATCCAAAGCTCGGAAACTTGATTGCCGGGCTCGGCCTGTAGCCTGTAAACATGTTGTGTGTTCCACGTTCATGAGCAGCTTCCCCATGGGTCATCGAACGAATCACAGTCAAGCGATCCATGATTTTGGCCGTTTCGGCGAACGTTGCTCCGACATATTCACCTGGAATACTCGTCTTAATAGGACTGTAAGGACCACGATAATCGGGCGCCGCAAAGGGTTTAGGGTCCCAAGACTCATGCTGCGCCATCCCACCAGGCAGATAGATGTGAATGATCGAATCAGCTACCGGCTTAAAGCTCTCGACCGGCGCAACCTCCATTGCGGCCTCAAGACGAAGAAGTTCAGGCAACGAAAGTCCAATACCTCCCATCATTCCAACATACAAAAAATCGCGCCTATTCACACCACCACGTAAGTCGAGGTGATTACCTTGGCAATTGGGGTGCATTTTCATGATCAAAAGAGGGTATTTGAGTTTTAAAAGGGTAGTTCAACTTAAAGCCTAACAATCAACCTACGTCACTGGGCCAACAGTCTTTCACCACAAAATAAAATATCAGAATATCTGAATCGTGCCAAAACAAGCCTTCTGGTCGGAGATCCTGCCAATAACCCATTGACGGATTGAAAAGAAAAACCTCCTGATCTACGGGCCCAATGCGAGCATCAAAATGTTGCTTGGGAGATTCAGCTGACCTTATTTGAAGAAAACAGGAATCATCAAAATCGCCAGGATGTTCACGACCTTAATCATCGGATTCACCGCTGGTCCTGCTGTGTCCTTGTAAGGATCACCAACTGTATCTCCCGTCACCGCCGCCTGGTGAGCAAAAGAGCCCTTCCCCCCGTGATTCCCTTCTTCAATGTATTTCTTCGCATTGTCCCAGGCCCCGCCCGCAGATGTCATCGCGATGCCCACAAACAATCCCGTTACAATCGTCCCGATTAGCAACCCGCCCAACGCCTCCTTGCCCATGAATCCGGCGGCAATCACAAAAACCAACGGCAGCAATGCAGGCACCACCATCTGACGAAGCGCCGCCTTCGTCACAATCCCCACACACTCGCCATAGTCAGGGACATCCTGCCCAGTCAAGATCCCGGGTTTCGCCAGAATCTGTCGCCTCACTTCGCGCACCACAGCTCCGGCCGCATTCCCCACCGCATCCATGCTGAACGCCGTGAATAAATAGGGTAGCAACCCCCCGATGAACATCCCGATGATGATATGGGGATTGGTCAAATCAAAAGCCAGATTCGGAATCTCACCCGTCAAATGAAGCAGGTGAGCCTTCAAATCCTCAACGTAAGAACCAAACAGCACCATCGCCGCCAAGCCTGCCGAAGCAATAGCGTAACCCTTGGTCACTGCCTTCATCGTGTTCCCCACCGCATCCAGTTCATCCGTGATTCTGCGCACTTCCTCAGGTAACCCCGACATCACCGCAATCCCGCCAGCATTGTCCGTGATCGGCCCGAACGCGTCCAACGAGATGATAATCCCCGATAAGCTAAGCATCGACACCACCGCAATCGCAATCCCATACAATCCTGCCCAATCATAGCAGCACCAAATCGATGCCGAAATCGCCAGCACTGGCAGCAGGGTAGCATGATGCCCAACACTGATCCCTGCAATGATATTCGTTGCATGCCCGGTCTCCGAAGCCTTCGCAATCCGACGCACAGGATGGTGATGCGTCGATGTGAAATAGTTCGTGATCCACACCACCAAGAAGGTCAACACCAACCCCACCAACGCGCAATAAAACAAACTATCACTCGTCACCAACCGTTCTCCCACCTTCAATCCTTGTGGGAAAAGTTCAGCTGTCGCCCACTTGAATAACAGCGCCGAAATCACTCCCGAAACCGCCACTCCACCGACTAAGGCCTTGGTCGCCTCTTGCTTCACAAAATTCACAAACCCAATGCCGATCAACGATGAAATAATCGACAATCCGCACAACACGAACGGAAACACCAAAGGACCATCTCCACCTCCGCTCGTCGTCAGGAATCCCACGAGCACTGCGCCAATCAAACTTACCGCATACGTCTCAAAGACGTCCGCCGCCATTCCCGCGCAGTCACCCACATTATCCCCCACGTTATCGGCAATAGTCGCCGGATTACGTGGATCATCCTCGTTCAAATTCTGCTCGATCTTACCCACCAAATCCGCCCCCACATCCGCAGCCTTCGTGTAAATCCCTCCGCCCAGTCGGGCAAACACGCTCACCAGAGAACTTCCCAACGCCAGACCCACCAGAGAATCAATCGCGATCTTCACCGCGTTCGGATTGCCCGTATTCAGCTTCAACGAAATCAGGTAAAACCCCGCCACTGACATCAAACCCAGAGCCACCACCAGCAACCCCGTCACTGCGCCCCCATTGAAAGCAATCCGCAGCGCTGGATGAGACCCCACCGATGCCGCCTGCGCCGTCCTCACGTTCGCACGCACCGCAATAAACATCCCAATGTAACCCGCCAGCAGCGAGCACAGCGCCCCCACCACAAACCCAGCCGCAGTCGCCCCGTTTCTCAACCACCACACCGCTGCGAACATTAAGGCCGCAATCGCCAGCACCGCTGTCATCTGTTTATTTAGATATGCATTCGCTCCCTCTTGAACAGCTTTCGCAATCTCGTGCATCCTCTCGTTTCCGGCAGACGCTGCCAAAATTTGCCGAATCAACACAACAGCCACGACCAGTCCGACCGCAGCCAGTCCGATGGACAAAACAATACCTTGAGACATCAATATCGAATTCATTAGAAGAGAGTCGGATGGCGGTTCGGGTTGAAAACCGCGCCCAAACTAGCCCGTAAGCTGCCAGAGCCACTTTCAACTGGCAACACCTTTTCTATTCTTTCGATCTTTCTCGATTTCGGTCTCGACTCCAATCCCCATCTTGCCTACGCTCTTTTGTGCAATAACCGAAGGTGATCTTCGTTATTCTCTCCCGGCCTTGCTCCCAACGCATAAAGCCCACCAACCCAAACTCTACGAATCGACAAATCCATGGTAAGTTCCGCATTCTCACGTCGCCGCTTCATCGGCTCCTCCGCCAGCCTCGCTGCAGGCCTCTTTACGGCTCCGAACCTTCTACTCAGGGGCCAAAACGCCGCGGGCAAGCGTCTCAATATCGCCATCATTGGCGCCAATGGAAAAGGCCAGTCTGACACCCAAGCCATTACTCTCGGCCACAACGTCGTCGCCCTCGTTGACGTCGACCAAGACCGACTCGACGAAGCCGCCAAAAAACGCGAAAAACACCACCTCGACTCCGGCGAAAAAGCGCCTCCCGCTCCAAAGCTGTACAAGGACTTCCGCAAAATGTTCGACGAGATGGCCAAGGACATCGACGCCGTCATCGTCTCAACTCCCGACCACACTCACTACGCTGCAGCCATGCACGCCATCAAACATGGCAAGCACGTCTGCGTCCAGAAACCTCTCTGCAACTACATTTCCGAAGTTCGCAACCTCCACAAGGCCGCCACCGACGCCAAAATCGTCACCCAAATGGGCAACCAGGGCCGCACCATGGAAGGCCAGCGCCTCGCTAAAGAATGGATCGAACAAGGTGCCATCGGTGACCTTCAGGAAATCCGTCTCTGGACCAACCGCCCCATCTGGCCGCAATATCCCTTCGAGAAAAAAGTCATGGACGCCCCGGCCAATCTCGACTGGGACCTCTGGCTCTCCACCGAAGCCTCCGAACCCTACTTCGAAATGATCATGCCCGAAGGCGTCAAAGCTTGGAAGGGCAATAACAGCATTCACCCCTTCTCCTGGCGTGGCTGGTGGCAGTTCGGTTCAGGTGCCCTCGGCGACATGGGCTGCCACATCATGGACGCCACCTTCTCCATCCTTGGCCAACTCATCCCTGAGAAGATTGACGCCGTCAGCAGTCAAATCAGCGCCACCTGTGCTCCCCAGTGGAGTTCCCTCGTCTACCACATGCCTGCAGGGAAGCACAAGGCTCTGAAGGTCACCTGGAATGATGGCATGAAGGACGGCGCCCCCAATAAGCCCGAAATCTCCCCTCACATGACCAGCGACCTCGCCAAAAAGTCATTCGAAAAGGCCAGCAGCGGCATGATGTTCATCGGCACCGAAGGCACCGTCTTCGAAGGCGAAGCTTACTGCTCCAGCCCCGTCATCTACAATGAAGAGCGCTACACCCAGGTGCGCCTCGATATGAAGGCCGGCAAAATCAAACAAACCGAAGAGCGCAGCGTCATGCCAAACAACCCCCAAGGCGAGTGGGCCCACCACATCGTCAATGGCGGAAAACCCAGCTCGAACTTCGACTACTCCTGCCCCCTCACCGAGTTCGTCCTCCTCGGCAACCTCGCTGTACGCGCCCAACAGAGCGTCCAGTGGGACAAAGCCGCTATGAAGGTCACTGATACCGAGGCCGCAAACCAATACGTGGCCCGCCCTGCCTATCGCGACGGCTGGCTCCCAGTCTGATAGCGCAACCGGACACTCCGGTTCCCACCCAGCCCCGCCCGGTTCGCCGGTCGGGGCTTTTTCTGCCCTACCGCACCGTCCGTGGCACAAACACCGCTGCCATCCCCGCCGCCCGCGCCGCCTGCATCCCGGATTCCCCATCCTCAAAAACCACGCAATCCTCCGGTGCCACACCCAAACGCTCCGCCGCCAACAAAAACATGTCCGGTGCCGGCTTCCCTCGCTGCACAAGTTTCGGCGTGATGATCACTTCAAACAATCGCTCCAAATCATTCGCCACCAAGACCCCGCGCACCGTCTCCTCCTCACTCCCCGAAGCCACCGCAATCGGCATCCCCTCCAGGTGAGCCCGCCGCGCCAAATCCGCCACCGGCACTATCTCTCCCACCTCCTTCATACGCTTCTGAAACAGCTCAAACTTGTATTCTGCAACACCATCTGGATCCACCCCGCTCCCATACTGCTCGTTCAACATCTTCACCACATCTTGCTCTCGAACCCCTGCCAGCGAGTAAAAAACCTCCTCGGTAAAATCGAATGGCGCACCAAAGTGATTCAACGACTCCACCCACGCCACATAGTGAATCGGCATCGAGTCCACGAGCGTCCCGTCACAATCAAAAATGATGCCCCTAAATGACCTCTCCGGCATCACAAACCGCGAGTCCGCCCACGCTGTCAGATTCCAAGATCGCATCGAGTCTCCCCTGCACTCCTGTCCCTACTGCCCCGACCCCAATCCTGTCTCCGACTTGCTTCCGTTGCTCGATCCCGCCGAAGCCTCCGCCAACGCCGCTTGACCGCCTCCAGAACTCGGCCCTAGCAACTTCCGAAAGATCTTCTGCGGAAACGACATCCCCTTCTCCTCTGTCTCCAACTGCGACATCGCCTGCGACTTCGCCATCTCCCACGCCGGCGCAAACCCCGGCGCATTGATCATCATGTGCTTCTCGGCTCTCGCCAAAATCTCCAACTCCCGCTGCAACCTGTTCTCCGGCTTCTCATTCAACCGCGCTACCTGCAGCCTCAAATGCTCACTCTCTTGCGCAAGCTTCGACCGCTCCTTGTTCAACTCCTGAATGTTCCGCGAGTCCAACTCCAGCTTGTCACTCAAATGCCTCTGATACCGCTTGAACTCGCGTTTCGTCTTCCAGTGCGAATACATCGCCATGATGAGAAACACCGCTCCGAGCGCAAAGCCCATCAAAAACGTGTTAAAGGGGGTAAAAAAAGATTCCACTCCTGTTGGCATAGTCCCCTAATCTACCGCCATTCCACACGCTGTCTCATGGAATTTTAAGCTAGCCCTTAAACACAAAAAACTTCCTCGCCACAAAGTTGATCAGCGCCGCAAACACCGCATTGGTGAAAAAGGCCAAATTTGTCGGAATACCAAATTTGTAGATTAGCCAGGGACCGGCAACTTGACTCAGGACAAACCCGACACCGTTGATCAAGGTAAAGATGGCAAACTCGATCCAGGGACTATGTCTGCCTCTCTTGAAGACCAAAAGCACGTTCATGAAGTAAACCAAGACATTGGTTGTCATGAAAGAGATCGTCTGATTGATCAAAAAATTCTTCGCCCGTAATCCATCGGTAATGGGTAGCCCATCCACAATCATGTTCTCATAGGCGGGAATGATCGTCGCTGAAAGCGCCGCAGCTTGCCCCACCGCCACCACCGTCGCTACTACCCCGCAAAACCCATAAACCGCCAACTGCACAATCCATGGCATGTCCTGCCCCCGAATCCGCCGCCAAATAACGGTAGGGCTTTGTTTGAAGAAAAACGCAAAGAGCTCAGTGACCAGGGAAATCATCGGCCGCCACCCTGCATCACCCTTTCGGCTTTGCAAGACACGCCCTGAAACAAATCGGAGTGATCAAATCACCCGATCATTCCCCCCATCCACCGGAATCTGCGCCCCCGTCACCTTCGAGAACAACGGCGACGCCATCGCCGCCACCATGTTTCCGATGTCCTTCGACTTGATCTCCACCTTCATCAAATTCTTCGTCTTATACTCCTCCACTGTCATCCCGTATCGCACCGCGCTCCGCTCCAACGCCTCCGGCGTCCACAGCTTCGTATCAAACACCGCGTCTGGGTGCACAATGTTCACCCGCACCTTGCTAGGTGCCAGCTCAAGAGACGCCACTCGGCACAACTGCGTCAAAGCTGCCTTGCTGCAGGAATAAGCCGCCGCCCCAGGCCCTGGTGCCTTAAAGTTCCGACTCCCCACAAAAATGATGCTCGCATCCACCCCCTTCTTCACAAACGGCACCGTCTTGTTCATCAACTTCTGATGACTCGTCAAATTGATCAAAATCGTCCGATCCCAGTCCCCCTGTGTCATCTCCCCAAGAAAC
>Ga0164292_10004992_pt1 | contig 10839 bp, 8 predicted proteins | sample GEODES117metaG_FD_111486 | JGI IMG/M metagenome (GOLD analysis project Ga0164292, IMG submission 111486) | Eutrophic lake water microbial communities from Lake Mendota, Wisconsin, USA - GEODES117 metaG | ecosystem: Environmental > Aquatic > Freshwater > Lake | place: USA: Lake Mendota, Wisconsin... | reverse complement strand
GGTTGCCCTCGGGCTGATCCAGGGCGGCGCCGCCTGGTTGCTGGTCACGGCCGTGGCCCTGGTGGCCACCCTGGTGGAGAGCCTGATCGGAGCCACCCTGCAGCGCCGTCTCCCCTGGCTGAGCAATGAGCTGGTGAACGGCCTTCAGACCTTGATCGCCGCCCTGCTGGCGATGCTGGTCGGCGGGAGCGGGCGGTGGTGGCCGCTGGCCTGAGCCTCGCCCCAGTGCCGGGCTTCCTGCTGGAGCTGCTGCAGGGTGGCGTCACAATGGCGCTGGGCCATCCGGGGCGCGATCCCCAGTCGGCGCCCCAGTTCGACCCAGGTGCAGCCCTGCAGCAGCCGGCCCTCCAGCAGCGCCCGCCGCTGGGGATCCAGGCCCTCCAGCCGCTGCAGCAGCCAGGCCCTCTCGGCCGTCGCCCGCGGCTCGGGAATCGCCTCCTGCTCCCCCTCCCCGCCGCCCGCTTCCGGAGCGGCCAGCAGGTCCACCAGTCGGCCCCCTTCCTCCCCCTCCCCCTGGCCGAGGGGGGCATCGAGGCTGCGCACCCGACCCCTTTCCCCGAGCCAGCTGGCCTCCTGCAGCTGCTCCGCTGCACAGCCCAGCTGCTGGGCCAGCTCCGGGCCCGCCAGCGGTGGCAGGCCCTGCCGCTGCCGCTGTTGCTGCGTATGGCTCGCCCGTTGGCGCAGTTCCCACAGGGAGCGGGGCAGGCGCAGCAGGGCCTGGCGATCGCGGATCTCGTGCTGCATCGCCCCGCGGATGAACGGCACGGCGAAGCTGCTCAAGCGCACGCCCCGCGCTGGATCGAAGGCCTCCACGGCCCGGATCAAGCCAAGACATCCCACCTGGCGCAGATCCTCGAAGCTCAGGTCCGGTCGCTTCGCCATGCGGCCGGCGATCTGGAGCACCAGCGGCAGGTTGGCGGCCACCAGTCGGTTGCGCCAGGCCAGGCGCGTGGCTCCGGTGCTGCGGGCGAAGTTCCGCAGCCACAGCTGATTGCGGCTCTGGTGGTCCAGGCGGAGCGATGCGGAGCGGGAGGGGAGGCAGGAAGGGGCCAAGGCAGCGGTTGAACGTCAGTGGTTCCACCGTGTTCCGCCCCCCGGCTGCGGCCCTTCCCCCCTTGGATCGATTGGCGATCACCCGATCGGGTGATCCGTTCAGAAGCTTGGCTTCAGAAGCTTGGGGTGGGGAGATGGAGGGGCTGGAGATCGGCCCAGCGCAGCAGGGCCGGCCATTGGCGCACCCGCTCGTACACCTGGCCATGGCCGTCGCTGTTGAGATGGATCCCGTCCGGGCAGAGCCAGTTGGGCCAGCGGTGATCCTCCAGCAGCCCCTCCAGCAGCGGCAGAAACGGCACATCCGCCTCCAGGCAGGCCTCCTCCAGCAGACCTTCGTAGCGGCGCAGTTCGGCCAGCCCGTACCAGAGCACATCGGCGAAGGGCATGGCGTCCTCCAGCACCGGCGTCAGCCCCAGCACATGCACCGGCGCCAGACGGCGGGCCTCGCGCAGCAGCTGCTGCATCCCGAACAGAAACGCTTCCGGTTCCAGCTGCCGGCGCCCATCGGCGCGGCCGACCCGGGCGGTGTCGTTGAGGCCGATCGAGAGCAGGATGCCCTGGGGGGTCTGGCGCCGCAGTTCGCCGCGGACCGCCACCTCCACCGCCAGCCGAGCGGCGACCCTCTCCAGCCCGTCGCCCCGGACGCCGAGGTTGTAAAGCACCGGCCCTTCAGGGAGCTCCATCCAATGGCGGCGCAGCCGCTCACACCAGCCGCCCTGGTCCGGATCCCCCCAGCCGAACACGCCGCTGTCGCCCAGCACGATCAGCTTTCTGGGAACCAGCACCGCCATCGTCACCGGGACTCAGAGCGCCGAGAGGAAGCGTCGCAGTCGGTCGAGCCCGTCATCGAGGGTGGATTCGGCGGCGGCACAGGAGAGGCGGATGCAGTGGTCGTCTCCGAAGGCGACGCCCGGCACCACGGCCAGCCCCACCTCCTCCAGCAGCCGGTTGCAGAGCGTCATGGAATCCATGCCCAGAGCGCTGATGTTCGGGAAGGCATAGAACGCCCCCTCCGGAGCCAGGAGCTGCAGGCCGGGGATCGCCATCAGACCGGCGCTGAGCCGGCTGCGTCGTTCGCTGAACCGGGCCGCCATCTCCCGCACACAGTCCCTCGGGCCGCTCACCGCCGCCAGGGCGCCGAACTGGGCGAAGCTGCAGACGTTGCTGGTGCTCTGGCTCTGCAGGGCGGCGGCGGCGGCCACCACATGGCGGGGGCCCGCCAGCCAGCCGATCCGCCAGCCGGTCATCGCCCAGCCCTTGGCGAAGCCGTTGACGATGAACACCCGCTCGGCCAGGTCGGGGGCCACGGCCGCGAAGCTGTGGTGGGTGTGCCCCGGGGCCAGCAGGAATTCGTAGATCTCATCGCAGACCACCGCCACCTGGGGGTGGCGACGCAGGACCTCGGCGATCGCCTCCAGTTCGCTGCGGCTCAGCACCATGCCGGTGGGATTGGAGGGGCTGTTGAGCACCAGCAACTTGCTGGCCGGGGTGATCGCCGCCTCCAGCGCCGTCGGATCGAGCCGGAACCCCTGGGCCGCGTTGCTCGGCAACAGTGTCACCCGCGCTCCCGCCAGCTGCACCATCTCCGGGTAGCTGAGCCAGTAGGGCGAGGGCACCAGCACCTCATCGCCGGGCCCCAGCAGCACCTGGAACAGGTTGTAGAGCGCCTGCTTGCCGCCGTTTGTCACCAGCACCTCTTCGGCGGTGGTGGGAACGCCGTTCTCTTCGCTCAGCTTGGTGGCGATCGCCTGGCGCAGGGCCGGTTCGCCGGCCACCGGGCCGTAGCGGGTGTGGCCACTCTCAAGGGCCTCACTCGCTGCCTGGCGGATGAAGGCGGGGGTGTCGAAGTCGGGTTCTCCAGCGCTGAGGCTGCAGATGTCGTGGCCATCGGCGCGCAGCTGGCGGGCCTTGGCGGCGATGGCGAGGGTGAGCGAGGGTTGAAGCGCTCCGGCCCTGGTGGACAGCATCAACGGGGCCGGCATCGGGGCAGGCGCGGGCTTGCGGCGGTGGGGCCATCCTGCCCTACGCCTCCCCCGCAAATCGTTCGAAGCGGTACGAAACTCCAGAGCCTTCGCCATCTGTAAGCGATGTCCTCCATGCCCCCGGAGCTTCCTGCCGCCGCGGCTGTTCCTGCAGGCAGCGGCGCCGATGCCGTGCTGGAGCGCCTGGGCTCCCTCCGGGAGGGCTGTGGCGCCTGCCAGCGCTGTGATCTGGCGGCCACCCGGGGCCAGGTGGTGGTGGGGCGCGGCGCTCCCCAGGCCCGGTTGATGCTGATCGGCGAGGGGCCCGGCGCCGATGAGGATGCCTGCGGGTTGCCTTTCGTGGGCAGGGCCGGTCGGCTGCTGGAGGAGCTGCTGGCGGAGGCTGGGCTCGACAGCGAACGCGATGCCTACATCACCAACGTGGTGAAGTGCCGCCCGCCCGGCAACCGCAAGCCCACGGCCGCGGAGATGGATGCCTGCTTCCCCTGGCTCAGGCAGCAGATCACCCTGGTGGACCCGACGCTGATCCTGCTGGTGGGGGCCACGGCGCTGCAGGCGGTGCTGGGGGTGAAGGGAGGCATCACCCGCCTGCGGGGGGAATGGCGGGCCGGCGAGGGGCCGCTGCTGGCGGGCCGTTGGCTGATGCCGGTGTTCCATCCCTCCTACCTGTTGCGCAATCCCTCCCGCCAGGAGGGCTCCCCCCGGGCTCTCACCGGGCGCGATCTGCAGGAGGCGCGCCAGCGGCTGGAGCGCCTTCCGCAGCCGGCTGGTGCGGCGGCCGATTCGTCGATCCCCGCCGGTCTGTGACAGGCTTGCCCCCAGCCAGCCTCCCCCAGCGATGACCGCCGCTCCGGCCCGCTCCCCTTCCCCCGCTGGGGTCACCACCGACTGGAGCAGCGACCCCCGCTACGCCACCACCATCCGGCGTCGCCCCACCCGCAGCGTGCGGGTGGGAGACCTCTGGATCGGCAGTGAGCATCCAGTGGTGGTGCAGTCGATGATCAACGAGGACACTCTCGACATCGAGGGGGCCACCGCCGGCATCCGTCGGCTTCACGAGGCCGGCTGCGAGATCGTGCGCGTCACCGTGCCGTCCCTCGGCCATGCCCGGGCGATGGGGGAGATCCGCCAGCGGCTTGAGAGCACCTACCAGCCGGTGCCCCTGGTGGCGGACGTGCACCACAACGGCATGAAGATCGCCCTCGAGGTGGCCCAGCATGTCGACAAGGTGCGGATCAATCCCGGTCTGTTCGTGTTCGACAAGCCGGATCCCAACCGCACCGAATTCAGCGATGTCGAGATCGCGGCGATCGGTGATCGGATCACCGAGACCTTCGAGCCCCTGGTGCAGCTGCTCAAAAGCCAGGACAAGGCCCTGCGCATCGGTGTGAACCATGGGTCGCTGGCGGAGCGGATGCTGTTCCGCTACGGCGACACGCCGCTGGGGATGGTGGAGAGCGCCCTCGAGTTCATCCGCATCTGCGACCAGCTCGATTTCCACAACATCGTGATCTCGATGAAGGCCTCCCGGGCCCCGGTGATGCTGGCCGCCTACCGGATGATGGCCGACCGGATGGACGCCGAAGGCTTCCCTTACCCCCTGCATCTGGGCGTCACCGAAGCGGGCGACGGAGACTACGGCCGGATCAAGAGCACCGCCGGCATCGCCACCCTGCTGGCCGAGGGCCTGGGCGACACGATCCGCGTTTCGCTCACGGAGGCCCCTGAGAAGGAGATTCCGGTCTGCTATTCGATCCTGCAGGCCCTGGGCCTGCGCAAGACCATGGTCGAGTACGTGGCCTGCCCCAGCTGCGGTCGCACCCTGTTCAACCTCGAGGAGGTGCTGCACAAGGTGCGGGCGGCCACGGCCCACCTCACCGGCCTCGACATCGCCGTGATGGGCTGCATCGTCAATGGCCCCGGCGAGATGGCCGATGCCGACTACGGCTATGTGGGTAAGACCCCCGGCACCATCTCGCTCTATCGCGGCCGGGAGGAGATCCGGCGCGTGCCGGAGGCCGAAGGGGTGGAAGCCCTGATCGCGCTCATCCGGGAGGACGGCCGTTGGGTTGACCCCTGAGGGCGGCTTCCCGACCGGTATTGGGCGCTACGTTATAGATACCTGAATTTCCCGAGGGCGCTCTTCATGCCCAGTGGTCGCACCTCCTTGATGGTGCTTGTTGGTCTTGGAGCCTGTGCCGCGACGGCTGTCATGGCAAGGGAAATGGTCATCACTCCGGCCGGAGGCGTTTCGATCGCCGACAGTCCGAAGGAGGTGATGGATCAGGCCTGGCAGATCGTTTTCCGCGATTATCTCGATACCACCGGCAAGTACACCCCGGAGCAGTGGCGCAAACTGCGCAGCACCCTGCTGGCCAAGAGCTACGGCAGCAACAAGGAGGCCTATGAGGCGATCCGGGGCATGCTCGCCACCCTCGATGATCCTTACACCCGCTTTCTTGATCCGCGGGAATTCAAGGAGATGCAGATCGACACCTCCGGGGAGCTCTCGGGGGTGGGGATTCAGCTGAGTCTCGATAAGGACACCAAGGAACTGGTGGTGATCTCGCCGATTGAGGGATCGCCCGCTTCCCGGGCCGGTGTGATGCCGAAGGATGTGATCGTTTCGATCGACGGCAAGCCCACCAAGGGCATGAGCACGGAAGATGCCGTCAAGCTGATCCGTGGCAAGGCGGGCACCACCGTGAATCTGGTGCTGCGCCGCAAGGGCCAGAACCTCACCATGCCCCTCACCCGCGAGCTGATCGAACTGCACGCGGTCAACCATCAGGTGAATACCACCCCCGATGGGATGAAGGTGGGGTACATCCGCCTCAAGCAGTTCAACGCCAACGCCACCAAGGACATGCGGGCGGCGTTGAAGGATCTCGAGAGCCAGGGGGTGCAGGGCTATGTGCTCGACCTGCGCAGCAATCCGGGCGGCCTGCTGATGGCCAGCGTCGAGATCGCCCGTCAGTGGCTCAACGAGGGCATCATCGTCTCCACCAAGACCCGTGATGGCATCCAGGATGTTAAGCGGGCCACCGGCAAGGCCGTCACCACCAAGCCCCTGGTGGTGCTGGTGAACGAGGGTTCCGCCAGTGCCAGCGAGATCCTCTCCGGTGCCCTGCAGGACAACAACCGCGCCGTGCTGGTGGGCCAGAAGACCTTCGGCAAGGGTCTGGTGCAATCGGTGCGAGGTCTCTCCGACGGTTCGGGGATGACGGTCACGATCGCCAAGTACCTCACTCCCCTCAACCACGACATCCACCACCGCGGCATCGTGCCAAATGTGCCGGTGAAGATGACCGAGGCGGAGGCCCAGAAGCTGCGCCTCGAAGACCTCGGTACCCGCAAGGACAGCCAGTACCGCACCGCCGAGACCACATTGGTGAAGCAGCTGCGCACGGTGGGCAGCGTGCAGAAGGCTTACCAACCTGGAAAGGTGAATCTGCCGGCCGCCCTTGCCACTCCCTGATCCGGAAAAGCGAATCGGTCCGTCTCCCGGGTCGATCTGGGGGCTGAAACCGTGGTGGTGTCAGCCCTGGTCGATCCTGCTTACGGGCATTGGGCTGGTGGCGCTCAGCTGGTGGTGGCCCCACCGGCTCTGGGCCACATTGATCGTTGCCACCTTGGTGGTGCTGTGGTGGTGGTTGTTTCTGGTGGTGGTGCCGGCTGCCTATCGGGCAGAGCTGGAAGCCGGCTCCGAGCTCAGGCCACCGGCTGCATGAGCCCGCCGCCGGGGCTGGAGTCGTCGTCGTCGTTGTTGTTGCTGCGCTCGCCGTTGAGCAAGGCATACAAGCCCAGGGTCAGCGCGCAGAGGCCCATGGAGAGCAGGGAGCCGCCGCCGAACGAACCGCCACCTAAGGAAGCGCCGGCCAGTCCACTGCCCAGGTCCATCAGCTCGCCCATGGTTTTGTAACGCCGGTTCTCAGGATCTTAACGAAGTTTTGTGGCCTTTGCTGCGCCGGCGGCGCCTCAGACACTCAGCACCGCTTCGTTCTGCCTGCGCAACTCCTCCTGCCGCTCGGCTTCCGTCTTCCCATCCGCTCCGGCCAGTTGGGAGGCCATGGCCGCCAGCCATTCCATCAGCTGCTCCAGCTGCTGGGCCGGTGTCAGCGCACCCAGGCCGCGGGCCAGGACCTTGGCCGCGCTGCCGGCGCCGGCCTGATACACGAAGCGGCCGTGCAGATGCTGGGGCAGTCCCTGGCGCAGCAGTCGGAAGGCCGGTTCCTCCATCGGGGTCTCCAGGGCGATGTTGGGTTTCTCTGGTTTGATGCGCGAAAAGCCGCAGCGCTTCGCCAGCAGCTTCAGTTCCATCAGCTGCAGCAGGGACAGCACCGGCGCCGGGATGGCGCCGTAGCGGTCCACCCAGCCGGCCGCCAGCTCCACCAGGGCCGCCTTGGTGGTGCAATCCGCCGCCGCCCGGTAGGCCGCCATCTTCTCGTCGTTCTCGCTGATCCAGTCCGCTGGGATGAAGGCGGTGATCGGTAGGTCGATCTGGGTTTCCTCCACCGCCGGGATGTCCTGGCCCTGGATCTCCGCCAGGCATTCCTGAAGCATCTCCATGTACAGGTCGAAGCCGATGGTCTCCATCTGGCCGCTCTGCTCCACCCCCAGCAGGTTGCCCACGCCGCGGATCTCCATATCGCGCATGGCCAGCTGGTAGCCCGACCCCAGCTGGGCGAATTCCTGGATCGCCCGCAGCCGCTGCCGCGCCGCTTCGCTCAGCGAGGCATCCCCCGGATAGAACAGCCAGGCGTGGGCCTGGATGCCGCTGCGGCCCACCCTTCCGCGCAGCTGATACAGCTGGGCCAGGCCGAATTTGTGGGCGTCCTCGATCAGGATCGTGTTGACGCGCGGAATATCCAGGCCGCTCTCCACGATCGTGGTGCAGAGCATCAGGTCGGCCTCGCCGGCGTTGAAGGCCACCATGGCGCTCTCCAGTTCGCCCTCGGCCATCTGGCCATGGGCCACCAGCAGCCGCAGGCCCGGGATCATGGCCCGCAGCTGGGCGGCCACATCCTCGATGCCCTCCACCCGGGGCACCACGTAGAAGATCTGGCCGCCGCGGTCGAGCTCCTGGCGGATGGCGCTGCGCACCGCCTCCTCATCGAGGGCGGCCAGGTGGGTCTTGATCGGCCGCCGCAGCGGCGGCGGCGTGGTGATCAGGCTCATCTCGCGCACGCCCGAGAGGCTCATGTAGAGGGTGCGCGGAATCGGGGTGGCGCTCAGGGTGAGCACATCCACGTCCTTGCGCAGGGCCTTGATCTTTTCCTTCTGGTTCACGCCGAAGCGCTGCTCCTCATCCACCACCAGCAGTCCCAGCTGTTTGAAGGCCGTGCCCTTGCTCAGCAGCTGATGGGTGCCGACCACCACATCCACGGTGCCCTCCCCCAGTCCTTCCTGGATCGCCTTGCGCTCCCCGGCGGTGCGGAAGCGGTTCAGCAGGCTCACCTTGAGCGGATAGGGGGCGAAGCGTTCGCTGAGGGTGCGCCAGTGCTGCTGGGCCAGCACGGTGGTGGGGGCAAGCATGGCCACCTGCTTGCCGGCCGTGACGGCCTTGAAGATGGCGCGGATCGCCACCTCGGTCTTGCCGAAGCCCACATCGCCGCAGACGAGCCGGTCCATCGGCTGGGGCTGCTCCATGTCGCGCTTCACATCCGCGATCGCCTTCACCTGGTCGGGGGTGGGTTCATAGGGGAACGAATCCTCCAGTTCGTTCTGCCAGGGACCATCGACGGGGAAGGCGAAGCCGGGGGCCTTGTGGCGTTCGGCGTAGAGCTTCACCAGGTCGAGGGCCACCTTGCGCACGGCCTTGCGGGCCCGCTCCTTGGCCTTGTTCCAGGCGGTGCCGCCCATCCGGTTCAGCTCCGGGGGGGCGTCGGTGCTGGCGCGGAATCGCCCCAGGCTTCCGAGCTGGTCGGCGGCCACCCGCAGCAGGCCATCGGCGTACTGCACCACCAGGTAATCCCGCGATTCGCCGCTGATCGCCAGCTTCTCGAGCTTGATGAACTTGCCGATGCCGTGGTTGCGGTGCACCACGAAATCCCCCGGCTGCATCTTGTTGGGGTCCACCGTGCGGCTGGCGGCCTTGCGGCGGCGCCGCACATAGCCGCTGGCGGCCAGCGAGTGCTGGCCGAAGAACTCCCGATCGGAGATCAGCACCAGCTTCCAGGCCGGCAGCTGCAGCCCCTCCAGTTCGGCGGTGCCCCTGGTCTTGAGCGCCACCGGGGTGTTCTGCTCCACCAGCCGTCCGATCGCCGGGAAGTCCGCCGGGTTGGGTACGAAACGGGCGATGCAGTCGTGTTCCTCCAGCAGCGCCACGGCCCGCGATGGCTGGGCCGACAGCAGCCACACCCGTGCCTTCTCAGCCACGAACCCCTTGATCAGGCTGGCCAGCCTGCCGAAGGCATTGGGATGGGCCGGCACCGCCCGCGAGGCCAGGTCGAAACTGTTGGGGTGGCTGTCGGTTTCGTGCAGTTCGGCCAGATCGAAGCCGGTGAATGCCTCCGCCTGCTCCAGCGCCTCGGCCACCGGCTGATGCAGATGGGCGGGAAGCACCGCCGCCGCCTGCTCTGCCGTCAGGCCCAGCTCCTCGCTCACATCCCGGTGGTGGTCGCAGGCATGCTCAAACCACTGCTGGCCATGGGCCAGGCAGTGGCGCCGCTCATCGATGGCGATCAACGTGTGGGGCGGCAGGTACTGCAGCAACGAGGCTGGCTGCGGCCAGGCCAGGCCCAGCAGGCGACGCATTCCTTCGGGGGTGCCCCCCTCCAGCAGCTGGTCCAGCGCTTCGGGTCCGAGGATCTGCTCGAGCCCCTCGGGCATCGCCTCGCGCAGGGCATCGGCGATCAGCGGGCCATAGCCGGTGGGTGTCAGGCGCACCACCTCGATCGCATCAAGCGAGCGCTGGCTGGAGGGATCGAATTCCCGCAGCTTTTCCAGCTCTTCGCCGAAGAATTCCAGGCGCACCGGCAGCTCGGCGCTCACCGGGTACAGGTCGACGATGTCTCCCCTGCGGCTCCAGCTGCCCTCCTGCTCGATCGTGGGCACCCGCTCGTAGCCCAGCCGCGAAAGGGTTTCGGCCAGCTCCTCCAGATTCACGGTGTCGCCCTTGCGCAGGCTCAGGCACTGGGCCCGCAGCGCTTCGGGTGGCGGCAGGTGGGGTTGCAACGCCCTTTCGGTGGCCACGATCGCGGTGCGGCCTCGGCCGGCCTTCCCCTCCCCCTCCACCAGTTCGCTCAGCACCTGCAGCTGTCCCCAGGTGATCTCGCTGGTGGGATCAAAGGGTTCGTAGGGCGATCCTTCGCTGGTGGGATAGAGCTGGCTGCTGCTCCAGCCCATCAGCTCCAGCAGGGCGGCCCAGCGACCCGCTTCCTCCAGGGTGGGCACGATCACCAGCAGCGGCGCCTCGCCCGCCGCGGCGATGGCGCTCGCCACCAGCGCCCTGCCCGCCCGGCCGGCACCGCTCAGCCGCAGGCGCTGGGGCCTGTCGCAGCGACTGCGCAGCTCGCCGGTGAGGGGCACCTGCTGCAGTTGGCGCACCAGGGCGGTGAGAGGCATCGGAGGGCGAAGGGATCGGAAGCGACGATCTTCGCAAGCCAGCTCGCCAGAACCGCTGGCCTCAGGCAGGCTGGAACGGAAGGTGCCTTCGCCTGATGCTGCGCCACGCTCCGCACCTGCCCAAGCACATCCAACGCCGCCGTCGGGGCGGCCGATCGCGGCCTGGGGCGGGCGGCTGGTCGGGGCCGTTGCTGGCCATCGCCCTGGCGCTGCTCGGGCTGGTGCTGGCGGCCCTGCC
>Ga0164292_10004991_pt1 | contig 10840 bp, 10 predicted proteins | sample GEODES117metaG_FD_111486 | JGI IMG/M metagenome (GOLD analysis project Ga0164292, IMG submission 111486) | Eutrophic lake water microbial communities from Lake Mendota, Wisconsin, USA - GEODES117 metaG | ecosystem: Environmental > Aquatic > Freshwater > Lake | place: USA: Lake Mendota... | reverse complement strand
GGCGATCTCACTCGGTTCAGAGAAGAACCAGCCCACAACGGCGGGGACGGCAAGCAATGCAACAAGCGGGCCAAGGAACGGCCAAGTGCTGTCCGCCGGCAAACCGGTTCGCGAGTTTTGGTTTGTCGACTCTGCCAAGCCTTCGTCTCCTGCCCTCAGTCACTTTCGCTGCCAGCCTTGTGCTCGAGCCGGGGAGCCGTCATTGCTGACCAACTTGGCATCCGAAGCACTTTTGACAGGCATCCATCTTCGCTGCCAACAACAGCCTCGGCAATCCTGCGGAACTCCGAAGTTATTCCAACAACGGTTGACGTGGCAAAAGCAAAGGATTCGGGGCGACGAAAAGACCACGACGGCTTATAATTCGAGGGAGATCCTGTGGAATTGGCCGAGTTGCAAATCAGACTTGGCAATTTGAACTCCGCTTATGGTTCGAATCGCCAAGTTCAGTAACCGAGTCACTTGCACACGGGCGGCTGCAAACAGGACGGCAAGCTGGGGCAAACAGCTTAAGGATTCAAAAAGATGAACGCACACTTCCGCTTTTCCCCGACTGACAGCACCCGACAGGAGCCGCCCCGGCTGTTTCGCTCGCGCTGGGGAGCAAGCACTTGGCTGTGGCGAATTGCGCCGTTGCTGCTCCTAATGTTGCCGCCCGGTTGGGTCGCAGCTCAAGAGGAGCCCTCGGATGCGGAGTATCAGACTCGGCGCGAAGAAATGGTGCGGCTGTTTATCACCGGCGCCGGGATCAAAAGCCCTCGGGTTGTCGAGGCAATGCGAACTACGCCGCGACATGAATTCGTACCCAAAAAGGATCGTCCGCAAGCTTATCTCGATGCCGGTTTGCCCATTGGTGATAAACAGACCATCTCCTCGCCGTTCATCGTCGCTTTCATGACTGAGTCACTCGATCCCCAACCCACCGACAGGGTGCTGGAGATCGGCACGGGGAGCGGCTTTCAAGCTGCCGTTCTCAGTCCGCTGGTGAAAGAAGTTTATTCGATCGAAATCGTGGAGACGCTAGGCAAGAACGCCGAGAAGGTTCTGAAGCGGTTGAATTACGACAATGTGTTTGTGAAAGTAGGTGACGGCTACAAGGGCTGGCCCGAACATGCTCCCTTCGACAAGATCATCGTGACCTGTTCGCCGGAGGAGGTCCCGGTTCCGCTCCAGGAACAGTTGGCTGAAGGGGGCATGATGGTCGTGCCCGTCGGCAAGCGGCACCAACAGACTCTCTATCTCTTTCGCAAGAAAGATGGAAAACTCGTTCCCGAGTCACTTCGACCGACTCTGTTTGTACCAATGACTGGACAAGCCGAAGATGAACGCAGAGTACTGCCTGATCCGGCGAATCCGGTTCTTCTGAATGCCGGCTTTGAAGAGGGAACCGACAAGCTCGGCTTTGTCAAAGGTTGGTATTACGATCGCCAGGTCAAATGGCGCAGCGATGAGGCAGAGGGAGTCGAGGAAGCGAACAAATCTGCCGAGGGAACGGCGCACATCGAAATGGTCAACGATATCCCCGGACAGGTCGCTCATTTGCTTCAGGGAATCGCAATTGATGGGCGGTTCGTCGCGAAGTTGCGGTTCGGCGGAATGGTCCGCTATCGGAACGTCCGACCGGGCTTGGACGACGATGACTTGCCCTATCTGGCGTTAACCTTCTATGACAAGAACCGCAAAGAGGTCTCAACCGAGTATTTCGGTCCGTTCACCGGCACACAGGAATCGTGGAAAGACTTGGAAAAGGAAATCCGGGTACCGGCAGGAGCCCGCGAGGCAATTCTTCGAATCGGCTTGTTCGGGGCCACGGGCTCCATTTCGTTTGACCAGATGGTCTTGAAAAAGGTGGAGTAAACTCAACGAGTTTTCCACTATCCGCGCTGCCTGATTCGTTCGCCGAGCGTCGGACAAATCGCCCCCACCCTCGAAGAGGCAGGTTTTCCGACTTCGAACCGCGGCAGGTCTCTGCCATTGAGCGGTGCGTCGAGACTTTGGCAGGCCAATTGATTTGCGGCTGCCCGAAAACCCCTACGCTGGGGAGAACTTTCCCTACATTGAGCCCCGTTTTAGCGGTCCAAACCACCCAAGCAACAAGTTGTCTCCACTTTCTCCTTTCTCCTTGCGGCGGCGGTTTCTGGTGATATCCTAGAAAAGAGGCTTTATTTTGCCTGTTTTACCCAGGCAGCACCTCTTAACAACTGCACGTTTGTGGTCTGAAAGGGAATCTATGCGCAAGGTCAACCTGCACGCAGCCGTTTGGTCGATCGTGGCTGCGGGGATCATCAGTCTCGGGGGCTCTGCTTCCCAAGCTGGCGATTCGTTTGGGTCTTGGGGATCGAGTGGTGGCTCCAGCGGGGGCTACGTCAGCTACGGCTCCAGTGGCGGAAATCACGGCCTGTTCCGTGGAACGGGACCAGTCCGTAACATGCTCGGTCGTCTCCATGACCATATCCACAGCCACCACCATCGCGGCTGGGGTTCCAGCGGTGGTTCCAGTGGCGGCAGCAGCGGCGGCAGCTATGTCTCCTATGGCAGTTCGGGCGGCAGCAGCGGCGGCTGGGGCTCCAGTGGCGGCGGCAGCAGCGGAGGCAGCAGCTACATTTCGTATGGCAGCTCAGGTGGCAGCAGTGGCGGCTGGGGTTCCAGCGGTGGCAGCAGCGGCGGCTCCAGTGGCGGCTACTCGTCTTCCTATTCGGTACCGGCCTATTCTTCACCGGCTCCTTATTACGACGGCCAAATTGTACCACCGAGCTCGGAACCGGCAGTTCAACCTGGCCTTCAACCTTCTGCTCCTACCCCGGGACCGGCAACCCCTCCTTCACCGGCTGACTCCAACACCCGGCTGGATTTGCCAGAAACCGAAACCGTAATCAGCTTGAATGTACCGGCTGACGCTTTGGTTTACGTCAACGGCAAGCAAACCAAGAGCAAGGGTGAAAAGCGAACCTTTGTTGCCCGCAAATTGGTCCCCGGCAAGGTTTATACCTTTGAAGTCAAGGCGATCGTCAATCGCGATGGCGAAGAAGTTGCCCGCTCGGAGTACGTGAGTGTTACCGGCGGCTATCGCAAGGCACTGGCTTTCAACTTCAACGCTCCTCAATCGACGATCACGACTTTGGCCGTCAAGGTTCCTCAAGATGCCCGCGTGGTTTTGGCCGGAACGCCAACCAATCGCAAAGGTGAAAACCGCGTCTTCTCAACTACCGATCTTGCCGCTGGCCAGAAATGGACCGGCTACAAGATTGTTGCCACCATCATTCGTGATGGTCAGGAAGTGACTGTTGAAAAGTTGGTCGACGTGGAAGGCGGGAAGTCACACGAAATTGCCTTTGACTTCGACAATGACACCCGCGTGGCCAGCCGCTAAGAGCTGATACCTTCGCCATAACCGTTACAGCAAGCCTTGGCTGGGCTGTGCGAGATTATCAAAAAGCAAAAATCCGCCGCGCGACCCGCGGCGGATTTTTTTTGGTCCAGTCCGACAACCTAAACTTCCGAATCCTCAGTACTGGATGCCCCCTGTCGCCCAGCCATTCTCATGCCTCGCAAGTCTGCTGAATCCGAAGTTTCACCCGCTCATTTGCCATCTGCCGATTCGGCCTCTGCGGCAACCGACGCCGAACTCGCGTGGACTTCCCGGCAGAGGGGAATAGCTTCGGCACTGATCGCCGGGATGGTTTTCCTTGTCTTCATGGGGCCGGTCACCAATCCGATCGCCACGGAAGAATTGACAGGGCCACTTGGTCGAATGTTGGCTCCGCTTCATCAAGTGCTCTATCTCAGCCACGGATATCGCTTCTTCGCACCCGATCCTGGACCGAGTCACTTGCTGGTTTACCGCCTGCACTATCCGGATGGCGAGATGCGTGAACGGAAGTTTCCGGATGCGGGGAAAATCTCACCTCGTTTGCGTTACCACCGCTGGTTCATGCTCAGCGAAACGCTTTATGCCGAGCACTCGAGCCAGCCTGATCGCCAAAGCTTTGATCGAATGCAAACTGAGCTTGCCGCTCAAGTCGAGCGATTCGCTCGTGGCGGTCAGCCCGATTTGGCGTCAGAGGTCAGACAATCTGCAGAACGGCAACGCCGCGCTTATGAACGGTCAACCCAACGAATTGCCGAACTCGTGCAGTCGGTTGGCCGAGTGCTGATTCAGGACACCGGTGCCGCGCGCGTTGAACTCTACTGCCAAGAGAGACTGATTCCCCTTCCCGGAGATATCGCGTTGGGGCGCAAACTGGGTGATCCCGCAGGCCTGCTGCCTCCAATCAAGATTGGTGACGTTCTGGCGGACGGAACGTTCATTCCTCCAGTGGCTGATGCGCCAACTGGCGACGAAGAGATCGCGCCACAACAAGTTCCCACTGCAGGAGCAGGCCAATGATGACGGCGGTTCAGGCGTGGCTCGGGGATTGGATTCGCTGGTGGAACCGCTTTTGGTTCACTCCCGATGATCCCGCGCTGCTGGGACTGCTACGGGTGTTGGTTGGAGCGATGGTCTTTTATACCCACGCGGTCTGGACCCTCGACCTGAACAAGTTCTTTGGCAGTGCAGCTTTGCTTCCGCGAAACTACCGCAGCCTGCTGGGCGATGGCGAATCGAGCTATGGGCTCCCATCACTCCTCTGGAGTCACTTCGACTGGTTGCCGAGTGACGCCTGGCTCCTTCCAGTGCATCTCTTTGGCTTGGCAATAGTTGCCCTCTTTACCATCGGCCTGTGGACCCGCTGGACAGGCATCTTGACGGCTCTCTTGGTGATTTCGTACGTCAATCGAACTACCGGTGCCCAGTATGGCCTGGACCAAATCAACAGCTTTTTGGCCCTCTATCTCGCAATTGGGCCCAGCGGGGAGTTCCTCTCCTGTGATGCCTGGCTGGCCCGGCGGCAGGGCAGGGGAGTCGCGAGGCGTTCGGTGATGGCCAACATCGCCATCCGACTGATTCAAGTTCACATGTGCATCGTCTATCTGTTTGCCGGACTCGGCAAATTGCAGGGCGACACTTGGTGGAATGGCCAAGCGATTTGGGGGGCTGTCGCTAACCACGAATACCAAACGCTTGACCTGACTTGGTTGGCGGCACACATGGGGTGGGTGAATCTATTGACCTATGGCACCCTCTTTTGGGAGGTCAGCTACCCCTTTCTGATTTGGCCTCGTCTGACCCGACCGATTTGGCTGGCTATGGCGATCGCGGTTCATGCCGGCATCGGCTTGGCAATGGGGATGCTCACATTTGGTTTGATCATGATCTGCGGAAACTTGGCCTTCCTCGACTCGACCTGGGTCCGGCGGTGGAGCGCCAAGCTGCTGCCGCAATTTCCGCTATCCGCGGACGCAGCAGGGCGTTCGGCAATCTGACAAGCCACATGGATTCGATATACTGAAGCGTTTGCTCCCGGTTCAATCGGGGCCCAGGAAAACGTCTTCAGGAGTTGTGTCGAATGTCAGTCAGGTTAGCTGTCGTGGGTGCGACCGGAGCTGTCGGGTCGCTGGTTCTTAAATTGCTTGCTGAACGAAATTTCCCGCTCAGCCATCTGAAGCTCCTGGCATCGAAAAATTCGGCTGGTAAACAGATTCAGTTTCGCGGCCAGTCGTTGCCGGTCGAGTTGCTGGAGCCCGGTGCTTTCCGGGAGATCGACATCGCGATCGCCAGCACACCCGACGAAGTCGCAGCTGAGTTCGTGCCTTGGGCGGTAGAGCAGGGGACTGTGGTCGTGGACGAAAGCGGATATCACCGGATGCTCCCGGAAGTACCGCTGGTGATTCCCGAAGTCAATCCTCACGCGATTGCGCGGCACCGAGGTTTGATTGCCAGCCCCAATTGTTCGACGACCCAAATGGTTGTCGCGCTCAAGCCACTGCACGATGCGGCGCGCGTCCGTCGCGTCGTCGTTGCCACTTATCAGGCGACCAGTGGAGCAGGAGTTGCAGGGCAGGCTGACTTGATCGAGGGCACCAAGGCCTCGCTGCATCAAACCGCTTATCGCAACCAGACTTTCAAACATCCCATCGCCTTCAACCTCATACCCCAAATTGGTTCGCCCAAAACCGAGGGCTATACCTCCGAAGAAATGAAAATGGTGTGGGAAACACACAAGATTCTCGAAGACGACACTATCCGAATCAGCGCCACGTGCATTCGGGTGCCCGTTGAAAACTGTCACAGCGAGGCGATTTGGGTAGAGACAGAGCGTCCGCTTTCCGTCGAGCAAGCCAGAGAACTTTGGCAGCGCGCACCCGGAATCGAAGTTCGGGACGATCTCGGGGCAGGGGAGTACCCCATGCCTCACGCCTGCAGCGGGCGCGACGAAGTTTTTCTGGGGCGCATCCGCCGGGACATGAGCTGCGACAATGGATTGACGTTCTGGTGCGTCAGCGACAATCTCCGCAAAGGTGCTGCGACGAATGCCGTACAAATTGCCGAGCTCCTGGCGAAGCAGTTGACGGCAGCGGCTTCCTGAAGCCATGCGTTTTCTTAAACTCACCATTGCTTATGACGGTACCGAGTTCGTGGGCTGGCAGGTCCAGGCTAACGGCCGGAGCGTTCAGGCTGAATTAGAAGCGGCATGGAAAGCGATCACTGGCGAGACCCTGCGGGTTACGGCTTGCGGTCGAACCGACTCTGGCGTGCACGCTGCAGGGCAAGTCTGCAGTCTCGCGACTGAGACCGGACTCGAACCGGCCGTAATCCAGCGTGCCCTGAACGCCGTCTTGCCGCGAGATCTCAGCTTGCTGGATTTGGTTGAACGGCCAAACGCGTTTCATGCCATCCGCGATTGCCTCGAGAAGACTTACCGGTATCAGATTCAGGCCGGCAGGTTACTGGACGTGTTCTCCCGTCGCTACGCCTGGCATGTTCCGGTTCGGCTTGATGTGCCGGCCATGCAGCAGGCTGCGGCAGCCCTAATCGGCCGACATGACTTCGCCGCATTCCAGGCCACGGGTTCGGAACGCTACAGTACCGTGCGGACCATTTCACGAGTCGTCGTCCTTGGAGCTGAGGAGAGTCCGTTTCAGCGCGTGACAATCGAAGTCACAGCCGACGGCTTTCTCTACAACATGGTTCGCTGCATTGCGGGCTCATTGGTTCTTGTTGGCCAGGGGAAGCGGTCGCCCCAATGGCTGGCAGAGGCTCTCCAATCGCGCGACCGGGCCCAAACCGGGCCAACCGCTCCAGCACATGGACTGACCATGCTCTCGGCAAAACACCAGCCACCGGACGCCGCCGCGCGCGAGAACGGGGCAACGGGCAATCATCCCAGCGACGAGGAATAGCTGAAACCCGGGGCCAAACTTGCAGCACGTGTGGCAGTTTTTTTGTGACGGCCGTTGGCGACTGAGGTTTGCTGCAAGCCAGCCGGTTATTGACTAGACTTGAGAGTAACGTCGCTCAGCGCAGTCTGAACCATCACCAGGCAAGGAAAGCATCCCCGTGTCATCCGGTCGAGATTTTATTGGACCCTTCCAGCTCGTCCGGCTGATCCGCTCCGGCCAGACAACTCAAGTCTGGGAAGTCATTCGAGAAGGTCAGGAAGAACGATTCGCCCTCAAAGTGCTCCACAAAGAGTATGCCGACGACAAGGACGAGATCGAACAACTCAAACACGAAGTCATGGTGGCCAAGAATCTGGCTCACCCCAATGTGATCAAGATCTTGGGCTTTCATGGCGAATACGGCCGACCTTTGATCGCAATGGAGCTGTTTAACGGCCGAAACCTCAAGTTGGTCTTGCGCGATTCACCGGAACTGATTGAACAGAATGTCGCGACCGTCATCCGGGACTGCGCCAAGGGCCTGCAGCACCTGCATGAAAAAGGGTGGGTCCACTGCGATGTCAAACCGGACAACTTTCTGATGGACGACCGGGCCAACGTCAAATTGATTGACTTTTCGATCGCGCTAAAACAGGCCAAGGGTTTTAGCCTGTTCCAAAAGAAGCCCAAGACGATTCAGGGGACCCGCAGCTATATGGCTCCGGAGCAAATCCGCCGCCGGCCACCGGATTCCCGCGCGGATATCTATTCCTTTGGCTGTGTGCTTTTCGAATTGGTCGCCCGGCGGCCTCCATTCTCAGCCCCCAGCCCGGATGAACTGCTGAGCAAACATCTGCGGGCGACACCCCCATTTTTGCAGTCGGTCAACAACCGGGCCACGGCCGAGTTTTCCAACCTGGTGCAAAAGATGATGGCCAAAGACCCGGCCAAAAGGCCCGCCTCAATCAAGGACTTTTTGGTAGAATTTGCCAAATGTTCGGTTTTCAAGGCTGGCGTGCTGCGAAAGCCGGGCAACTCGTAGTCAACTGCACGACCAACCCGCTGGACAAAGCGCTGCCCGGAGGGTTGAGCGTCCGAGCAACGGCAGCCAGGAAATTGCGCCGCTGTGGCTTGCGACTTCTGTTGATTTGATTCCCAAACTTGCCGCTTTCACTGCGTCGCGACCGGGCCTTGCCCACAGGCTTACATGGCTGTCCTCCGGCCAACGACACGGAACATGCCCGCTCGGCGCATAAGCCAATACATAAAGCGATCCCAACTGGACGACCAAGACCCATGGACTATTTGGCGTTTGAACAACCGATTGCCGATCTGGAAGCCGAAATCAAGAAACTGGAGCAGGAAGAGCCACTTTCCGCAGCCACGGCGGAGCGAATCCGGCAACTGCGGCAGGAACTGAACCAGACGGTTCGGCAGATCTTCGAGAACCTGACTCCTTGGCAAATCGTCCAGGTTTCCCGGCACAAAGACCGGCCTCACACGGTCGACTACCTGTCGCTGGTGTTTGACGAGTTTGTCGAACTGCACGGCGATCGCAAGTTCGGAGACGACCGGGCGATTCGGGCCGGCTTTGCCCGAATGGACAATCTCAAGTTAATGGTGATTGGCCACCAAAAGGGTCGCAATCTCAAGGAGCGTTCGGAGAATTACTTCGGCTGCGCTCATCCGGAAGGATATCGCAAGGCAATGAGCAAGATGCGGATGGCCGAAAAGTATGGCCTCCCGGTCGTCTGTTTTATTGACACGCCGGGAGCTTATCCGGGAATCGGTGCCGAGGAACGAGGCCAAGCTCAAGTGATTGCCGAGAACATGCTCGAAATGTCGCGGCTGCGAACACCGGTGGTTTGTATTGTGATTGGTGAAGGTGGCAGCGGCGGAGCTTTGGGCATCGGCGTGGGCGACCGGGTCGCAATGCTGCAGTATTCCTATTACTCGGTAATTAGCCCCGAGGGTTGTGCCGGCATCCTTTGGAAAAGCCACGAGTTTGCCGAACGGGCCGCTGGAGCCCTGAAGTTCACTTCCAAGCACTTGCTCGGGTTTGGGGTGGTGGATGACGTCATTGAAGAGCCGTTGGGTGGCGCCCATCGGGACCATCACCATACCGCCGCCAGTATCCGGAACTACCTGAAACGAAACCTCCGGGATTTGATCGCCCAACCGCTCGACCGGCTGCTGCAAAACCGCTACGAAAAATTCCGGCGGATGGGTCAGTTCCTGGAGCCCATCGAACCCCTCGCCTAAGGGCGTTCGCCATCGGGGCTCGGGACCTTCTGGCTGCGGCCTCCGCGCAGAAACCGGACGCCTCTTGGCATGGCTGACTATCGAAGGTCGAAGCGGCATCGCCACGCTCAGCGAAAGCGTTGCCACAGTCCGATCAATGCTCGCGAAGAGCATGGCACGAAACGGCCGAACAGGGCTGTTTTTAGAGCTCCACCCAACGTCCGATAATGTTTCTTATGTTCGGTTAGGCCCCTGTGTTTTGCGGCTTTTTCGCGATCCTTGCCCGACGGAGTCGCTCTCCTCTCCCCGAGCCAATCGCACTGCAACTGCTCCTCAGGAAAAGCTGCTTCGCTTGGCATTCCGCCAGTCGTTCCCGGTTCAATTAAGCACCCGAACCAGGCCACGTTTATCGAGGCTCATTACTGCCGCCGGACCCCTGCTCGGCGCTGCGGCGAGGCACGCCAAAAGCACCCCGAATTTCTTCCGGATTGCGCGGCAGGTTCCAGTCAAAAAGCCCGCCCCCCCCCTGCCCGGCAGCTCCCCCGGAACCGGCCCCGGAAGCGGCTGGCTGGACGCCCGAGGCTCCCCAAGGATTCCAGCTTCCCGGGTTCTGGCCGCCTCCCGCTCCTCCCCCCAATTCAGTCGAAGCCGGTACCGTTGGAGGTTGGCTGACCTTTTGGTTGAACTGGTTCAGCAGCGGGTCAAGCACCTGATGCAGTTCTTTGGGAACCACGGCCGAGAGCTGATTGATTGAGCGAGCCAGAAAATTGCCACTTTTGGATGTCACCACAGCCGACCGGACCCGCTCATCGGCCACCGTGACCGCGAACATCGTGATCACCATGCACAACAACGCACCTTTGATGGCTCCCAACAGCGCCCCCGCCTGACGGTCGAATTCCTTGAGGTGGAACCGCTCAATTGTTCGGCGGATATATCCAAAGGCAATCCAAATGACGAAACTCGTCCCGAGATAAAGAATCAGCATCGCCCCGAACATGTTCCAGGGAGCAGGGGCCTGAATCAGGCTGGCAACTTGTCCGCGAAACTGCATCGCGACGACGTAACTGATAAAAATTGCCGCCAACGATGCGATTTGCCAAGCCAATCCCTTCCAGAGCCCAAACAGGATTGCTCCGGCAAACACCACGAACATCAAAATGTCATAAAAGGACATACTGTCCATTCCTTTTCCGGCAAACTCCCCAGCACGCCCGCAGCTACTCGGCCTGACGCCCCGGTCTTGGTTCCTAGCCCAGTGTTCATAGCCGAACTGGCCGGCTCAGCTCAAGGGGAACTTGCGAGAGCAGGGGGCTGCTAGCGGCGCAGACGCTAGCTG